>Ga0209318_1001299_pt1 | contig 16432 bp, 12 predicted proteins | sample RifGroE1_FD_183999 | JGI IMG/M metagenome (GOLD analysis project Ga0209318, IMG submission 183999) | Groundwater microbial communities from Rifle, Colorado, USA - Groundwater E1 (SPAdes) (version 2) | ecosystem: Environmental > Aquatic > Deep subsurface > Groundwater | place: Rifle, Colorado...
AAGGAAAAGTTAATAAAATGGATATTGAGGACCTTGAAAACATGCCTGGATTTGCAGTAGAAAAGGTGGTGGTGAGTCGTGGCTAGTGCAGGCGAATTACTGATACGGATCATGGGCGACTCCAGTAATGCCATTAGATCTTTTTTGGGCATCAGGATGGAAGTTGATAACTTGCCCGGCCATCTTCAACGAGCTGGCGACAAGATGAAAGGCATTGGGACAGCTATGAGCGCTGCCATCACCGCTCCGATTCTTGCGGTTGGTGGGATGATGTTAAAAGGTGCTATGGATGCAGAAACGGCCACAGGTAAATTGCAGGCACAGCTAGGACTGACATCAGATGAAGCGGCAGACCTTGGAGCTGTAGCCCAGTCCGTTTGGAAAAGTGGATTTGGTGAAAGTATTAACGAGGCAACGGAGTCAGTTAAACAGGTACGTTTAAATATGGGCATACTTGCTGAAGACGAGTTAGATTCCGTTGCTCAGGGAGCTTTAGTAATTGCTGATGTGTTTGGCGCTGAGGTAACGGATAGCACCAAAGCCGCCGGAACTATGATGAAAAACTTCGGAATCAGCGGCCAGGATGCACTAGATTTAATCACCGTCGGCTTTCAAAAAGGCGGGGACTATTCCGGTGAGCTGCTTGATACCTTGAATGAATATTCACCTCAGTTTGCCAGCATAGGTATGTCTGCTGAACAAATGATGGGGATATTAGTTGCCGGAGCTCAGGCTGGAGCTTTTAACTTGGACAAAGTTGGCGACGCAGTAAAGGAATTCAATATAAGGGCCCAGGATGGCAGCGAAGGTACGGCAGAAGGGTTTGCGGCTATTGGACTAAATGCAGAGCAGATGGGTGCTGCAATAGCTGCTGGTGGTGAAAAAGGGCAGCAGGCTTTCATGGCTACTATTGCCGGTTTGGCTGCCATGAAAGATCCAGTAGCTCAAAATACTGCAGGTGTAGCGCTCTTTGGTGCGCAGTGGGAGGATGTTAGATCTAAGGCAATTGTTGCAATGGCTGAAGGCGTAAAGGGTATAGGTGACTTTAAAGGGGCCACCCAGGATGCAGCTGAAGCCATGAAAGCCAATAATCCCGGCCTTGCTATGGCCGCTGCTATGCGCGAAATGCAGGCAGCAGTTACTCCAGTACTACTGCCGCTAATAGATATGATTAGGATTGACTTTATTCCTTCTATACAATCACTGGTTGAATGGTTTACTGGCTTATCCCCTGCTGGGCAAAAAACCACCCTTGTAATAGCTGGAATTGCCGCAGCTATAGGGCCGCTGCTAATGGGCTTCGGGGCAGTATCAAGTGCCATATCGGGCATAATAGCCATTGCACCAGCTCTGGGGACTGCTTTTACCATAGCGACCGGGCCAATAGGTATAGCTGTTGCGGTTATAGCTGCACTTGTGGCCGGTGGGATTGCTTTGTATCAAAACTGGGATACGGTAAAAGCTAAGGCTTCGGAGTTAGGGCAAGCCGTTAAAACGGTATTCAATAATATAAGATCAAGTGTTTCAGGTTTATGGTCGGAAGCAGTCAGTTGGGGCAGTAACATAATTCAAGGCATGGTAAACGGTATAACATCCAAACTCCAATCGGCAAAAGAAGCTGCACTGTCTGTGGCATCCAGTGTTAGGGATACCATAACAGGATTTTTCGATATGCGCAGCCCTTCTAAAGTGACTGAGGAGCTTGGTAAATATATTACTGAGGGTTTGGCAAAAGGCATTGAAAAAGGCACATCCAAGGCTGAAAAAGCTGCAGAAAAAATGGCTCAGGCCGTTCAAGGAGCAGTTTCTTTAGTGCTTGGCGATTTGGATAAAACATTCCAATTAGCTTCTGCTGGTCTGGAATTAAAAACTATTACGGCAAGCAGTAACATCACAGAAATACAGAGGCTTAAAAACGAACTTCAAAAACTCCAGCTCGAACTGCAACAAGCATCAGAAAAAGTAGATGTGCTTAATGATATATATGAGATGACCAAAGCAAAACTTGGCGAAAACAGCGAAATCACAAAACAATATAAGCACGAGCTTGAGATGGCAAAAATAGAACTCCAAAAGTTAAACATAGAAATAGCCAACAATAATGTGGCGCAGGAGCAAGCTTCTGTAGATCAAATAATTAAAAGACAAAAAGAGCTTTTTGACCAATACAGTAAGGCCCTTAAGGAAGAATCCGAGGAAGTAAAGAAGGCTTATGAGCAGCGCAAAGAACTTATCGAGGCAGAAATTGAGGCAGACGAGGAACTTATTAAATCCAAAGAGGAGCTAATTGATAAGCTTAAAGAGGAAACTGATAGCCGGGTTAAGGCTTTGCAGGCACAAATTGAAGCTCTCGAAGAAGAAGCTGACACCGAAAGCCGTGCTGAGGCTGAGGAAGAATATAACGCAACAATAGCAGAGCTAATTGAAGAACGCAATAAAGAAGCGCTTTATGCTGGCAAAGAACATAAGGAAAAAGTAGAAGAACTTGATAAACAAATAGCCGAAGCACAAAAGGAATGGCAGGAAAAGCAGAACGAATGGGCAAGAGAAGACCAGGAGAAGGCACTACAAGATCAGATAGACGCCATAGAAGAAGAAGCCGATATCCGTGAGGACGCGATCAAAGATGAAATAGACGAAATTAAGGCTGCTAACGAAAAGAAGAGAAAAGAACTTGAAAAATATTACTCTGAAGTCCAGGAACTAATTTCCGATAGCACATTGGAGATGTTGGCGAAGCTGGCGATGACTAATGACCAATGGTACCAGCAGGGCGTTGACTGGATGCGTCAATTAGCGCAGGGTATGGCGGCAGGTTCTACCGAATTGCCGCTTGGTGCAAGCGAGTTTTTTGGTGGCGTGCAAGCGCAAGGGTCAAGTGGTGGCGCAGGAAGTGGCACCCCACAGCTAATAGCGTCGATTGGACCTAGTCAGTATATAAATGCAAACGGCACCACATATATGGCATCAAGGGACTTGGCCGGTATGTTAGATCAGCCAGTGGAGTGGGATCAGGTAAATCAGCGGGTTAAGATTGGAACTCAGTGGTTTACCCCCTGGAAGGTTGAAGACGGCACTTCATATGTTGGCATCCGTGAAGTCGCCGAAGCGCTTGGGTATACAGTCGGTTGGGATGACAGCAATGTGAAGATATACAAGGCAGCAAAAGGCGGTATTTTCCACCGCCCGGCAATAACTCAAATAGCCGAGGCCGGAGGTAGTGAGGTAGCTGCTCCATTATCAACTCTACTGCCAATGATGCGAGATACATTGATTGATGCGCTGATGTCTATTGGACCTAAATTTTCATCTATAGCACCCTCACCAGCAATGGCGGGCGGAGGTGATACCATTATAAACCTTACTTTTCCGGGTTCAATAACCATCCGGAGCGATGACGATATCGTGCAGGTAAGTAATAGACTTGGCGGGTTAGTACGCTCGACACAGCGAGGAGTGGGGAGGCGGTAATATGTATGGCTTTACGTTCAACGGCACGCACAGCAGCGCATACGGAATATATATGCGCTCCAAAAACCGCCAACTACTGCCAGCCAGTGACGACCAATATAAAGAGATTCCCGGCATGGATGGATCGCATTTAATGCCCGGATCTCTTAAAGACAGATATATAGACATTGACTGCAGGGTATTGGAAACAAGCCTCCTTGTTTTGCGTCAAAAAGCTCGGCAGATAGCCGCATGGCTCTACACCCCCGCCCGCGCGAAACTGGTATTTGACGACGAGCCAGGGGTATTTTATTGGGCAAAGCTAATCAATCAGGTAGATCTGCAGCAGACGTTTGCTTTAGGGGAATTTACCCTGCAGTTCCGATGCCTGCCGCACGCATATGCTGTATCACCCGCTATTGTGGAGCAGGATGTGTCTGATGGTGAAACAATCACTTTGACAAATACAGGTGTAAACACACCAATGTTAATCGAAGTACAGAACTCCGATTTAACAGGATATAAAGCTTTCCCTGCCCTTGGTGCCGGTGTTTGCCCGGATATTAGGCTATCCTCCTTAAGTCAAGGCTTTATTTTGACTGTAAACAGTGATGTGTGCAAGTATCTTGGTGTTGTAGCTGTGGGTAAAAAAGTCTACATTGACACCGATAGGATGACAGTTCAATTAGACGGGACCAACGTGCTGTTATATCACGACGGGGGATTTCCTACGCTTTTAGCAGGCAGCAACACCGTGACTTACTCTAGCCCAAACGGATGCAAGGCAAACATAAAAATAACATACACGGAGAGGTGGTTATAATGGCCGAGGATTTTACTTTATTAAAAGACAGTGTTGATATTCCGGTTTGTGCTTTTCAAATCGGTTCAAATGCTTTAAACCAAGTGCTTTTTGCGGCTGTTAAGGTAACAGACGAAGTGCAGACAACGGACGCCAGTGGTTTTTTTCAATGTGCCCATGCTCCACTTCTTGATATAGATGGTGACGGGGCGCTAACTGCCGCTGATGTTTTGCCACGAAACGATAGCACCAGCGCGGCTTTATTTGTTGGGACGGCTGCTGCTGACCTAGACAGTAACGTGGGTAAATTTAAGCTATATTCCGATTCTGGATTAACAACTCCGGTGGCATCAACGGCTTGCAAATGCACTTATTATTATGCAGTACCAGTTAGTTTCGATAGTTCCGGAAGGTTGATCCTGGGGGCAAGCACTCAAAATATTGGGGATGTAGATGTACTGACTGAGCCAGCTACAGCAGTTGATAATGCAGCAGGGCTTCCGGCAGTGATTAAGGTGATCGGCGGTTATGATGGATCAAATGTGCAGGCACTTAAAACAGATGCAGCGGGAGAATTGCAAGTAGATGTTCTCACGCTACCGAATGTGACCATTGCCAGCAAACCAGGATACAGTTCTTTAAGTGTCACCGTCGATACCCAAATAAAAGGGAGTGCCGGCAAGCTTCGCAAGGTGATCGTTGGTAAGGTGACAGTTGCAGGCGATTTAACTTTATACGACAGTCTCGCTGAAACCGGAACCGTCATAGCTACTCTAGGACTAGAAACAACCGGAAACCCCAAAGAATTAGAATTTGACACCACATTTGCCACGGGACTGTACGCTGGATTCGACGCAAGTTTGGCAGGAAATATAACCTTTATGTATGAATAAGGAGTGTTTTAGATGGCCAACTTGGTTAATAATCCACTACTTCTGATAAGTACATCCGGCACTCTTCAAGTCATGGATAGTTACGGAAACTTCCCTTATGATCCGGTAGTCAATGGTTGCCGGGCTTATGTCGGGTCATGTGACATCCTGGGTGGAAACGGTGTCGCGCCGGATAACTGGTGGTTTTTGGGTGGGCCTAATTTTGGTACTTTCGCAAACGCTGGAGCTGTATGGGATACCCGGCAAACTCCCGGCGGAGGTCGAAGCATTTTGCTTGATATAGCTAACTCTTTAGTAGCTCAATCAGGTGGGGTAACACAAGTAATACCGATAAATCAAACAGAAATAAAACCTATCCGTGTATCAGCGTATGTCGCGGCTGAAAGCTGCACAGGAAACCCAAAAGTGACCGTAAGTTTTATTGGTTATCCTCCTGGTACTCCGGCAGCGGGCGGCGGTAGTCTGGTTTTTGATACTGGGACATACGATTTTACTACGAAGAAAGCTACATTCATTCCATCCGAGCCAGTAAAATATATATTCATACACTGTCTGCACAGAGGATTTTCAGCCGGGAAAGCCTGGTATGGACAATTCAATTTGGAAGAATTGAACATGACTCCGGTAACATTACCGCCCGGGAATAATACTATCAATCCTAATTTTTCTTACTCCGGCGATGATGTAACACCGACCGGTTGGGATGTGTCGGGAGCGACTTTAAGCGAGGAAACCAGTCCGCTCGGTGTAAACTCGATGTTACTCCAGAGAAACAGTTCTATAACCCAAAAGAATATCTGTATCAATACAGGGTTATTGAAACAAAAAATAACTGTATATGCTATGGGCCCTACTGTTGCTATATTTAAGGTAAAAGTAACTCTGCTTAATAGATACCGGCGTATAATCGGGGAGAAAACCGTAGATATTCAGGCAACCAGCCAGTGGAAAGCTACTGATATTTTTGTTTTGAGTACAGTATTTACCGAGAAGGCTGACATTGAGATTGTCAACATCGACGGTGATTCCGGCTTTATCGGAGGGGTTTTATTGACCTCTCAGGCATTTACTCCGTCGAAAATCGTTGATATTGTGCCAACCATACGAACCATCAACGTACCCGCCGTGAGCGCAGATACAACAAGCACTGTTAGTATAGACCAAGCGGTAAAACCGAAACACATTAAATTTAATTTTGATACCCCTAATAATATTATCCGTCTAACCAACGGATTGATGGGAGATTTTGCTGCAGAGGCTGTGCATGAACCGTTTACGTTACTCAAAAAAACTACAATGACTCAACTAAGCAGCACGGAATATACACTAAGTCCGTGGCCTAGTAGTATTTCTGGTATTGAGGTTGACCTTCAAAAAATAGATCAGTATTTACGAATACCTCATATTGTTCACCCCGATATGTGGCAGTTAACAACAGGGGGTAGTATTCCGGCCAGCGACACGAGGTACTATTGTGTTACCGCCTTGACTTCCTACGGTGAAACCGATCAGTCAAATGTAATCCGGGCTATTACAGATGCCAACAGTAATACCAACCGGGTACCAATTGAGATAACACCTGTGGAAGGCGCCTCAGCATACCGAGTATACATGACTCAAAACGAAGATGCAGATCAGCCGTGGGAATATAGTTCGGCAAAGGTCAAGAAACTTATTTGGGATGATGGACAAAATCATCTTGTCGCGGAAGTCACTTCCGCCCAGCTTAGAGATGGTGGTTATATCGTTTATGATACAGGCGCAGCCCTTTCCGCTGGATATCCGCCGACAGGTAACACGGCAAAGCGGTGGACAGTAGATAACGTGAACCAGAAGGTTGTCTTTGATGCGGCAAGTACGCCGGCGGAGGCAGTGCAGGCGGTTTACCCTGTTACAGAAAATAGCAATGCGATCCTTTACCTGTCCCACGCTAATAAGTTTTATATAGCTGGCGATGCAGGTATTTACGAGTCTGACATATTTACCCCCGGTGAATTAACACTTACTACCGAAGCCTTAAATATTGTGGCCTTGTCTCACTACAATGAATTGTGGTATATGACAACTGCCGGGGATGTTAAAAACATAGCAGTGACCACGTACCCTGGTGACGTTGGCTTTATCGCCTTTTGTTTTGTTGATTCGGTACACATTGCCCGGATAACTGCCGCAGGCACAGTGAAAATATTCGACTTGGCCGGAGTTGTTGCAAGTCAATTTACCCTAGACGGTATAACTGACTGTAGTGGATTGGCTGGGTATTTTGATAAACTGGTTACCTACAACAACCAGCAAAAAAAATTCGTAGTCTTTGACTTGTCCGGGCAAATAATACAATCAATCAATTTACCGATTACCGGTATTTTAGCTTGGAATATATCTGGTAGTCATTTAGTAATAAAGACAAGCTTTACAACAGTGGTGTACCGGATATACGCGAACAAGTATTATGCTAAATTAGACCAGGGCTATTATTTGGATGACACAATTCAGTATCCATCTATTGTAAGGGCGAAGTTGCCGGGAGAGGTAACGCCCCCGGTATATCCTGAACTGCTGCCGAACGGTACCTTCGAGGACGGGACTACTTTCCCGTCCGGATTCACTATATACGGCCCAACTGAAATTGAGGCGGGATTTTCAACTGAGGTGGCCGTCCCAGGTACTAAGGCTATATATTTCCATTTCCCTTACCGCGACTGGAAAAGCATTAATAAATATGGTGTAACTGTCGTTGGTGGGAGGCAGTATTGTTTTTCTGCGTATGCAAAGGCAACGGTGACTGGGACAGGGAGACTGGGAATAAAGTTCCTGGATAGAGATGGGCTTGGGACTGAAGTATTCTATGATGTGGTCTTTGGAACATCATACGAACTAAAGCAGACCATAGTGCAGGCCCCTATCGACGCTGTATCCGTTGATTTGAGGTACTTAGCCTATGGTGATTACACTCAGGGGGTTACTTACCTTTTAAATAACCTAAGCCTAAAAGAGCAGGCTGCTTCTGATGTTACCTTAGAACACGTCTTTAACGGTGATTTTAGTATAGCACCTACCGGCGCAACTATTCCTTCGGGCTGGGAGATGGACGGCGACGGGGAGGATGTAGCGATTACTGAAGTGATACCGGCTACTATGCAGGCAAAGGGCAAAGGTCTGAAAATTACCCTACCAACATACGAGCAGGCAGGCTGGACAGTTTTGCAATCCCAGGCTTTTGAAGTTTCAGAAGGCGACACGCTGGAAGTAAGTTTTTATTATCGACGCGATAAGGCCTTGAGTATATCAATCCAGGTATCTATATACCATATTAATCCTGACGGTAGTTGGGGACCGGCTGAACATATAGATGTAAGTGTTGCCAATCCGACAAATGCTAGTGTAATCAGAGCAGTCTTTTCACCTATTCAAGCAGGGTATCCGAAGGCTAGACTGAGAATTTGGCCGGAGTTTGATGACTCGAACTATATTGAGATGTGCAGCATAGTACCGATAGTAGAAACAAATCTGGTTGTCAATCCGAAATTCACAGACGGGCTTACGTCATGGACTGCTCGCGGCAAGGATATGAGTGGTGCCTATGTAACGGGTTTAGGTGTATCGGTGGAAAGTGCCTTTTCGCACTCAGCACCCAATTGTTGCAAACTGACGGTGGACGGCACGACTAACACCTATGCAGAAGTACGCCAGACGATATATCTAAACCAGACTGCACCCAAGAAAATAACATTCGGTGCATGGGCTACCGGTGATTATTTGGGCGGGTATGCTATTCTTGAAATTTACATTAAGTTCATGGACGGAACCAGCCTCTGGAATCCGTTTGGGGTTAGCCAAAGATGGCCGACAGGGTTCTTTGCTTGGCAGGAGCTCAGCTTTGAATATACTCCTGATAAAGCTATTCAATACATTATTCTGATACCGAATTTAGGTCATGCCGCTGTTGGCTCCGCTTGGGTTGACGATGTGAGTTTAGAAGGGGAACGGGACGAATCTGCGTTTGACGGGATAGCGTTAACCATCCCGTATGCTGAACTAAATACTAACACCATCAAACAGGTTAAATTGAGCGCACAATTAACTCTTAGCGGTAATCCTGTAGCAACTAAAAACGTGAATATTACCTTTGAGGCATCGCCGGATTTGGGGAGTTTTGTTTCGCTGCCCACGAATGATGCTGGCAGGGCAGTTTCGGTGTATACGCTACCAGAACAGGCCGGTCAAGTAACCCTAAAAGCTAAATATGAGGGCTTAGAGTCTTCGGGGATAATAAATATTTACCCGCTTGTTAGCAATCAGGAAATTATCGTCGAGGACTTTCCTCAAAGTATGGATACCGTAAACATGGAAATCATAGTTCCTCGCGACAGAAAACCCTTACCGGATGTCACTGAACGCATTGGCCGCTGGGAGGTATTCAGGTCAACCATTTTCAACGCTAAGCAAATGTTGGATTATGATGTGCATTTTTCGCCTGATACCAACACTAGAAGGTGGCCGGATTTAAACCCTTCGCTCATATCGAAAATCTATACGAGACTGATATTCCTTGACTACTTTGATGACTTGTCCGATTACCCACGACACACGAACTGGCAAGAGATCATGGCGCAAAGGAAAGAATGGTTTGCTATGGATTCGGTAGGCTTTTCGGCTCCATTCGGGGATGATCGCTATTATTTCAACTGGCGAAATATGGAGGCTATTCAGTGGTATGTAGACAGGATTCTAAGGGATCGTAAATCTTGGGGTGACGGTATTTATGTCGATGATTTCAAAGGTGAAGCCTACAACGTATTTATAGATTACGATTGGGAAACTAAAGCGTCCCAGCTAATTAGTTTCCGAAATGTCAAGGAACGTATTGAGACAAGCGCAGAGAGGTTGAAATTGCTAAGGTCCGAACTTCAAAAGAGAGGCAAATACCTGACCAGCAATTTCGGCTGCGCTCGAAAGAAAGATGTAAGCGGAAATTTATCCGTTGATACATCTTTGCTGGGTGGGCATTTCGACGGCTTTCTCATAGAGGTTTGGCTATACAGATGGGAAATGAACCCTGTAGACGTTACTGATGCCAGTTTTACCACAGACCACGTAAGGTACGAGATAGATTTTATTAAGTGGTCCGGTGAAAATAATAAGTTTATCGCCTGCTTAGCTCACAGCCGGAGCGATTTGTATCCTGCCAGAATATTTTGTTTGGCCGCTTTTCTGATGGGTAAACATAAAAACGCGTATTACTCCCACATGGATTGGGAAGAGTGGTACGCTTACGGTTCATACTGGCATACAGAAATACAACCGGAATGTGCTATTGAGACCGGTCAACCCTTAGAAGACTATCAGTTAGTTGACGGTCTATTTTCCCGGCAGTTTGAGAACTGTGTTGCACTGTTGAATATGAATGACGCGGCTCAGGATTATACTTTGCCCGCTGGAATCTGGTACACAATGCGCGGGGAAAGTTATAGCGGAACAATATCAGTGACCAGGCGGCAAGGCTTAGTGCTGGTCAAAGAAAGACCATAGGAGGTACTTATGGCAAGTTTAATTTTATCAGAAGTATCCGGACAGACGATTTATAAAGTCTATGTTCAGCCGGGCAGGGAATATCTGCTGTATGGAAAGGTTATTACTACCGGTACAGCTAAATATTCAATCAGGGAAGTAAATGTAGCGGGTCAGGTTATCAGCAATACAGAGATAGCTATATCCGACACAGACGGGCTCCATGAATTTAGCAAAGTATTTGACAGCTCAAACGCCACAATACTGCTAATCATAACCCTGACCAACGCAGAAGTCCTGGAACTGTCCCTGGACGGCCCTCAGGGGATTGTATATGTTACATCTCCTATATCGAATGTATTAAAGCACATCAGCCAGTTTGATGTGCTTATTTCGTACCTGGACCGGGCGTTTGAAGTTAAGATATCGAAAAAACTAAACGGGGATAACCGCCTCACCTTCAACCTGCCCTTGGACGATGAAAAGGGGCAGGAAATCATCAATGAGAATTTCATTGAGTGTAAAGGTCAAAAGTATATTATTAAATCTGTCAAAGACGATTCTGTACAGCAAATAAAAACGGTTGAGGCTGAACACGTCGGCCTTGGCCTCATTGACTACTGGCTGCCTGATACGTTAGACATGCCTTCCGTTTCCCCAGTAGTGGCATTAGAGGCAATTTTGGCTGATACCCCTTACACTGTAGGCACTGTCAACGTCACCGGAGTTAATGACCTGGAAATTGAGATTATCAATAAGCTTAAGGCAGTTAAAACCGTTCAGGAGCTTTGGGGCGGGGAGTTATATTTTAACAACTACACGGTTAACCTGGTACAGCAGATGGGTCAGGATAACGGCGTACAGTTCCGCAAAGGTAAGAACCTGGACAAAATAATCAGGACGCTTGACACAAACAACCTCACAACTAAAATGTTTGGCTACGGCAAGGATAACCTGATTATTGTCGGACTGGATACTACCGGATGGACTGCTGAACAAAAAGCAGGTTTGGTCATCGGTGAAGATGGCAAAATATCTCAGCCCTATCTAACCAGCCAGTATGCCGAAAATTATGCCCGTGAGCATCAAGGGGAGTTTAGGAATTCGGATATTGACGATCAGCAGGCTTTGCTTGATGCTATGCGAAAAGCTATAACAGAGCAGGAAATACCGAGAGTTACCTACGAAACAGATGTTATTAACCTCTCTGGCTTGGCTCAGTATATTGGCGAGGGATTCGACATAGGTGACACAGTAAAAGTCTATGATGAACTCATAAACGCCGATGTGAAAGCTAGGGTCGTTGAATACGAGGAATACCCAAAAGAACCTTGGCGGGATAAAGCTGTGTTAGATAATTTTACCCAAAACCTGCACGACTATCTAACGAGTTTAAGTGATATGAAAGAAGCTTATGACAAGGCTTTTACCGGTGGCAAAGTTTCGACTAACTGGTTAGAAGGGATAATAAACGTCCTTAAGAATGAGCTTATCTCTGAGACGGCAAATGTAAGTATCACTGACACTGATGGGATTTTAATAACCAACGGTGATGGGACAAAAGCTTTGAGTCTCAAGGGTGGTATATTCGCTATAGCTAACAGTAAGACAGGCTCGAACTGGGACTGGCGTACCTTCGGCACCGGGGACGGGTTTACGGCCGACTGTATTGTTTCCGGGAAAATACTTACTTCCCTTGTGGAAATTGTTGGCGAAGCAGTGGACGGCGCAAATAAGTTTTACTGGGATGCTACCGGGTTGTATGCTGTTGATCCGGCCAATGCAAACAGGTACATGAAATTCAGTAAGGAAGGGCTCCGGGGTTATGTTGACGGTGTTTTGCGACTGCACCTTGGGCCGTATGCGAGTGATAAGTTTGGGCTAAAACTGGTCGCCCCCGATGGGATTACAACTATACTCGATGAAGACGGGATTTTGCAGACTTGGCAGGAAGGCCGGGCCGATAATGTAGATGCAAGTCACCCGCTGGTGCTGTCGGTTTATTTGCCGGAGGAAACGAAATCTGTTTATAAGGCTATTTTGCGGCTTAGGTTGCAGGCGTTTAGGGCTTATGAGACAGGCGCAGCAAGTGGTGGAGGTAGTACCCCGACTACGGCGAATGGTGGTTCCACAACACGTACAAGTGATTCTCCTGTATATCACTTATCCGATTGGTTACCAAAAGACTGGATGGATACGGAAGGGAGTCATGATCATGGAGGAACTACTCATGGTGGGCCAGACCATGAGCACGAGATATGGGGGCATGGGGCGCACTCCCACGGTAGGGACGTAGGGCATGACCACGATGTGTATATACCATCCCATTCACACAGTGTTTCTGTGCCGTCCCATACACACAGTATGAATTACGGCATATACACTGATACGACGGCAACTGATGTCACAATAATAATTAATGGTATTAATCGGACGGAGGCACTCAACGGACCGTTTAGTAGCGACCAAGCCAATTTGAATATAGCGGCGTATTTATCAACTGGCCAATGGAACACTATCCAAATTGGCAGCAGTAGATTAGGTAGGATTGATACAACTGCGTTCATTCAAGCTAAAATGGGGGTGTAGGTATTGAAAAATCGACAGTTTAAGGCGGAGACAAAGCAAAATGCGGGCGAGCGGACGTTTATTGTATCTGCTAGTCGAGAATTTAGCGAGGATAAATTTATGGAAGCCCTGGAAAAGAAAAAACGCCAGCTAAAGGCGTTTATGGGACAATTGGAGCAGTTAAATCAGGCAATAATGGAATTAAAAGAAGAAATTGAGGAATGCGAAAAACTATTAGAGCAGGCCTAGTGATTCTAAGTCAGCGATACCAATAAGTGTTCCCGTATCTGCAAACTTAAGCTTTATTTTACCTGATTTTTGACCGTCAATGACGACATCGCCGTCTATAGTCTGCCCAGTATAGGATTCCCATGCCTGTGGCTGAGGGACTAGGATCTTAACATTATTTTTTTTAAGAATCACAGCATGAGTTTTATCAGCACTAAGTTCAAAACCTTTACTGTTACGTAGTTCGCGCAGTGATATTAGCCCATCGTTTTCTGTAGGTACAACCGAATTTGCAGATTTTTGTGGGGTGCTTTTTACCGCCGGTAAATCGCTCGGCGTTCCACCAAGTTCTACGTTACTTTTCACAACAACAGCATTCTCCACCCCGTCCCACTCGACACTTGCGCCAAGGGCTTCAGCAAGTGCGCGGGCCGGAACCAATGTTCTGCCGTCGATTATTTGCGGCGGGACGTCGGGGTGGATTTCGTTGCCGTTAACGATGAGTTTGATGGGATTAGCTGCAAATACAAAGGTTGTAGTTGCGAGGATTAGACCGGCAGCAAGACCGGCAATAAATTTTTTCAATGGAAAGACCTCCTTTTATACTATTATATTAACCAGAAAGGATGATTACAATGACATTAGAAAAACGTGTTGAGCAACTTGAAAAAGAGGTGGCTGAGCTGAAAAGACAAGCTCAGCCGGAAATTAAAGAAGTTTCTAAGAGACTTGATCAGACATTAAAATCCGCTTCAGCAACTCGACAGTCATGTTAAAGCTGATTCTAGTTGCCTCAGTCATGGTAAAAGAAGCACAAATTAAGATTAGCTGGTCTTGTGGTATTCTGCCGTTCTCGTCGGCATACTGCTTTGCAAATTCATAAAATTTTTCTTCGAACTTATCGTCTGGTTTTTGTTTTGCGGTTTCCCATATTTCATCAGCGATTTTATCAATATCTTCAGGACTCAAAGGAAACACCTCCTTTCTCTCGAAAATTAGTCACGACAATGCTATTTTCGACGGCAGGGAGGTTTGCCCTTTAAAAAAGAATGTCGAAATATGGCAGTCAAAAATATTCCACGTGAAAGTTTTCAGGTATACAAAAAGTATACAAGTATACAAGTATACTTCAGTAAAATCAAGGCTTAAAAGTATACCTCTTCGGAGGTTATTTTATTTGGTTACCGGAGGTGCAAGATGGAAAATTCTTTTAAAGCTTTAGCGGCAGCAAGCGGAGCAGCCGTGTCCTTTTTCTTTGGCGGTTGGTCAACGCTATTGGGCGTGTTGCTGGCCTTTGTGGTCATGGATTACCTAAGCGGTATGGTGGCGGCTGCCATCGAGGGAGTGCTGTCAAGCTCAGTCGGGCTGAAAGGCATAGCCCGCAAGGTATTCATATTTGGCATGGTGGCAGTTGCCCACCTTGTCGATACGGCTATTGCAGACGGACATGTTTTTAGGGATGCAACAATATCTTTCTATCTGGCGAACGAGCTATTGAGCATCGTTGAGAATTCCGGCAGGATTGGTCTGCCGGTGCCTGACATTATTAAGCAGGCGGTTGCTGTGTTAAAGGGAAAATCAGGACAGGGGGACAGTAAAAATGCTTAAAGGTGAAATCGATCCGGGACATGGCGGCTCGGATCCTGGCGCAATAGGCCCGACCGGAGTACAGGAGAAAGTAGTTAATCTGGCAGTAGCCAGAAAGGTAGCTGTACTTTTACAGCCGGTTATGTCTGTTGTATTGACCCGCGACACCGACAAGGCCCTGGGAGCTAATGCAAGCGCTGACCTAACAGCCAGGGCAAACATGGCCAACCAGTCCGGAGCGGATGTTTTTGTCTCAATTCACTGTAACTCAGCGACGGATCCGTCCGCGCATGGCACAGAGACACACTGTTATCCAGGTTCAGTCCGGGCTAAAACTCTGGCACAAATGATTCAAAAAAGATTAGTACCGGCTTTAGGATTGACCGACCGAGGAGTAAGAGAATCAAACTTTGCCGTTTTGCGGCAGACGCATATGCCCGCTGCCCTGGTGGAGTTGGCTTTTATTAGCAATTCAGTGGAAGAAAAACTGCTGCAGTCCGATGAATTTCAGGACAAAGCGGCTCTGGCGATCTCTCAGGGGATATGTGATTTCTTGGGTGTGAAATTACCGGCACAGGAGGTAAAGCAGCTAGGCCCGGAGCAATGGAAATTAGACATCATCGAGGACGCGAAGAAGTCCGGGCTGATTACTGGGGACCATGACCCTGATGAACCAGCGCCGAAGTGGTTTATTCTGAAAGTGGCTTTGAACACGTTAAAAGAAAGTGCTTTAGTTTAGCCCTGGCCATGCGCTGGGGCTTTAAAATTATGAAACGGGAGGCGCAACCCATGCAAGAAATCATTTCTCAATCAATCAGTCAGCTAGTATCCATTGTAGTATACTTAACTGCACTCACACTATTTTCTTATGTCGGAGTGCAGGTAAAAAAGCTCCAGCCGGTCGTTGCTGCCTGGTTGGATGCCAACACAAGCGCAGCCCAGCAAAGGTTGATCAAAGAGCTCGGCCATCAGGCTTTTGTCTATGCCGAGACTGTGTTCCATGACAAAAACGGGGCAGACAAGCTACACGAAGCCCTTGCCTTCTTTCAGAAGAACATGGACAAATACAACATCCCTGGCCTAACATATGAGAATATCAGAAATGCTGTTGAGCAAGCCTGGCTGCAAAATAAGAGTATGCGGTCCTTTGATGTGCAGGTGGATGCTGGGGACCTAGACCCGGAGGAAGTTGCACCGGTCGGAGAAGTGCAGCCGACTACCGAAACAGAAAGCCAAACATCATAAATTTACCCATGTTGGACAAAATAGAATACCGCGAATTTCTTTCTATGCCCTGCCCTTGTGGTGGGGCTTTTTACTCAAAAAGAAAACCGCCCGTAGGCGATTATTTTTTATCCTTATTTATTCTTTTTTCTATATACTCCTTGATAGCCTC
>Ga0209318_1001300_pt1 | contig 16430 bp, 38 predicted proteins | sample RifGroE1_FD_183999 | JGI IMG/M metagenome (GOLD analysis project Ga0209318, IMG submission 183999) | Groundwater microbial communities from Rifle, Colorado, USA - Groundwater E1 (SPAdes) (version 2) | ecosystem: Environmental > Aquatic > Deep subsurface > Groundwater | place: Rifle, Colorado...
GGTATGTGGATTAATTGATAAAGGAGTAAAATAATTTGAAAGTTTTCAGAGTATATCGTAAAGATATTAATGAATTGCCTGGATGGTGGAATGAAGTAGCATATAGAGAAGTATACTGTGTTGCAGAAAATGCTAATCAAGCAAAAGGAATTGCTTTAGCAAAACACAGAAGTATAATGGATAATATAGCTAAAAGGGATATTTTAGTTGAAGAATTAACATTAGAAATAGGAATGATATTGGGAGCAGATTAATAAATAATAGAAAGGAGTGAAAAATATATTAAAATTAATCATTAGTCATATTATAAAGTATGGATTGAGAAAGTACATAGCGCATCACAAATATTATAAAAGAAAAATGAATGGTAAATGTAATGATTATTATATTTCTTTCTCACAGTTTTACTATCCAGAAAGTATAGGCCAAAAAGTAAAGTTAGAAATGAAAAGTGGCAAATTTGGCATATATGAAGTGATAAGTGTTAAAGCAATTGATGATTGGGGAAGTAAGGATATTTGTATAGATTTTATAGGCTATGAAAATATAAAACCTATACGTGAATGTACATTTGAAGAATATCTTGAATTGTATGAAGATAGTTAAATTTAAATTAGAAAAGAGGTAAAATTAATATGAGTAAGCAAATTAGATATTTAAAATGTACAAACTGTGGATATGAAGATAGTTCAATTTTAACAATGACCTGTAAAAGTGGAGATGGTATATTACAATGTCCAAATTGTAACACCGAAGCAAAATTTATTGAATTATTTTGTGAACAAGGTAAAGGAATGACGTTTAAAGAGTATGCAGAATTACTTAAATACATAGTAGATAATCATGGATGGAGAAATTTACTAAAGGAATGTTCCAAGCATATTAAATATGTTAGACATTCTTTTGATACAAGAACAAATTTAATATTTTCTATCCAATTAGATAGAGAAGATTTTACTATTGTAAATCAGAATAGGCATAGAAATTTGAAGGAATGGATTTATGAGTATTTGAATAGTTAAAATAAAAAGGAGAATATTTATTATGATTGATTATTCTGTAATAACATTTATTACAGGAGTTATTGTTGGCGTTGGAGTAATGGTATACAAACTAAATAAAATAGAAAAGGCATATTGGACTTGGAGAAGCGGTTATGAACATTTAGAATGTAAACTTAAGCATTATGAAGAAGTATTTAAATTAATGGGCAAAGAGGTTGAATAAATTATTGATAATGAAAGGAATTGATATTATTATGGAAAATAAAGAAGAAATATTATTTGATGTAACAACTGTACATAAAGGCGATGTAATCAGTTACTTTGCACATGACAATGGAAAATACTTTGTTGAATAAGGTGAAGTTAAAAGCGAAAATCCATATAAAGATGGTGTAGAAGTTTATGGAGATGGTTGGAGGCAGTATGTAGGTAAATGGTTTATTAATAAAGTAGTGCGAAATGATGAAGTAATATTTGAAAAATAATAATGTTACAAAATTTGTATTTTATTGTAATATTAAAAAGGAGAGTAATATAATATGTACACATTAAAATTTCAAGAAGAATTTAAAGAAAAATTAGTTGAAAAAATACAAATACCTCAAACACCTTTTATAATATCTCATAAAGATGGCAATTATTATATAGTATCAAAATTAAATAATTCTAATAAATATGTTTTAACTGGTGATAATGGTATTACATATGACAATGATTATTGTGAACAATGGATATGTGATAATTTAAATGATGGAATATGGATATTAAGAAAGGCAAATATAAATATTATAAAATAAAAGGAGAAAATAACATTATGAAATTAATAAATGAATATAAATGTATATGTAGTTGTGAAACATTCTATATAAAAAAAGATACTAAAACAAACGGTGGTATACAAACAGGATTATACTGTTCTGGTTGTGGAAGATGGATTAAATGGTTAGGAAAAGAAGAATTAAGATTATATGAAAGAAAATTAGAAATGGATAAAATAAATTTTAATGTAGTTATGGAAGTTGAAGAACCAGAAGTAGAAATTAGTTTGTCACAATATAGTGATGAAGAATTATTGAATGAGATTAGAAGAAGGATGAGGTAAACAAATGAAAAAATATATCTTAGAGGATGTAAAAATGTATATCACAAATTAGACAAGAAAAGAAAATATACAGTATATTATGATCCTATAAATAATAATCTTATAGTGTTTAGCCCTTATGACAATTGTACTATTGACTCTGTTTGTGGTGCTATTAGTGAAAATCCATATTTATATTTGATTAATGAGTTAAACATGAGAAGAAATATTGTAGTTAGTTGGTCTGAGGTAAGTGGAACAACAAGTGATTATACTATCTATTACGATATGGACGTTGATATTTTAAAGGGAAAATCACACAAAGAAATATTGGATATAATTCATAGTAATATTACTAATAGTGGTGAATGTTGCGGATATAAATATATACAAGTTAAAGATGGGAAAGTTAGTAGGATAACTCCAGAAGATATGAATAAAATTAATAATGATATTATGTCTAATTGTAATGTTAGTGTGTATTTAAATTAAAGGAGAGAATAAATATATATGGATAATAATATTATAAGTATTTTTAGAGGCACGGTAGCAAGAAAAATTTTTACAGTTATGAATAGACATTCTACTCATGATATATATTTTAACAAACCATATATACAAGGATATAAAGAATTTATTAAACATGATATATTTTATAAATGTGAAATAAAAAGGCCGCCATTTAATGAAGGAGAAAAAATTTATATTAATGATCTAGATTTAACAATTGCAATTCATGAAAGAATTAGAAGTACAAACGGAGAATACGTTTATAATACAGATTATTATTTTGACATTATTGAGGATGAAATAACTGAGAAAACTAGAGTAGAAGCAGAAAAAATATTAGAAGAAGAATTAGTTAAATATAATGAATATTTATTAAAGAAACAAAAACAAAATAAAAAATGGTATAAATTATGGAAGTGAGATGAAATTTAATAATGCAACGTGGAATATTTTATACAGATGAAGAATTAGAATCTATTAACAGATTAATCGAATGTATGGATGCAGATATAGGGAGTTTGTGGAATAGAGAAGAGATATGGAAGGATAATGTCAATATTAAAATGATATTGAGTTGTTTAACTAGAAATATTAGTAATTTAAAAAGTAAATTAATGGATTGAGTGAGGTGAGAATATGAAATTTCAAGACAGTGATATAAAAAATTATTCATTAATGAAAAGTGAAAAATTAGAAAAATGTTTTATGTGTCAAGAAAAAACTTATTATATTGACTATTGTTGTGAAGGTAGAATATGTAGTAGTGAATGTCATGATAAATTTTATAAAGAATTAGATGAATGGTTTAGAAAAAATTATTAGGAGATACATAAAATATGCTTAATAAAAGAAATTATAATGAAATAGTTAACAGTAGAAAAAGAATGACTAGACATAGTATTATTATGGATGCAGAGCGAAAAAAGAAAGCGATGTTAAAGAAAGAAATTAATAATGTAGTAGAGAGAATTTGTACTATCATTGGTATTTAATTGTTTGATAAAATATAGTATAATTAAGACGGAGCAGATAACTATGGAATTATAAAAAACTGAAGAAGGTAAAGTTACATGGGTTATTGCTAATACAGTTTTAAATAGTTTTGGTCATGAGAATTATCGTTTAACTGAAGATGATTTTTTAATAATATAAAAAATAAATTAAAAGGAGAATAATATTATGAAAAAGTTAATATTTGTTTTTATGATTATTTTTTTTATAAGTTTAACTACTGGTTGCAGTAGAACAAAACAAAATGATGATGCTTTAAGAAAATATTTTTATGTAAAAGAGGAATCTAAAAGTTTAGGAACACTTAATTCTGATGTAACTATAATTGTAGATAAAAGATCAGGAGTTAATTATTATTGGATAAATTCAGGTTATGGAAAAACATTGGCTCCAATGTATAACAATGATGGTACTCTTGTTATTGATGAGGTAAAATAAAAATATTTTTAAATATAATATGAATAAAGGAGGTGAATGTTATGATAGAGCAATTAGTAGAAAAAATTAAGAACGCTAAAACAGATGATGAAATTAAGAAAGCATTATGTGAGATTTATATGTTAATTCAAATGGATTCAAGGGCACTCTAACAGTTAATTAAAACTTATAAAAAGTTATAAATATTATTAATTATTAGTGTGTTCAAGTCTAAGTGAGCATAGTTTCTTGAAAAAGAAATAGTGCAATGAACTACGTGCAATAGTAAGGTAAAGTAACACCAATAAATGTAATCTTCAGTTTATTGCCCTGTTAGTATTGAGGAAGACCGTTAACCTAAATCGTAAGATATGGAAACTGAACACCAAAAATACATATCCTCTATTGTACATTGACAAGAAGAAAAATTCTCCGAAAGGATGGTTGGTTAGAAATAACTATTAATAAAATAAAAGAATATTGTTTTGTATTAGATTGTAATAATAATAAATTATCACCAACACCTATTAATAATGCGTGGTATTTAATTAGAAAACAAAGAGCAACATTAATAAGTAAATATCCAATGATTATTAAACTTAATAAAGAAGTGAAAGATGATGAAGAAGATGAATCTGAATTTGTGATTGGAATTGATGACGGTTCAATTCATGTAGGAATTGCAATAGTGCAAAAGTGTAAAATAAAAAATAAAGTAGTTTTTAAAGGAGTAATTGAACAAAGAAAAGACGTAAAGAAATTAATGGAATTAAGAAAAGGATATAGACGTTATCATAGAAAACATAAGAGATATAGACCTGCTAGATTTAATAATCGTACATCATCTAAGAAAAAAGGTAGATTGTCACCAACTATTAAACAAAAGAAACAATCTATATTGAGAGTAATTAATCAATTAAATAAATGGATAAATATACATAAAATAATTTTAGAAGATGTTAAAATTGATATTAGAGCATTACAAGAAGGACATAAACTTTATAAATGGCGATATCAAAAATCTAATAGATTAGATGAAAATTTAAGAATTGCTACATTAATGAGAGATAATTATACTTGTCAAGAATGTGGTAAGAAAAATTGCATGTTAGAAGCACATCATATAGTACCTAAAAGATTAAAAGGTTCTGATTCAATAGGTAATCTGATTACTTTATGTGATAAATGTCATGATAAAACTAAAGGAAAAGAAGAATTATTTATTGAAAAATATCAAAATAAAATTAAAGGTAAAAATATTAGATTTGATTATGCTCAACACGTAATGCAAGGTAAAAATTATTTAAGAAAAGAATTAAGTGAAATTACTGAATTAAGTATAACTACGGGAGGTGAAACTGCAAATAAAAGAATAGATTGGGAAATTGAGAAGTCACATGGAAATGATGCAATAGTTATTTGTGGGTTAAAACCTAACAGTTGTGAAGTTAAAGAATGGGTTATTAAACCAATGAGAAGGAAATCAAAAGTAGAGCAAAAATCCAAAAGTAAATTTTTACATGGAGATTTGGTTAAATATATTAATAGAAAAAATGAAATAATTGCAGGAAGAATTACTGCTATGCTAAAGAAAAATGGTTATTGTAAAATAGTAAATATTAAAGGTATTGAATTTGGGCCAATTTCTCCTAAATCTTTACAATTAATATGGAGATTTAATAAAATATATTTTATAGAAGGAAGCAAAATCGTTAGTTAAGTTATAATTGTTTATTAAAATTTATAATTTTTTATAACTTTTTATAACTTAATAGTAACGGTTATGCAATTTATGATATTGATGAAAAATGTTATATAGATGATAATTATAATTTATGTGAAGATGGTATGTTACCATATATTTATAATGATATCGAAAGAGTAAAAGAAGACATTGAAGAAGAGTTTGATAATCCAGTAGAATATGAAATACATAAATTAAAATATACTCTTCAAGTGGAAGAAGTGTATAAGAGAGAAATTGTTTATAGTTTAGTTGCAGAGAGAAATGAATAAGTTATTAAGAATATTAAAATAAATAAAATTAAAAAGGAGATACTATTCTATGAATTATAAAGAAGAATTAGTTAGAATATGGGATGAATGTATTGAAGAAATATTCGAAGGTGAAGAATTAACTGAAGATGATAAATTAGATTTTGATATAGTAAAAGAATCTATAATTGCACAAATAAAAAATGAAAAAGTATCAGAAGAAGATCAGAAATATGTATGCGATAATATAGATTTATATAAGAAATTTTTTATGGCTATGCTAACTTGCAATGAGAAAGAGATGAAATTGGTTACATTGGAATTGCTAAAAATAAAAAATAAATAAAATAAAAAGGAGAGATAATATTATGTTTAATATTTTCGCAACAAAAACACCTACCCATTTGGAAAGATTAAATCAAGCAAAATCAAGAGTATCTTCTGCATTGTCTATGTTTGTACAGGCAAAGGAAGAGATGGTTAATGCAAAGAATCAATTAAATGATACTATTGATAATATTGATAGTGAAATTAATGATTTACAGAGTGTTAGGAATAATGCAGTTAGTGAAATTGGCAATTATGATAGTTTAATTAGTAAATTGGATAAATTTACATTGTAAAAAATACATAGTAAATAAATTATAAGTTACTCAACAATATGATAAATTTAATGTATTATTTGTTGAGTAACTTAATAACAAAATAAAAATTAAAAGGAGAAATTATTATATGAATAATCAAACTGAAAATTATATTATTCTTAAACCAATTGCAGAAAGGTTTAATAGAATTGCTAAAAAAGTATCAGACGAAGATATTAAATATATCATCAAAGAAGCAATGAGAGAACAAATTAAAGGTATATTTGATTTTGGTAGATTAGAAGAATTAACTTTTGAATACATAGAAGAAAATGAAGAAGATATTAAACAGATGATAGCCGATTCGATTATTGATAGACTTAGATGTAGATAAAATAAATTATTATGATATATTGTTTTTGTTACGATTTCATAAAAGGATATATTTAAAAAAGAAAGGTGGAATATAAATAGGTGAGTGCTATAGCAGTAAGTGTTAAAGATTTTGTTATAGATATATCAGAAGTAAAAGAAAAGGTTAAACAAAAGAAAAAACAACAAAAATCACAAATAGAAACTACATATGATGTGGTATTACAAAATAATATTGACTTCGTATTACATAGGAAAACATCTACAACTGATAAAAATTTAGTATTTTTAATTAGTCAGGGTACATTTTATATTCAGGATAATAAATCTAAAAATGTAGAAACTTTATCCGAACAAAAACTAAGAGGGTTTTTTCAATCTATATATTGGGATAAATTTGAAATGTTAGATAAGGTTGTTTGGTGGAACGGTAGTCCTGAAGGTATGATAAGTAAAATGATTAGAATAATTAAAGATATAACTATTCAAAAAATGTTTCAACATGGCATATATGCGGATAAATATCAAGTAGATTCATGGAAAGAATCATTTAATAATAATATAAAGTTATTTAAATATTGTTATAATAAATGTAAAGAATCTATTAATAATAAAGATAGTTTTAGTAATATGTTAAAATTAGCAACATTTATAGAACAAAAAATAAACTATAATAATGCAATATATTTTGTAGATAAGTTTTGTGAATCAAATGTAAAAATGTTTTTAGAAGAAGGATATAGATATAATAGAGATGGCAGTAATTCTAAAGAAAATTATGAAATATTTATGAATTTAATCAATACATATTCACTAGAGTTTAATAGATTTATTGAATTTATTTCGTTTGATTTATATTCTCAAGGTATTAGTCAATTTGATAAAAATATTTTAACTGATTATAATGATTATTTGCGGATGCAAATAAGTATATATGGTAAAGTAAAAGAAAAATATCCGAAATATTTAAAAACCGAACATGATATTATTGCATTAAAAATTAGTGTTTATGAAAAACATAAAGAAGAATTAATGTTATTAAACGTGGTAGAAAATTTTAAACGTCTTGAATATAAAGATAAAGAATATTGTATTGTCTTACCTGAATCAAGCATGGATATTGTTGATGAGGGTGTAGTATTGTCTTCATGTGTGAGTAGTTATGTTGATAAAGTAGTTAAAAATGAAACATTAATTGTATTTTTAAGAAACATAGATGAACAAGATAAATCATTAGTTACTGTAGAAGTACAAAATAATACAATAGTTCAGGCAAAAGGATATGCTAACAGATCAATAACTGAGGAAGAAGAAAAGTTTTTAAAGAAATGGGCAAAAGAAAAAGACTTGTGTTATAGTATTTAATATTAAATAATAATAAAAATAAATATAAAAAGGAGATAAGATATTATGAAAAACTTAGGTAAAGAAGCAAGAGATAAAGTAACTAAATTTGAAGGTATTATTATTGGTAAGATTAATTATCTATTTGGTTGTGCTCAATATGGAATTACCTCTAAATGTATAGATGGTAAAGTAAATGGTACTGAATGGTTTGATGAAGGAAGAATTGAGATTATTGGCAATGGTATTGCTCCAGAAGAAGTTAAAGTAGAGAAAAATGGTGGAGTGAATAGAGATTGTCCGAGAGGAATAAGGTAATATGAATATAATTTTTGTGTATGGCAACCAACAAGAAGATAGAATTTATGCTTGGATTTTATCAAATGAAATAAGCAGAAAATATTTTTATAAAGGTACATGGGAAAAATTTGATCATAGTATAAATAAAATTTGTGAAATGATAACTATCTGTAAACTAGATCAAATTGTTTTTGATGAAGATAGTAAATATGGAGATATTATTTGGGATGAAATAACAACTAAATGTGATAATGAATTAGAAATTATAATAGGACATAATGGAGAAATAATATATAGAAAGGATAAATGTTAGTATAGAAAATATATTTATTAAAACATTAAAAATACAAAGGAGAATTGACATGGAAGAAAAAATGGTTCAAATGATGGATAAATTGCCAGAATTATTAAATAAACTAGGAAACAAATTAGGTGTTGCCAGTGCAAAAATATGGGAATGGGCAATGCTTGATGTTAAAGTAGATTTTTATCAATGGATTATATGGATGTTATTATGGTTAAGTTTAATAGCAGTATGTGTAGTTTGTATAAAAATATCAAATAAAAAACGTATACCTATAATTGCAAAGAAACATTATGATAGAAATTCAATAGAAATAGATGATTTAAAGTTTTTAGATTTTCTAAGAAATTTTAGTTTAATATTAATTGTTTTCTTTATAATATTTACATTTGTTTGTATAAATACAGTAATAGGATTATATGTTAATCCAGAATGGTATGCATTTCAAAATATTATGGAACAATTAAGTAATATTAAATAATATGTTAAATATCTAATTTTATATAGAAAGGAGGTAAATCATGAATCAAACAATTAAAGCAATCCTAGACACAGAGCAACCTAAAATCACCACATTATCAGATAAAGAAAAGAGAATATATGAAGCAGGAATAGGTATATTAGGTGCAATTATACCTGATGATTTCTTAGATATTCCAAGATTACCTAAAGATAAATACTCTACTAATGGATTATTCTATGAAATTCCATATTATGATAGTGAACAATTGTGGTGTAGTGATAATCAAAGGTTTCTTTTAGTGGTTTATAAGATTGAAAATAAGTCTTCATGGTGTCCATTACGGATAGATTTTAAAATTGTTGATGAAAAGAATTTTGGTATTTATGTTTACGATCAATCAGGTCAAAGGACGATTAAAAGAGAATTGATGTCGTGTGAAGATGGAATATATTATACTGAGATTAATAATTATAAGAATGTTAGATTAAGTGAATTGATTAATATTTAATTAAATGATTGGAGGTGAAATTTTCATATGTCATACAGAAAAGATTTAATAGATAATTCTTATACAAATGAAGAAACTGTAGAATATAATTTTACGTATATAACAAAAGATGATGCAATAAATATTTTATATGAAATTAGAGAAACTATAAAACCAATTCAAGGATTAGATGTAATAGATGAATTAAAAGATTTGTTGGAATCTTTATCTAATGATTTATATTAAATGTTAAAAATATTAAATTTAATTATTGACAGAATGATAATATAAATATATAATAAGTATAAATCTAGGAAAGGAGATAAAAAGTGATATATGGAATTACCTAATATGATATGTAACTTATGCAATGGTTTATTTAATTCTATGAATGTTATAGTAAAAGAAACTACAGAATATGAAGGATTGAATGTTATAATATTTGATTGTCCCGTATGTGGTCAAGAAACAGATAGTTTACAATGTAATGATTTAGAGTAAATTAAGTTAGGATAATAAAAAAGAAAAGAATAATAAAATAAAAATACATATAAAAAGGAGATAATATTATGTTAAAAACTGTAACTGTAAGATATAAGAATACATATCAAGATTATGATTTTATTACTGATTTAGATTTAAAGAAAGGAGATTATGTAGTAACTGATTCTTCTAATGGATATAATGTTGCTGAAGTTATGGCAATAAAAGAGTTAACTAATAAATCTAAGAAATGGATTGTTTGTAAAGTTGATATTGACCAACACAAAATAAGAATGGAAAAGGAAAAAGAAATTAAAAAGATTAGAGGTAAATTAGAGCAAAGAAGAAAACAAATTGAAGAATCAGAGGTTTATAATATTTTAGCACAGAAAGATAAAGAAATGGCAAAATTATTAGAAGAGTATAATGAAATAATTAATAAATAAAATTGTGTAAATCATATGCACTAGATATAATGAGTATGAGTGAGATAAGCCACTATATCTAGTATAAAAATCATGATAAAAGTCTGATATGGTCACAATATTTAAGAAAGGAGAATACACATGCCAAAATATGAATATAAGATAGAATTTAATACCGAAGCAGAAAATATCCCTGAAATTCTTAGATATATCACAGATGTAATTAAAGCTGATTTAGTTCCATATGTAGAAAATATTATGCCTACTGTTACAGTTTTAGATGAAAATAGTAATTATTAATAGAAAGGAGAGTAAATATATGTTAGTAAAAATCGGTAATACATATTACAATTCAGCAGAAGAACCAATTTTATTAATACTTAGCAATAAAGAAAAATCTCATATCGCTAATATGGAATCAGATAAGAAAAAATATTTATCTTTTCCTAACGATTATAATATTAATAATGCAAAAGAAATAATGAAAAATGTTCCTGAGTGGAGATTGAGATGTGTTGATTATTAAAATATAAAACATAAATTATTAGGAGGATAATAATATGAATAGTGAAATTTCAATAGATGTTAGTAAAGTTGAATGTTTAGATTGTAATAATATATTCTATGAATCAACTCAAGATGAATTAGAAAATTGTCCTTATTGTAATACTGAAATTGATTACAGAAAAGGAAATTATAAAATATTGGATGTAACATCTGTTGATTTTGAGATTGATTTTAAAACAGGTGAAATTATTAGGTAAATAGAATAAAAGGAGAAATTAATATATGAAAAAATATAATTCTGAAATGTGGGGTAAATTAGGAGAGTGTATCTATCTTAGATTTACTCCCAATTATGTTAAAAAAACAACTGGGAAAAATGCAGAAATTAAATTTTATTTAGCTGATGATTTTAATAAAAAATTTGGTGGTATGCCCTCTGTTCCTATCGAAGTAGCTAAAGATGTTGAAGGAAGATATGAAGCAGTTTGTGAATATGGTATTGAGATTCGTTAAATGAAATAAATACATAATATATATTGTGGTTGATAATTATTTTGATCACAATATATAGAAAATCATTTTCAAATTTTAGTTTGGTTTAAATTAATTAAAAGGAGATTATAACTATGGAAAATATTTTTAAATGTTCTATTTGTAAAAAAGAATATATCGGATATGATGCAGAAAAAGATTGTTTAAATGATGAGATTAATTGTCTTAATTTAAAAGAACAATTAGATGAAATTGTTATAGAAGCAATTAAAATTTTAGAAGAAAAATATCAGGTAAAAATTATTGAAGAAAAACATAATGTTCAAGCAGATTCTAGTAATCATGGTCAGGATTATGAAATTTATAAATATTTTAATGGACGATGTGAATATAAAGAAAATAATTTTGATTTTTATATAAGTAATGATAGTGTTGGTGACGGAAGATATGAATGTACTTTGGATTCAATTGAAGGATTAGTAAATAATTTTATCTATAAATATCTCAGAGAAAAAGAAATTCAATCTAAAGAAATTGTTGGGGTTGTGAAATTTTATGAAAATGATAGTGTAGATGAAGAAAATGGATATCATGATTATAATAAAGGTTATAAAATTGGTGAACAAGATATGGAGGATTTAATGTATAATTTATGTGGTAAGAAAATTAGGATTGAAGTAATTGAATAAAAGTATAAAAAGGAGAAATTAAACATGAGTAAAATTATATTATTAACAATATTTATATTATTTGTATTTATTGAATTTAAAAGTTTATTTAACAATAAAACATTAGATATTAATGTAGAAGCACAAAAAGCAGATAAAACATTAGAAGAATATAAAAATGGGACATCTGCAATAATGTTAATAATATTAATACTTGGAGTTATCATTGACATTTGGGCAGTAACAATGTTAAATATTCCAATATTATTTGTTGGTACAGCATTATGTATTTTATTAAATTTCAGAGCTTATTTTAAGTTAGTTAAACAATTAAAAGATAATAAAATAGTGAATAAATTTAGTATTATAAAGATATATCATTTAATATTCGATTCTACTGTATTGTACTATTTAGTTAAAATGATATTTGGATATTAAAAAGAAAGGGAGGTAAATATATGAATAATTATTATGCAGGAATAGGCTCAAGAGAAACACCTTCTGAAATATTAAAACTATTTGAAAATGTAGGAAAGTTTTTAGCAAGAAAAAGTTTTATTTTACGATCTGGACACGCTCCAGGTGCAGATCTGTCATTTGAGAATGGAGTAGATAAAGTTAATGGTAAAAAAGAAATATATTTACCTTGGAAAAATTTTGAAGGTTCTGATTCTAAATTAATTGTAAATGATATAAAAGCATTTGAATTGGCAGAACGGTTTCATCCATATTGGCATAATTTAAGTCAAGGTGCTCAAAAACTTCAAGCAAGAAACAGTTTACAACTTTTAGGTTGTGATTTAAATACTCCTTCTGATTTTGTAATTTGTTGGACTGAAAAAGGGAAAGGTAAAGGTGGCACAGGTCAAGGTTTAAGAATAGCAAAAGCATATAATATACCTGTGTTTGATGTAGGAAGATTTGATAGTATTAACGAAATAAAATTAGCATTAAAAGAATTTTTAATTAGATATTCTAGTTTAGAAGAATATGATTTTAATTAAGTTTTAATAAGAAGTGTATCGAAAAAAGGTTGACAGTAGGCATAATAAACCAGCAACCTTGAGAAACCCACAACCTAGAAATAGGTGGTTGAAGCTGTTAGGTTATGCACACTTCTTATTATATTAATAAAATAAAAATAAAAACAAAGGAGAAATTTATTATGAATTTTGGAGAAGCATTTGAACAAGTTAAAAAAGGCAAAGGTATGAGATTACCACAATGGCAATCTGACGTAGTGATTAAAGCACAATATCCTGATGAAAATTCTAAAATGACAGCACCATATTTATATGTTGAAAGTCGTTTTGGTAGAGTGCCTTGGAAAGAAACAATGATTGAATTGTTTTCTGAAGATTGGGAGATTGTTTAAAGAAAAAAGGAGTAATACATAATGAAAGTAAAAATATTAACTTGTGGTCATAGTAAAATAGATGAAATTGTTGAAGCAAAGAGATATAGTGAATTGACAAAATTAGAGATAGATGCTTCAATAGGTAGTTACAGATGGGGATATATAGAGGGATGTTTTATACATTATATGGGAAATGAATGGGAATATATGACTGACGAGGAAGTTGAAATTATTGAGGAATAGATTAAATTAAAAATAAAATTAAAGGAGAAATGATATTATGTTGACAATGGCAAATTTAGAAAGATGTTTTGAAACAGCAAAAGAAGAAGGTTACTCTTATGTTGGAGTAAAGATTCAAATGGAAGAATTTCAAGAACCAGAAGTAATTATTAACCCAAATGCAAATTTTGATAAAAAGTTAAAATATTATAAGAAAGCATATAATGATGATTTAACTCTAAAATCATTTAATGGAATCAAAATTATTGGATTTAGTTTTGGAGATGATTATGAAGAAATTGAGAATGATTTAGTGTTGGATTAATAGTTTTAAATTTAGTATGCTGCATATATTGATTAAACAAATAAAAATATATGTAGCATAAAATAAAATAGAAAGAAGATGATTAATTATAGGAAGTACAATTTACTCTGACCAAAAAATGATGTTTTTTCCTACAGATAAATTTGAAACATATCGTTTATTAGCATTATTAGGCGATATTCAATTAGACTACTTACAAGAAAGATATTTAAAAGAATATTACTTTAACAAAGAAGAATACAATGAATTATTTATACAATCTGCTAATGATAACGTCCCAATAAGGTTTGTAATATATGAAAAATGGTTACGTGAAGAGAAATATGATTTAATCAAATCTTATTTTACTTTTAAAATGGGGAATCAGAATGATTATAATATAATAATTTGTGATTTATTCGCAGGAGAAGCAAATTTTTTAGATGTTTTCAAGTCATTTATACCTAAAGATAAGTATAGTAATGATTTTATGTTAATAGGTAATGAAATTGAAATTAACAGGTACAATAGTTTTGTTAATAATGAAAATATTGATGAAAAGTACAATTCATCATTTGAAGAATTAAATACAATTAGTAATAGTTGTAGTCTTATGCTTTATAATCCTCCATATGGTTCACAATCAGATGGTATAAGAAATGTAAGATCATATTTATCTCAAATCCTTGACAAAAAAATCCTATACAACCCACGAAATACTAAAGATTACAAAACTGGTCACATGGTATTTGTAATCAGAAAAGATGATTTTCTTGATAGTTTAGATGTAATCTGTCAACATTTTGATGTATTTAAAAATGCAATATATAAAGTAAATGCAGAAGAATATGAAAAATACAAACAATATATATTCATTGCAAAATTAAAATATAATTCATATAACTTGAATAATGTCACAGATGCAATGGATTATCAAAAAAGTTATAATGATATAAAAAGGATTATTGAATCAGAACCAGAATTTCAATTGTATATGTATGATACATACAGATCAATGAATTATCCTTATATTGATTATGAAACTTTAAAAGAAAATCATATTCATATCGAAAAATCAAAATCATATATAAGTAAAAATGATAGTGTATGGAAATGGGTTAAAGATATTACTGAATTGAAGAATCTAGGAGAAGAAAAATTAACTGTTCCTAAACCATTGAAATTAGGGGAAATTGCAAATATATTAGCATCTGGAATGATTAATGGAGAAATAGACTTAGATGGTAAAGGTAAACATGTAGTCATAGGTGGTACAAAGAAAATAGAAAAGAAAGAAGTTAATACATATAAAGATGACAATGGAGAAAAGGTAACAGAAACTAAAATAATTAAAATGTCTTTACCTTATTTAAATATTTTATGCTCTGAAAATGGTGAATTAAAAATCAAGGAATTGGGTGATTCTGAATAATATGATTCCATATATACAATCAGAAAGTAAGAATAATAATATAAATTGCAATTTAGATTTAACTATTTTAGATGAAAGCGAACCAATATTAATTTCATTATGTGATATAAATATTAAAAATAAAAAGATATGTTCAGATTTAATATCTAATTCTTATGGTTTAACTTTAAGAGATAGAGAAGATATATTATATGCTAAAAACATTTATATTAATAGTGATAATCATTACAGATATAAATCTGATAAAATGGAAGATAATCTTACTCATACAATTATATACAATACTAAAATAAATAATTATTGTATTAATTGGAATAATGAAGATAAGAATGAGATTATTACTAAATATTTAAGGAATATTCATTATTTACCTGTAACAAGTGAGATAGTTAGTATGATTTTAGATAGTGATAAGGATAAATATTATAATTATAGTTGTGTTACTGAATTAACTGTTTATACTAATAATCCTATGTTTATAGAATTGAAAGCATATAAGATGAATGTTACTTATTTCAAAGAAAAATTAAATGCTCTTAAATTGGAAGGGTTTAAAGATGATTTTAATTGGAGTAAAATTGAAGATATTGAGAATTATATTTTTACATTTTTGAAGCCAATTAAAGAGAGATTGAAGAATAATATCAAGGTATTATATGATCCTAATA
>Ga0209318_1001302_pt1 | contig 16394 bp, 16 predicted proteins | sample RifGroE1_FD_183999 | JGI IMG/M metagenome (GOLD analysis project Ga0209318, IMG submission 183999) | Groundwater microbial communities from Rifle, Colorado, USA - Groundwater E1 (SPAdes) (version 2) | ecosystem: Environmental > Aquatic > Deep subsurface > Groundwater | place: Rifle, Colorado...
CAATATAGATACTATCTCCAACCGCGATGTTTTCAGATATATTAATATTAGCGCTGAGTATGTCTCCACCATTCATAGTAAGACTATTAGCAACAACATTTCCTAGAGTGTCAACTGTGAAAAGACCATTGTCTATAATGCCATTATTCATAGTAAGACTATTAGCAACAACATTTCCTAGAGCATCAACTGTAAAAAGACCATTATTTATTATTCCATCATTCATAGTAAGACTATTGGCAACAACATTTCCTAGAGCATCAACTGTAAAAAGACCATTGTCTATAATACCATTATTCATAGTAAGACTACCAGCGACAACATTTCCTAAAGCATCGACATAAAATGTTCCAGCTCCATTGTTTATAATAGACCCTATGATCTCAGCACCAGTTATCGTTCCACTTACATCGACGTCACCAATATATTTATATTTACCAGTCGAAGGATCAAAATATACCGCAGGGCTATAGTTACCTAAACCATCGCCAACGTCCATAGATATTGTAGCTCCACCGTACGTAGCCCTAGCTAGTTTATTGCTAAGTTCCGATCTAAAACCATATTCTTGACTTATTGACACATTATTATATACCTTATCTTGCTGTACGTACGTAGACTCAATCAGATTAATCCTATCTGTTATGAGATTTATTGTATTGGCTATCTCCAAAGAGATATTCATCTCAAAGACGGGATTATAAGTTATAGAATATACTCGATTTTCAACATTAATGTTAACCACCCAATCGTTGATTTCTATAGTGTCTCCAACGTCGACCACTTCTAAATTCTGATATCCTTTTGAAATGTACTCGGTGCTATTTTTTAGATCTATTAGTGAAACCTCATAGTACGTCTTTAGTTCACCACGACTATCAATTATTCGGGTCAATCCTTTTAGGTTTGTACCAAACTGAATTTTAAATCCGCGATCTTGACCGATGGTATTTAGAACATTAATTGTAAATCCTTGATTTGAATAGTCAACTTCTCCACCAAGAATATTAGCCAATTGGTATATCAAGGATTTACGTGTTATTTCTGAGTTTACAGATACTGTAATTACGTCTGTAAATTCCACAGTTCCAACAGTAAATTCAGTACCTGCAAGTATATTTGTTAATATGTCAGTTGGGGTTCCTGTAAAAGAATACGTTGCATACTTATTTTCAACACCATCCTCCATGCGGTAATTCACGTGCTCACACAGCATATTATATGCAACTGTTCCATCATGTTTCAATACAACTTTTTTAATATCAAATTTTTGATTAGCAATTAGTATAACATTTCCTGTATTAAAATATTCACTCTTTAAATCTTTTTCATAAGCATCAAAAGAAAAGGTGAACTCGCCATTCACAACTCTCCGTATGGAAGCAGAATCATCAATTATATTGTCTAACGATGCAAGTAACGTTCCGCTACTATCATAAAGTTCTGGATACATAAGTTCACCTCCTTATAAGAATGTATTTCGATAATCAAATTCTAAGTCTATATTTGCGAATGGTCCAGTTACATCAAAGTAGTTATCGCCAGGATATAACCGTATAAATTTTTCTGGTAACGTTGATGTATAATCCATCATTTTGTTAATTTTAGTCTCACCATCAAGACTGTATACTATCCCATTTTTACAGTCAATATAAACTGTGCCATTTAAATTGTTAATCGTACATTCACCTATTGTTACACTTGTAGAAACGCCCGTTAATATGATTATTGGTTTGTTAACGAACGTTCCATTATTGGTAATTTTAATTGTTTGCTCTGCCGTAAGGTTAAATTTTCGTGGATATCCGCCCCATGGTATATGAGCTTCTCCCCATGGTATATGAGCTTCTCCCCATTTAATTTTGTCCGTGTAGAACGATTGCTCTACATAGGGGAGGCACTCGAAGACGATCTTAAATACATCAGTAGAAGTTTCACGATTCATGACTGCATCAATAGTACTCATGGTTTTAACCACGATGTACTCAATATCGCTCTCATAACTCATGGATAATCTGCCAGTTTTCGCTAACCATAAGGCTATGATTCTAGCTTGTTTTCTTCTGTTGTATATTGGATCGCCAACGAGTGTGCACTCTAATTCTATTTTGATATTGTTGTACCCGTCTTCAAACACATATTCGCCATCCATCCCTGGAACACTAATAGTGTGTTGACGTCTAGGGGGTATGATAGGGATAGATAATGTTTTTATACAAATATTGAGATCGTCACTGGATTGTCCATTAAATATAAATCCCATTAAGTCTACCCCCTTTGACCTGCTATACGCATGTCTTCCATTTCTCTAGCTAATTTTCTAATGTCGGCTTCCTCTCGTATTACTACATTTTCAAAGGACCACTGGTCGATATTAGGTTGAGCTTGTTTAAGATCTTCAATTGCTTGATTTACTTTATCTAATAATTTGTTAACTGCATCCATTGCAGTGGTTGTTACGTTTTGTTTTGTATTTATTTCTCCAGCCAACTCTACCGATTTATTAGTTGTAGTAACTGTTGGATTTTTAGCGAATAGCGAACTTAATCTACTATTACCATCGATCACGTCCGTTAAATCTAATACTGGTTTTATAATTGGTTGCATATTTAGATCGCCACTGACTATATCAGATACATTCGATAATGAGTCACTTAATGATCTTTTTGCAGTATTCCCTACATTCTCGCTTTCGTCCGAAACCAAACCAACATATTTTCGAAGGCCATTAGCTAATCCTTGATTAGAATACATCCCTATTTTTAGGAATTCCTTCGATGGGGATTCGATACCCAATACTTTTTTTGCCGAGCTTAATACTGCACTGGCTAAATTAGCTGCCCATTTGGCTGCTTCTGTAATTTTACTTTTGATTCCACCAATAAATCCATCAATGACAAATCCTCCAGCATTAGTAAATCCGCCTAAACTGTTTCTAAGAGCGGCTATACCTTTTGTTGGAATTTCGCCAATAGTAGACAAGAATGAACTAATTCTATTTTGAACCCCTTTTATAATACCATTATCTAATATCAACTTGCCCATGTTTAGGAACGTTGGGATTGCTGCTAAAAGGACTTTAATAGCGGATTCAATTATCGCTGATACTAAGTTCTTAATCGCATTAATCATTGGTTCTGTGTTGCCACGTAATGCCTCAGCTAGTCCATTAATAAACGCTAGTATAAGATCTATGCCAGCTTGAATTACGCCCGGTAACATCTCAGCAATTGCTGCAATAAATTGAAGTACAATCTCAATGGCAGTTTTAACTACGTCTTTTATGTTATCTCGAACCCCAGCTAAGAAGCCAGTTAATAATTTTAATCCAGTGTTAACCATATCTGGAACATGATCTAATAATACATTTAACATAGACAAAACCAAAGTTAAAAAGGTGTCGGTTACAGCAGGTATAATAATTAACACCGCTGCTATTAAAGCTAAAATAATACTTGTTACTGCTTCTGCTAAAACTGGTCCACTATTGCCTATCACCTGCGCAAAATCTACTATCGCTTGTGCTAGTGTGGTAAATATGAATGGAATTAATCCGACAACGCTTGTTATTAATAATACTAATGCTGCAACACCAGCGGTTCCTGATATAGCTAAAGCAGCCAATCCTGCAGAGAACGCAAGCATTCCTCCACCAATAGCAGCGACCGATAGTCCTAATAAAGCTATACTTCCTGCCAGAGCAATCAATACTGGTGTAATAGGCGCTAATACTAAACCTGCAACACCAATAATAGCAAACGCTCCAGCTAAGGTTAAAAGTCCTTTTCCAATCTCTTCCCATGACATATTGCCTAAGGATAATATTACGGGCGCTAATATAGCAAGAGCCCCAGCAATAACTATTAATGCTGCTGCCCCTGGTAATGCTGACGTCATTAAATACATCGCACCAGCTATAATGCCTAATGATCCTGCTAGCGTGACTAATCCTTTAGCGATTTCTTCCCAAGACATACTTCCCATGGAGTTTAAAGCTGTCGATAAAATAACCAATGATTCGGCTATAATAACAAGTCCTGCACCGATAAGAATCATATTTTTAGGCATGAAATTTAGAGCTATGACTATTATTGATAATGCGCCTGCCATAGTAATGATACCTTTTGCTACTTGTTCCCATGATAAGTCAGCCATTCTTGTTATTGCCTCAGCAAATATAAGCATTGCTGCTCCAAGAATAGTTAAACCTATTGCTGTAGATATTACATGTTTTACGTTTCCAGTCAACTTAACAAATATAGCTAACTCAGCCAGCACTATTGCCACGGCAGCTAATCCTTTAAGCAAATCTGCTACATCTATCGTGCTGAACCGTTTTACAGCATCTGCTAATATAACAATTGCAAACGATAAAGCAACTAAACCAATACCTGTCGATATTCCTAATTTAGTCATGTTTGCAGTTTTCATGAATACAATCAGTTCTGCAATTACTACACCTACGCCTAGAAGTCCATTGACTAATTTGTCACCATCGATAGCGCTTAGTTTGTCAACTGCATTGACTAATATATTTATAGCTGTTGCAAATAAAATAAATCCTAAAGCGCTTGTGGTTAATTGGTTTGCACTTCCAGAAAGTAATTTAGCTGATGCAACTAATATCGCAGACAGTGCTGCTATTGATATTAATCCATTGGCAATTCCTTCTGAATCTATTTTTGATAATTTTTCCATGGCAAAAGATAATAGTAATATTGAAACTGATAAGCCAAGCATTACGGTGGTTAATTTAACCATCGATACAATACCAGTACCACCAGCCAACCTTTCGAACAATGCCATAGATGCAAATAATTCAATAAACATTACAGATATAGCACCTAACGCAACGGTTAATTTATCCGAATCTATCAGTGATAGTACGACCAATGATGCAGCTAGAATTCCGATAGCGGTTGCTATCTTAAGCAGTGTTCCGGCTTTTAATTGCGATTGGTATGCTTCAAGACTACCTTTAACTCCATCAAGAATTCCTGTGATGCCTGATAAGAATCCTCCTGCATTATCTGCAATGTCTGTTAGTGAGTCTATAAATTTTTTCAATCCAACTAGAATGGTAACAAATATACCACTGTTAATAATATCGAATATAGAGTTATACTCAGCGTTATCTAACGACTCAACTACTTTCTCTCGTACCTTGTCTAAAGCTTTGCCTATTAGTGTTGCTAAAGAAAAGAATATAGGTGCTGCTTTTTGTATTGCTACTGCCATTGTAGAGAAGACTCCTTGTATGAAATCCCCGAGCTTTGTAAACGGTTCGAATCTTACTTGTACTCTTTCAGTAAAGGTATCTAGACCGGTCATGTCGACATTTTTAAACACATCAAAAGAAGATATAATTTTACTAATGGCATCAACTATATTGGTCGCCACATTTTTTAAGAATGTTGCTGTTTTTTCGATGTTGGAATTAAAAATATTTGTGGTTTTAATTGATTCATCTAACGCGACTAGGAAATCTCCAATTCGTGCGGTAAATCCTAATAGCCCTTTTCCAACGGGAGCAAGTGACGTTAAAAATATACCAACAACATTAACTAAGGAAACGAACAATTGTTTTCCGATGTCTAGTACGGCAAATAGTCCCTTGAATGTACGTTTAAGTTCGTCAGCAGTTTGTTCCCCTATTTTGAATTTTTCTGTTACACTACTAAAGGCGTTTGATATCTCAACAAGTCTTTCACCGGTCATGGCTGGAAATAATTCACTAAAAGCCTCTTTAATTGGTTTTATGACCGCTTGTAATGCTACAAAAGAGTTGCTTAATCCGGTTATAACTGCGTCTCGACCTTCGTTTGCTTTCCAAAACGCTAGCATCTCATTTCGAGCGATTGCCGACGTTCCAACAATAGAGCCAAATGCATCATTAATCGCTGTAAATAGTTTAGCGGCTTCATCTTTGTTGCCGATGATATTTTCCCATGATTGAGCCCATCCAGATTGAACCGATTCCTTCATGGTATCAAGTAATTGAGTGAATGTTTTAACTTGTGTTGCTGCAAGGATTAAAGATTCATCCTCTGCAAATCGAGCCAAGGTCTTAGTTAAAACTTCTGCAGATAACCATCCATCTTGTAAGGATTCTCTGAATGGTATTGTTGTGTCTATAACCACACCCATTTCTTTAGCAGTTGCTTTCAATGCATTCTGAAATAACTCGCCACCCATTCCAGCGTTGACTACAGAATTCCAGTCTTGCAATCGTACTGTTCCAGAAGCTAATGCTTGAGACAACTGGTACATCGCGGTAGAGGCTTGTAATGATGTTGATCCCGAACCTGCAGCCAAGTTAGCAATACCTTTAATAGCTGTAGCGGAAGCTTCTAACTCTATACCAGCAGCCGTAAAAGTACCAATATTCTTTGCCATCTCAGCAAAGTTGTATATGGTCTTATCCGAGTATTCATTTAATTCATTTAGTGTTTTATTAACATCCTCTAAGGTAGTACCTTTACTTGCAGTGTTTGTAAGTATTGTTTGTATAGCACCCATTTTTGTTTCGTACTCTTGAAGACCCGTTTTAATTGGGTCAATGGTTAATGAAGATAGTAGTTTCTTACCTGCATTGACTGCAGAATTTGTTATATTCTGTAAAGTGGTAATACCAATAATGCCTAATGCTGAGAATTTACGAGTTAATGTGTCAACGCCTTCTGATATACCAGCAAGCGTAAATGCTCGTCCTATTTTATCTAGGTTACTTAGACTTTTTGCTGACGCATCTAAGTTCAAACCAGATTTAAGTGAATCTAATGATTTAATGGATGATTGTATTCCAGATTCAAATTGTTTATTGTTAAACTGCATATCAACTATGCGATTATCAACAGAGCTCATTATTTAATTACCTCCTTCCATAAGTCATTTGTCATTTTATCAAATATTGGGGAGATTGCAGGATTAATAAAATCTCTTCCTTGAACATATCCGCCATTGCGAGTGCCATGACCATATTGTAATATGATCGCTATTGGAACGCCATCAACTACATGAGAGTTTTTCCAGTTAATACGTACTCCACCATGATTCTTTACAATTTCATAGAACCATGATTGTGCAGTTTCTCCAGATTCAATTGGGGTTGCCGAAGCTAGTGCCTCTACGCCCATTTTCCCATACTTCTCCAATGCCCCATAATCTAGAGACGATACATTTTTAAAAAATTGTTCTAGTTTATTAAAGTTTCCTTTTTGCTTAATTTGAATCATCATTAACCTCCGCTATTCATTTGTTTTCTACGAGCAGCATTTAATTCATGATTACGTTTGGCTAAGGACGATCGATCCATTTTTTGCGGTGGCGCATTTTTTATATTACACACATTAATTAAAGTTAACAATCTATTTAAGTGCCATTTTTGACACTCAAAAGGTATATTCATAGCAATCATTAAATAATAAATTAGTTCTGAAGTCTTAATTTCTCGATCTGGTTTTCCACTTACTTTTGTAAACGTAGTAGCAGTCATTGGCTCATTAATATAATTTATGACTTGAGCTATTATATCTTTTGATATGTTTGAATAGACGTTATCATTAACATTCTGTGTTATAGTCATCATCTTAATATAGTCTTTTGTTTCGTCAATTGTTTTTTCTTCTTTACTTAAAAATGGTTTATGCCATTTGGCCTCCCATTTTGAAAGGGAGACTAGAGAATGTTCTAATTGGAGAACGTGATCCTTAGATTTAATAAACTCTTCTTTATCCGAGTCCCATTCTTCAATACTTGGTATCGTGATCTTTAACATTTAACTAGCCTCCCGTATCAATACTTTTATTTAAAAGATTCTGGTACAATACCATTAACAAATTCTGCAGCTTTGTCTGCATGCATTGCTAATTCCATAAAAAGATTACTGTACGCTTCTGTTTGAGCAAATTCATCTCTAAGTTCTTGCGACTTAACAAATCGTTTTCCATCATTGGATTTTTGACCATATGATTTAAGGATTAGTTCTTTAAATGACGCGACAATTTGTTTCGAGTCTTGAGTTTCAACGATGGTTTGTAGGTGTTTTGATAGTCCACCATTTACTTCCATTTCCATTTCCATAGCTTCCGCTTTGGAGAGATTAAAGTAAAATGTTTCGGTTCTTTCTACACCATCGTAGTCTGTAAAAGCTATAGTTTTTCTTAACATTAGTATTTCTCCTTTCAATAGGGTTGATCAATCATAAAGTATAACAAAGAGCCCTAGTCTTTTGTAGAAAAGGGCTCCTCAAATTATATTTAGCCAGCGGCAAATAATGTTGCAATTTCATCTGGTAATGGTAATCTAGCTGCAGTTGCTGTGTCACCAAAGATGATCAATTCAAAGGCTGCCAATTTTGTAGGATCGGCTTTTGTTGAATCAATTACTACTGATGCCGTTGGTTTAGCGCCTGTTACTGCAACCGCTGTAGTTGTGATATCCCAAGAGAACGTAATAGCCTCTGGCGAATCGTTAACTGTTTGATAACCTTTTTCAGATGGAGAAGCTAATGCGCCATAAATCAAATGAATCTTGTACCCATAATCAGTATTCTCAAGATCATTGCCTAATGATGTTTGGTATGCTAAACCGAAAGGTTTTCTTGTTTGCTGTCCAATAAGGACTCCAGTTTCAAGTTCTACAGAGCCATCAAGCACCGCAAATTCATCAGGATAAGTGTAAGCTTCAATGGTTGCACCAAATTCTTCAATCGAAATAAGATTCAAATATTTAATGTCGTCCGCATATAAGGGACTTGGCTCTGCGCCTGTTGGACTCTCCGTAACGCCGATTAATCCGTTCCATGCAATGCCTAACGGATATTCACCAGAAGTGTCTTGTGGGTATACCACACCTTTTTTAACGCCGGTTTCATAAAGTTTTTCACCAGCTTGATCCCATAGTAATTTAGCCATAGGTTTGTGTCCTCCTTATTAAAAATATACATTGTATACATCATGATGTAAATTATCACGTGTGTAGTGTCTATCATATGCCGATAAAGGCATTGCCGCAACATATGCAGGAATTAGACTATCTGGATTGCTGTCGATAATAGTTGCCTGATACATTGCATGATGTCTGTATGGATTGTCGTCGGCATAAATAGTATTAGGTTTTGACTTTGAATAGACAATGCATGGATATTGTAGTTGAAGTGTTTCTGGAGGTTGAAAATATACCGCCACAACCCCCAAAATGTCTTCAAATATCTGTTGGAGTTGGAGTCGATTCCCCATTGTAGATACCTCCGATTGTTAAAATTAGGCGCGGATGACTGATATCAATTTTTGATATTTTCCATACCGCCCCCATCCATTTTACATATTTCATTGTATGAAGATTTTGGAAAGAATATGGGTCTGCAATAATACTTATCTGATTATTCAGTATTGAATTATCGTTGATATTCTCTCCTGTCTGCCATGATTGAGACGCTCTTATAACACTACCGTAATATTCCCGTTCGGTTACTACATCTTTCCACACACCAGGCGATGTCTCTTGAGTATTAGCATACCCTACTTTACCAAAAAATCTTCCCATTTTGAATCTCCTTTAATGATTAACCTTCAGCAGGTGGTGTGATTTCAAACTCATAGATTTGAGCTGATTTTGGTTTTGTTAATGCGCCTGAAACTCGAGTCTCCATCAAGTATTTATACTGGTTGAAGTCAATATCAAAGTCATCAAATGTTGCAATTTGACCGCCTTTATCAGCTCCGAAGTTGTAATCTCTAAGATTTACTTTGATTGCTAATAATTCACGAACTGATTCATCTGCAAGGGTTCTTGTTTTACCTTCGATATAAGGAACCTCGACAATTGCACTAACTCTAAGAGCCGCAGTCAACATCGCGTCTGTTTCATAAATTCTACGACCTGTTGTGTCTTCAACCCATAACATGTTAGTATGGATATCTGGCGTAGTATAGAGAACTGGCGATCCAGAACCTTTATAGTTCTTGTTTGTTAAAGCAATTGCTTTGATCATTGCTTTGTAATCTGTTTTGGTAGCAAGTTCTTCTTTAATAGAGTATAAGTCGTCATCGGTCCAGATAGGTCTAACGTTTTCTTCGCTGATCTTATACTGATCGTCGATTGCTCTACCATCTCCAGTTAACGCAGCCATAGCTAATTCTTCATCAAGTAAAGTTCTTAGTTCCATACGAACCATAGCTACAATATCGAAATCCACAACATCAATAATGTCATCTCTGTCAAGTTTTTGCTTAACGTAAATGGTTGTAGGCGTAGTGATACGTTTCGCCGCTTTAAGATAGACTTCTTTCTTTTCAGTAGTTTTAACATATCCCTTAGCTCTAGCAGCTTCGAAGTCCATATCCATAATAACCGATTTAACTCTGCTAAAAGGACTCTTGTGGATTGCATTGAGTACGCCTTGCACCCACATATCTTCTCTTTTTAACCAATCAGGATCTCTAGAGATAGTTTGTGCATCTGGGAATAAAACGTCAATATTCTCAATGCCGTATTCAGTTGCATGCGCTAAGATTGCATCTCTAAAAGAACCATATTTTCTAGCATCTTCTAAAATTGTTGCGAATTGATCGTGGGTTAATGTTCCACCAGTTGTTACTTTTTCATCCGCTTGATTCTTGTCAAAAACATTTTTTTTCATTGAGTTTCCTCCCTCAGTTGAGTGTTCTATTTCTAAATCTTCGTCATCCATTGCTGATTGTGCCATGGATTCATCGCCTTCAAGCGCATGTGCTAACATCGCATATACAACGTCTTTTTGTTTTTCACTTAAAGTGTTGAATACGTCCGCTAATGTTTCGTCTTCGTCTGCATGCTCTAAATCAGTTAAAGATATTTCTTCTCCTGTATAGATTAATGCTTCATCATCGATCTCAGTAAATGAGCCATCGCCATGTTGAATATTGAGATTGTCGATCATTGCCCCAGGATTAGCGCCAGCAAGTACAAGACTTACTTCTCTAATCATGCCATGAGTAACGTTTGAACCTTTTTGTTTTAACTCGTTCGCTCTGATTGAAAGAGCTGTTACGTCTCCATGCAGAACAAGTGCTTTTGCAATTTGCGCATTTTCTGTGTCATTGAACACCGCGTATGTGTATACACCATCATCTCTGTGTTCTAACAATGTGTGTCCAATAACATTTTTCGGATCGTTAAAATTGTGTTGCCAAACTAATGGTACAATTTGTCCATCATGGTGCTTGAACGCATCTTTACGAATAACTCGTCCATCGGTACATTTTAGGTCATTCTTGGTGGCATAACCACTGAAATCAAATTTCATATTTTTCCTCCTTGCAAGGTTTGGTATTACTTAGTGGAATCATTAGATTCTTCTTTTATTTCTTGATCTTTTTGATTTAGATTCTTATTTCTTAGTTCTTCTGCTTTAGGGTCGTCAGATGGTTTATATCCAACAATTGCACGAACCTCGTTTGAAGACAGAATCTCATTACGTGTAAATTTATCGGCAATATTGGCTAATTCGCTTACTGGAACTAATCTAAATGGATCTCTAGCAAATATAATTGCCTGCTTTTGAGTACGAGCAGTCTTAGTTAGAAACTTTCGATTCATCTCATCAACGATTGCTGACATGATTGGTTCTATTGTTCGATTGTAATAGTTCAACATTGTCTTTTCATCAGCCGTGCCATCAAACACACTTTCTGTTAATCCTAACTGGCTATGCAGCATACTCGTTAGATACGTTATTTGTGTCATGAGGTTGTTTTCGGCTGGACGATTTAATTGAGTTACTTTTTCTGTTCCGTCGGTATAGGCTATGCCATATTTAGAACCTGATAATTGCTCTTCAAGCTGAAGTCTACGAGTTTCTGCTTGAACTCTTCTAGCTTCTGATTTTATAATGTATGGTAATTGAATTATTAAATCCAATTTACCAGAACCACTTTGATTGTCGATAGCATCAAGTAAATTTAATTTTGCTATAAGTCTGCTTAGTGTCGAGTTTGGCTTGTTCATGACCGCATATAATGGATTTTCAATTATGGCAACTAACGATTTTGGAAGGGTTAAATCTTCTTTGAGACCTGTCTTTTCATTATATACCTTAACCCTTATGTGTTGCGGGAACCATTCTAAAATTTCACCTACTCGCAAAGAGTTTATCTCATAAGCAGATGATAGATTAGGATTAATTGTAGTATCTGTTGGAACAACTGCTACACAGCCTTCGTCCACTAACGACATTACAATATCTTGCATTAAGGCTCTGCCTGTTTGATCTAGATTAGATTCAATTGTCAATACCTGATTCAGTGAGTCATTGATGGTCTCGACATATCTCCCATTTTGATCTAATCTAACATGTCTAACTGAAATTGATGACGCATCTATTGCAATACGATTGTAAATTGAGTTGATGATTGACCGTTCATTACTAATTGTTGTTCTAACACGGTCTGGTCTATAAGATGTGGAATAACCCAAATTTTTATAGGGATACATGGTTGTTGGATCTCTGTTTAAGAAGGCGCTCCATGCATGTTGGATACGATTTCTAAATGTTTCTCTCTCTTGCACTTTATCACCTCACTATTCAAATGCATCTTTGTTTGTTTTATATGCTACGTATGCATCCATTAAAGCAGACACATTATCGATCTTTTGTTCATATCGTTTCTTCATTAATTTTCTGTTACCGTTCGTATCTTCTAAGGTGATACTATTGCCCATGGCAAAAGACATTAGCTCCTGATCAAATAGTAACATTCTTTCTTCGGCTAAAATCTTTAACTCGCCTAATGGAACGGACTCTGTCTTGGAGCCCTGAATTACTTTTTCAATCCCAAAAGGTCCATTTTCTGATTCCCATCGTTCTACAAATTCTTTAGCATTGTACGGGTCAAATCCAAATGATCTAACGTCATAACCCTCGTCTAAAATATATTGATCAAGATCTTCATATACTTCCATCATGTCTAAAACAGTTCCTTCTAACACAATAAGGCTTCCTTCATCAATAAATTGATTATATTTATGACGCATTGCTCCTGGAAGTTTCATCAAAGTTAATGATGTTATATAGCTACGAGTTTTGACTCCAAAGAATTCATTTGGCAATGGGAATAAAAATGTAAATGCACAAAAGTCATCTCCTTGAGACATGTCTCCGCCTAAAGAACAAACCATAGACCAGAAAGTTCTTTTCTTATGAGGAATAGTTTCTTCATAGGTAAAGAAGTAGGTGTATCCTTCCATAGGAAGACCAAAACGTTTTGCCAAAATATCATTTCTTGATGCCGGAGCTTTTTCAGCTCGTTCAACATCTAGTTGATATGTTTCGTACGAAACCGTTTTACCAATATTTGGATTTGCTTTTAACCATGTCGATGGATCATTAATTTCTTTGACGTCGTCAAGTTTATACCACCATATGGACACATGAGGATTTACATAATCTCCTTTTAGTATGTCCATTAGTTCCATTTTGATTGTGTCACCACTTCCATTTCGAACGGTTCCTTCTGAACTAGTAGCTATAATCAAATAGTCATCAAGCTTAGAAGCTCCTTGTTCAATTGCGCCTATTACATCTTCTCGTATATCTCCCGACAACCATTCGTCAACAGTGGCTATCTTAGGTCTTAATCCTTGAAGTTTTGCTATACTCATAGGACGAACTTCTATGAATGAACCAGTAAGAAAGTTTTCAATCCCCTTTTTTGTTGATGCTAACTTTAAGCGATTAGCCCTTGATCCTGTTGTATTCTGCAATGAACCTTCTGTCAGAAACGTAAACAATGGACCTCTAGAACGCGTTATAGCTGTTCTAATAGGCGACATTACTTCGTCTGCTTGCTTCATTGTTGGCGCGGTTGTGATCTGATGGGTTGTTGTGGTATTAACGTTTTGTTCATACGATTGTATACACGAATCATATAGTGATTTTGCAGCCCCTCGACCTACTATTAAATACTGTTTGTTAATTAGCCGTTTCTTTATCATTCTACGTTCATAATGTCCGCCATGATTTTTTTCATTTGGAACATATATGCTTCTTTCAACAAAATAATACCAGCCATAGACTTGTTCGGCCCATAATTTAAAAGAATCTAATAAAACTAAATCCGCTCCATCTGTAAGTGTTAACTCGTTTTCGCAATACTGCACAAAACCTTCTACTACTTGATCGTCATAATATATGCCTGGATTAGCTATGAGCTCATCTATTCGATTCATTTCCATGGACATTTCTTTACAAACTGGAATGTCGCCATCTACAACTGCTTGTCTAAATTTGCCATAGTATTTAGGAGTTGTAGTGTTTGAAAATGCCATGATTAGCCTCCAGCTTTATTCTTAATTAAATTCTCGACTGATCTGGTAATAGCTTTAGTTGCATATGCTGTAGCTACAGTCTTAGCCGAATTAGTAAGGACTTCTTTTACAAACTTTCTACCTTTAATGGTATCTTTTTTAGTTAAATCCTTATATTGCTTTTCAAGTTGAAGGCGGGCGTTTATTGTCTTTAATTCGTCATTTGTCATCTCGCTAATCTTCTTTTTTCTTTTCTTAGAAGAGGCGCCTCCAGAACTTTTACTACTTGTTTTTCCCCATTTCATTCCTTTTACACCGAAATGTTGTAGAAAATCTTCATTCTTCATACTAAATCGCCTCCTCAATAACTGTTTCCACTTGAATACTTAAACGAGCTATTAGCTCATCTAATTGTCTCTCCATGGAAGTTACTACAAATGCATTTGATGGTGGATCAAAAATTAATCGAACTTTCATATAAATATAACTTTTAGCTGCATCTAGATCAATCCTGGTTCCTAGAAAATCAGTCCAATCATCGATTACTCCTATTACCTGATACCCTGTTACGGGACCAATGCCTATTTGTGTTAGTGGAAGGAGAGCCGAATTTATATGCATAATTATATCTATATCGAAAGTATCGTCGCTAGACGTTAGTCCTATAGCTTTTTTGACAGAGGTAAGTATGCTGGTTTCCAAATTAATCCTCCTTCAGAAATTTTCTCAGAACATATCCATTAAGACCTTCGGCTGTTAAAATATTTGACCATTCGTCGCCTATTGTTTGAACTCTTACTTCATCACCTTCTGTAAGAATTCCAATGATGTTTGGTATCTGTTTTTTTGGTTGCGATCTCACATTTAACTTTTTACAACCCACAACAATGGCTACTCGTTTTGATTGGGTGATGGTTGTTGTCTCAGACGAATCATTTGAAGTTGATGTTTCATTGATGGATTGCTGTGTCTCTTTAATAGACCGTTTTACTTCTTCATCAATATTGGCAAACTCATCTATAATTGTTGTCGTACATCGTTTCCCAGCAAGCACATCATTCTTTGCATGTTCTGAATGAACTTTCTCTGCTTGATTCCTTTGTGAAAAGTTATTATAATTTGTTTTATCATGCCAATTTTTGCTCATTTTTTTAAACCTCCATTTTTTCAATCTCGCCATGGGCAAGTATCATGTTTTGTTCTAGCAACATATTTTTTAGATAATGAATTAGTATTACCAAAATGTATTGCATCATGGGTATTTTTTGATGATGATATTAGATTATTGAGATCATAGATTGAATCATTATCATTTTCAATATCGTCAACTGTTATAGGATTAATATGGTGAACTAAAATCCGATCATTTATTTCATAACCATCAATGCCTAAATCGCATCCGTTATCTCGTATAATTACAAGATCTCTAACCTTTTTCCATCTTGGAGAATTGTATAGGTGCTGATTTAAATATCTATCATAACCGAATGTGCTTGATCCTACAGTTCCTTGTAATTTTAAATATTCAAATCTCTCTTTAAAAGTTTTTATAGTTCGAAGTTTTTGATAAGATTTAATCATCATTATCACCTCGTCCACTATATGTTCTCATTGCATCTAAAGCATTCTTATATAATTCTTCAACTTTCTTTCCAGATTGAATTGCATCTGTTTTGGCCGTAATTAATTCTTTCTGTTTTTCTAAAATTTCTTTTTCAAGACGTTCCTTAGTTGAACCAAGTTTTAGAAAATGAGTTATAACTTGTGATGATGCTGTTCCGTCAGAAAGTTGTTTTTCTGCTAAGTCTACAGCTAATGCAACCATTTGGTTTTCACGAGCTTCTGGTGTTTTAGCTGGAGGTTGTCGTTTAGGCTTTATGTCGCCTTTCTTAGATACAGACATCTATTAGTTAATCTCCTTTCTCATGATGTTTTAATATAGTTTGAAATACTTTACAGATGCTTTTAAATGTGGCATCAGGTCTTTTTTAATGCTCATCAGCATCTCTTGAAAGGAGAACGGGTTCACCACAACCTGTTTTTGACAAAAGACCTGATGGCACATTTAAAAGCATCTGGAAAAGTACTCCTCCGGGGATTTTTTTAGG
>Ga0209318_1001303_pt1 | contig 16379 bp, 15 predicted proteins | sample RifGroE1_FD_183999 | JGI IMG/M metagenome (GOLD analysis project Ga0209318, IMG submission 183999) | Groundwater microbial communities from Rifle, Colorado, USA - Groundwater E1 (SPAdes) (version 2) | ecosystem: Environmental > Aquatic > Deep subsurface > Groundwater | place: Rifle, Colorado...
GACGCCTAAGATATCAAATGTTCTTGGAAGTGATTTTTCAATAGATACAAATGCAGTATTACCAATTATTAAATCAAGTGGAATTTCATAGGAGATAGTTATGGCAGATTTTGTATCATCCGCAGGAGTAGTTCTGCCTGTTGCAACAGTTACTCCAAACCTTGCTGATATCAATGTTCCTGATCCGCCTATCATTATTGGTGGTACGCGTACTTTAGTTGAAACAAAATTAACTTCGACCATGCAACTGGCCGACGACATGATGGTGAGACTGGTAGGACTTGATGGAGCAAGCGGTTATCTCGGAACTCTTAACTCATTAATTACAACTTATTCTGAACCAGTTCTTGATCCTCTTTCTGTTACTCTGACAACAACTGCTGTAACTATTCCAGAGCGTCCATTGCCAACTGGGCTTGCTTCATTGATTACTGACTTTGGTACATTTTCTGAAGTAGCTCCTACAATGGCAGCGATGCCATCTATAGATACAACTCTGTTGACTCCAGGCACTGCTCCGGTAGTTCCTGATGCAAGTGTCACATGGTCTGAGACTGCGCTCGTTACGTCTGTTTATACACCATTGTTAGCGAAGATCCTTGCAACAATGGCTGATGATTCAACCGGCCTTGATCCATTGGTAGAACAGGCGATTTATGATCGTGCCATTGCTCGGAACCTGACTACTAATAGTAAGATGTACAATGAGGTTGAGAGCTATTTCTCAGTTCGTGGATGGGATGAGCCACAAGGAGCACTTGAAGGAAAGCTTCTTGAGGCATCTGCAGAAATTGCTAGAAACGAAACAGATGTTACTGAAAAGGTAATGATCGAACGAGCTGATTTGGCTCAGAAAAATGCTCATTTTATTCTTCAGCAAGCAACTGAGTTAGAAAAGTTGATTAGGGCTACTCGGGATGGTGAGTCACAACGAGCACTTGATTATTCTAAGATTTCAGCAGAAATTGTTATTCAGTTATATTCAGAAAGTGTCAAAGGTTATGTCGCTACTCTTGAGGCTAAGAAGGCTTATATTCAGGCACAAGTCGAAGTTCTGCGTGGAGTAATTGAGAGTAACAAGGGCCTGCTTGATGTGTATAAGGCACAATCTGAAGTATTCAAGATTGGTGTTGAAGCTAAGGCTAGTATTAACGATGCAATTATTAAAGGCTTTGAAGCAGAGATTACTGGCTACGAGGCGGAAACCAAAGCACTTACTGCAAGTCAGATGGCTTTAGTTGAAGATAACAAAGCAAAGATCGAAAAAGCTGATCTTGAATTACGCCTGATGATTGCTCAAATTGATGCTGCAATTCGAGCATATATAGGCGAGTCTTCTCTGAAGGAAAAAGTCAGCAATGATCTGGCTCAAATTGCTGCACAGTCTGTAGCTTCTGCATTGAATGCAGTTAATGTTTCTGCCTCAGTCGGTGCTACTGAAAATGAAAGCAGGTCTGAAGATTATAACAAAAGTGAATCAATTACTGAACAACATAGTTTCCATTCCAGCATCTCTGAATCACATGATTATACTCATGATCCAACAGCATGACAATTCCTATTAAGATAACATATACCGGGGATATTTTTACTGGTAAGAATTTTGCTAAGCAAGCTAGAGTTCAAGTTGGCATGCTGAAGGATGATATGGCTCGACTTGGACTTAAGCAAGGTAGACGCTTTGTTCCTGTTGCTCCAGGTGTAACTATTGAAGCACGATCGGTCTTTGGCTTTGATGAAGCAAGAGTGCATGTTACACCATTAGTTATGAAGAAACTTGGCAAACACCTACCTGTCGAAGAGAGGTATGAATGGTACTGGTATGCTTTAGCAGTTTCTACAGATACTATACAGACTCTCATCTCAGGTGGTGGATTATCAGATATTGATGTTGATACAATGGGCAATGTCATTGTAGTTGGTTACACTCGCACAAGAGATTATGCAGATGCTTCGTCAGAATTATCAAATGAGGCATATACACAATATTATGATAATGATGGAAGGTTTTTGCGTCGAAGAGTACTGGTCGGTGGTGTGTTGAGTGGAGTAAATCGGAATGAATCTGGTACTGGAGTTGCAATTGATCCTACTGTTCCGACTGAACTTGATACTGATTATGGTGGAATTTATGTCACAGCAGATATTTACAAACTCCGGGATGATAATTGTTACGACATGAGTTTGATCAAGTATGCTTCAGATGGCGTAACGATTAAGTGGAAGAAACGATTTTCTCTTGGTGCTACTGGCATTGATGATTTATTCAGTTGGGGTGTTGATGCTGATGCTGCTGGTAATTCAGTAGTGATTGGCAGACATGATGCCTATGATGAAAGTTATGTTTTAATTTATAATGCTGCTTATGTTGCTTCCTTGCAATATGATGGAACACTAGGTTGGACTCTGCAACTTGGTGATTGTTTGCTTGATGCGTTTGGTGAGCCTACTGTACAGAACATGGTTAATCCATATGATGTTGCTGTCAAGTCTACAGGAGACATTGTTATAGGTGGAAGCATTCAAGAGCCTACAACTAGTTCTATTCATCCTATGGGTTTATTGACTAAACTTAATAGTAGTGGAATTGTTCAGTGGCATCGAGTTCTTGAAGGCAGGTTTAAGCAAGCGAATGGGCTTTATGGCTGGTATGGTATTGGCACCAGCATGAGTGGCCTAAGTATCAGAGGATGTGATATTGACAGTAATGGAGATATTTACTGTGTTTCAATGACAAAGATTGAGATTGCTACTGATAGTGGTTGGTGGCATTTTCATCTTACTAAGGTATCATCTGCTGGTGCATTGCAGTGGCAAAGGTTTGCAGAAGTCCAATATTATGATGATGCTGATGCTATTCTTTGTGTTACTCAGATTGATGTTGCTTTCGATGGAGTGTATATTATTTTCCCTAGTTTTCCTACTGGAACTGCTGGATGGGGAGCATATATAATTAAATTTCAGAAATCTGACTCTATCAATCCATTAGCATCACAAGCAGGAGATGTTCTTTGGCAACGTCATATGGCCCTTGAGCTTACACAGGCACAGGTTGCAGGAAATACAGGAGTTATTCCTAGAGCAATTAGAGCAGTAAGTTCTGATATTTATTTTGCAGGTTCGATTATTGCTGACAAGTCACCCTTTACAGCGAAGCTTCCTGGTAGCGGAGGATTTCTTGGTAATCACATGGGGTTAGTATTTACCAATCCTGCTTTGACAATCTATGATGATCAAGCGAATATCCCCGTACATCAAGATCCTGGTGAAGGTACAGGAACACCAGGTTATGAGTTTACTTGGCACGATGATGTTACAGTTAATACAACTACTGGTTCAGCAACTATTTCAACACCAAGTGAAGGAGATTATGATTCACCACTTTGGACGCAGACAAATAAGATTATTAAGAAAACAATTTATACTCAAGGAGAATGAGAATGCTTAATGATTTTCAATCAGTATCTGAAGAAGAAAAGAAAAAAAGAAAGTTGGCTCTTCTTCCTACTACAGATGAAGCCTTTACAGGTGAAGCCTGGAATACTCCTGCACCTATAAAAAAACAAGCACCAATGAGTCCAGGTGACCCGATGAATGAATCATTCTATGGTGGAAGTAATCCGTTAAGAAATATTAATTCTCGTCCAGATAGAGTTGGGCAAGGAACTAGAGTAATTGAAAGAAATATGTTACCATCAGTAAGTACTGAAAGTCCTAAGATTAATGAAACTTCTAATGTCCAAAGAGATGCAGAGTTAGGTAAAATGACAGCCTCCATTAATGGGAATACAACCACTTACGATATTGGTGGAAATACTCTCTCATTTGAAGGAAATAAAGCTAATCAAACTAGAACTAATTTAGAAAGAATAAATCCAAACGGTACTCAACGAGTTGGTAATATGGATGTATCATTTGATTCCAGTGTGTCTCCTGAAGCACGGAAAAGATTCTTGGAAAATCCTGTAGCACCAACTGGACAGATGGCTCAGTATGATAAATATATGAACACTCCGCGAGGACAGAATTTCGGTGTTACTAAGATAGACAATTCTCCTGCACCACCGATGGGTTGGAGAGAAAGAAAGGATATGAATCTACAAATCTTAGCTAATCAACAATCAAGAGAGAATAATTTAGTTAATCTTGAAGAACAAAGACAACGAGCTGCTATAGATAAAGATAAAAATCGGATAGATGAGCAAGGAGTTATTGCAGAAAATAAATTACGTGATATTCAAGGCCAGGTAGCACAAAATCCTCCGCCTAAAGAAACTGAATTAAAGCCTCTAGTAGTAAAAGAATATGATTCGTTAGGTAATGTTATTGGTGAGAGGATTAAACTTCCTGGTCCTGATGGTACATATGGAGAATCAAATCAAACAACAGTTACAACTCCAAAGCCAGCTACTACAGAAAAGCTATTAAAAATGCGCGCTTCTAAAGATCCTAATTTTGCTGCTGCTGAAGCTGAATACAAGATGAGATTTGGAAACCTTCCGTATTAATAAATTAAACTATAGGGATATAAAAATGGCTGGATTTTTTGATGATACAGAAGAAACTACTTCGCCAGTAGTAAAAAGTTTTTTTGATGATACAGAAGAAACTAATGCTCCTGCTCCAACTGATTCTGACTTTATACCTGGAGTACAGCGAGGCCTTCAAAATCTTCAAGCATCTGCATATGGTGCCACAGCTTTAGCTGGCTCTGGATTGAAAAAGCTCGGAATTGAATCCGCCGGCCAGGGTTTGCAAGACTTTGGTATGGAAGGCTACAATAGAAATATTGAAGAAGCTAAACAGTATCCTAAGAAGCATTCTTTTAAAGATGTATATACTGGTGAAGCAGGAATCGGTGGTGCTATTGACTGGGCACAAGGAACCTTAGGTGAACTTGTTCCAAGTATGGCTGAAGCAGCAGTTGGTGTGATTGCTGGATCTGCTATTGCTCCTGGTGCAGGTACTGTTGCCGGAGGTTTGGCAGGCAGAACTTTGCTTAAGAAAGGAATTGATGAAGCTGTCAAGCAGTCAGTTAAACGTGGAATTGGAGATTTAACAGAAGCTCAGGTAAGAAAACAACTTACTGGCCAGGCCCTAAAGAAGTTTGGTGGTAAGGTTGGTATTGCCGGATCAGTTATGCCCCTTGAATCTGGTGGAATGTACGCAGAGTTATTGCAAAATAAAGGCATTGATGCTCCTGAGACTGCCTTGCTCTTTGGTGCTTTGGCAACCTCACTAGAGTTTGCTGGTGGTAATAGTAAGCTGGTAGATACTTTTGTTGATGCCCTGAGCAAGGGGTCTACTGGAACTATTAAGAAGTCTGCAAAGGAATTGCTTACAAATATTCCTCAAGAAGCCCTGCAGGAAGGTGGACAGGAGCTGCTTAGTGTTCTTAATACTGTAGCGAACACAGATGAAAAACTTTTGACTGCTGATAATGTTGAACGAATTATTGAAAGTATGGCTGCAGGTGCTGTCGGTGGTGGGGCTGGTGCAGCAGTTAATGCTGGATTTTCTGCACAAGCAAAAGATCCTGGACCTGGAAAGACTGATACAGAGATTGAGCTTGACAGGCGAGCAGCAAATATTCTTAATCTGAAAGAAGACGAACTTGGTAAGAGTATTCAAGGGTTAAATGAAACTCTCAAGTTGAATAAAGAAATTCTTGATGATCCTTATAAACTTGATCAGAAGGCCAGAGAGTTAAATGTTGATCCGGCTGAATTAATTAGAAAGACTGTTGATGAAAATAAAAATAATCAGAGTCTTCTAGATCGGATTAATTCTGGAATTCAGAAGAAAGAAGAACTGACTAAGAAAGAATATGAAGCACTTTCTCCTGAAGAGAAACAAGTAAAAGAAATTGAAAATAAGTTATCTGAGAAGAGAATTGCTGATGCTCAGAAAATTAATGATGATCTTGATACAATTAATAAGAGAGAAGAAATAGCTCTTAAGCAATATAAGGATGAAGCTGATCCTGATAAGAAGGCATCAATTGCCGATAGGATTTTTAATCTGAAGAAGGAAAAGAATAATCTTCTTGACAGACAGCTGCAACAGAAAACTAAGCAGACTTTTGAGTTCAGTGATGTGAAAAAAGCTGATGAAATTCGTCAGGAAAAGGAAAACTTCTACAACCAGCTTTGGCTAGGTACAGTTAATAAAGATGCAACTGAGTCTGCACAAGTCTTTGGTGAAAAATCTACTGAACAGCAAGATATCCTAGATAGGCTTTCAACTCAGATTGCAAATACGCAAAGTCAGCAAAAGAAACAAGAGTTGCAGAAAGTTTATGATGGATTGTTTCAGACTTTTGAACGTGACGCAAGTGAGTCTGCAGAAACTATTGCTAACGCAGACTTGAGTCAGTTTGATCAACTTGTTAAAGCTAAAGATCAGGAACGTCTGAACAGTGTTCTTGAATCTATAGTGGTTGAACCTGATCCTCAAGCCAGGCAAACATTGTATGAGAAGATGTTCATGCAGCCTGGTGTTAAAGATGCTGCTGCTTCTGCTGAAGTCTTTGCTGCTCAAGGTGAAGACGCTGATACTCAGTTTAGAAAGCAAGAACTTCAAAAGGTAATGTCTTCGATTACTCAAGAGAGTGATCCGGCCGTAAGGCAGAAACTTTATAATCAAATGTTTCTTCAGCCTGGAGTTAAGAATGCTCAGGAATCTGCTGAAGTATTTTTAACGCAACACTTTACTGAACGTGAAAAAGGTATTATAGAAGACTATTGGCAAGGTGTTAAAAGAGAATTAAATCTTCGTAATGAGCAAATGACTCCTGGTACAGAAGCTGCCATGAGGAAGAAGTTCTTTGAGACACAACTTACTGAAATTGAAAAGGATGTTCAGCAAGATGCTAAGACACAAAGTGAAGCAAAACAAAATGTTGTTCCGTCTTTAGCTGAACAGAATAAACGTCAGGTAAGGTTTCGTCAAATTGCTGAAAGTCTTGGAGATTTTCCTGCACCAAATGCACAAGCAGTTCAAACAGAAATTCCTAGGAACTTGCCCGGAGGGTTGCCGAGTGGGTTCACTAATGAACAGCAAGTAGCAGGTGCTCCACAGTTTCAGGTAGGTGAAGAGCAAGAAGCTTTAAATAATCAATCACAGCAATTTGATTTTTCAGGTGAAGGAATAAAAGAGCCTGTTAAAATAGGTAATACAAGAATATCTTATGGAGTTAAACCTGATGGTACTGTTGAACTTTATAGCATTAGAACAGCTCAGGTAAATAGACGTAAAGGTTCAGCAGATAAAGCATTAACTGAATTTCTGAAAGCAGTCGATTCAAGTGCGAAGAATGTAGAATTGATAGCGTCACCATTAGATAAAAAAACAGGTACTCGAGGATTAATTAATTGGTATTCTAAGTACGGGTTTATTGTAAAGGGAAGAGCTAATGTAGCTGGAGACCCTTATATGATTCGAAACCCACAGTTTCAAACGACTGAAAATCAAGAAGCCTTAAACAAAGTTAATCTTGAAGACATTAAGAAGACCTTTCCAAATCAAACAGTTACTCAACATGAAAATGGTTCAGTATCTGTACAGTTCAAGAATGGACAAGGCTTAACAATTAATAGCATCCAAGGTGCTGGCCAAGGTCTTGTTAAGTTAGCAATTGAAACTGGTCAGATGTCAAAGAATGGAAAAATCCTTGGCATCACAGTAGGGAATGAGATTCTTCTTGATGAGAACTTTGCAGACAATAAGACTCTTTGGCATGAGAACAAGCATGTCCTTGACAACTTGGGTTTGATTACAGAAGCAGATGATAGTGCTTTGAATAAGGAGTTTAATAAACTTCGTAAAGCAGGTAAGCTTGATTTTGCTCTCAGTACTCATAAAGATCCAAAGCAGCGAATGGTTGAGAATCGTGCGAACATGTTCGCTCAGATTATGGTTAATCGAGCTGAATATCACAACACTGCTTTTGGCAAAGTGATTCAGCGAGTAATGGACTTCTTCCAGCAACTGTTAAGCTTTGGTAAGCAAACAGTCTCAGGGTTAGCTCGTGAGGTAGAAAGTGGAAAGATTTATGAGCGTCAAGTTAATTGGCAAACTGTCCAAGTTACTGTTCCTCAGGCTGAGGAAGTAGCAAGTAAGTGGTACTCCGCACTTGAGAATGCTGTTGCTGGCTTTAATCAGAAGCAAGCAACACCTGATCAATGGAAAGGAATGATTAAGAACTTCCCAGGACTTAAGCAGGATGAACTTGATTGGGTTGGTGTGAATGATTGGCTTGATAAGCAGGAAGGAAAAGTCAGTCAGGCAGATTTGTTGAAGTTTGTTCAAGAGAATAATGTGCAGTTTGAAGAAGTAGTTAATGATGAAGAAAGTTCTACTATTCCTAATTTTAATAACTTATCTGATGATCAAGTACGCAATGCTTATATGAGTATGACTGGACAATCAGAAGATGAGGTTAGATTTATTGCTATAGGTGATATGATAGATGAATTAGAATTTGAGGGAAGTACTTCTGATTCATATAATGGAACTAGATATAGTCAATATCAACTTCCAGGAGGAAAGAATTACAAAGAACTTTTATTAACTTTACCTGAGAAGCAAACTTCTCTTGAACAAGATTTTCACGCTGCTGAAGCAATGTTTGGTAAATCTTTTACAGAAATATCTAAAGAAGAATTTGAACAGTTTCGAGAAGACAGACTACGAAAAAAACATAAAGCAGAATATCAATCAGATCACTGGGACGAACCAAACATCTTAGCCCACATCAGGTTTAATGAACGAACTGATGCAGATGGAAATAAAGTTCTTTTTCTTGAAGAGATTCAAAGTGACTGGCATCAAGAAGGGAAGAAGAAAGGTTATAAAGAGAATCTTACTCCTAAACGTATTGAAGAACTTGAGCAAAAACATCATGATCTTCAGATGGAATCTTTGACCATGCCTGAAGGAGAAGAATTTAATAAGAATTATGATGAAAGAGTACGTATTCAAAATATACTTGATGGCAGTAATGAAATTCCCAATGCACCATTCAAGAACTCTACTCAATGGTCCCTGCTTGCCATGAAGCGAATGGTCAGATATGCTGCTGAGAATGGTTTTGATAAAATTGCATGGACGACTGGACAGCAGCAATTTGATAGATATGCTCAGGGTACTGAAGAAGAACAAGCTAAAAGACTTCATGGTATGCAGGAGTTTTATGATAAGATTCTCCCGAATACTTTTAATGCAGAGTTTAATAAGAACAAGTGGGGGAATGCAAGAGTTGAACAAATTGAAATGCCTTATGGAGAAGTTAATCCAATAACTGAAGACAGCAGTTCTATATTTGTCAAGGCTATTCCAATTACGAACCGAATGAAATCTAAGGCACTCCGTGAAGGTATGCCTATGTTCGAGGTTCGTGAAGCCCCAACGCAGAAGATTAGCGATGATGTTTACCATCAAATGTTTACCGAACGAAATAGCTTGGTTCGTACAATCGGCCAGACGCTTCGTATGCGCGGGCATGAAATTAAGCAGCTCATCGACAAAGGATTGGGGTCTATTTCAACGCGGCTTAAGAATGTAGATCCTATGCTTCGCGCAGAAATTAGAAACCTCGACTTTAGGACTGCACAAAAGATTGTAACCGCCTTACGGATTGCACATCCATTGCTGGAGAAGACTAAGCAAATGAGTCCACAAGACAAATTTGTTTGGGATGCAGCTAGGAGGAACTCAGACGAAGGAAAGATAAAAGAGATTGCAGCAAAGTACAACATGACTGCTGATCAAGAAAAGCTGCGATCAGTCCTAGATCAGATTAGGCAGGATGCAATTGATGTTGGTTATGACGTAGGTTTTATTGAAGAATACTGGCCTCGCATAATTAAAGATCAGGAAGGATTCTTGCAAGCAACAAAAGGAATTTCTCAACGACCAGTTATTACTGATGCAATCAAAGTTTATGCAGACAAACTGGGGATGACCGTGGAGAAGTTTGAACTTGAATATCCTGAACAGGCAGCAGATATTGCAAGCAACACAATTCTGGGAAGGAACCTTGGAATTGGTGGCCCAGGCAACATTCAAGCCAGGCAATATGAAACTGTTCCACCAGAGTTAAATAAGTTCTACATGGATAGTGATGCAGCATTGATGCAATACATCTATAGTATGACTAAGAAAATAGAAGCAAGACGTTTCTTTGGTAAGGTTCCAGAAAGAATAGCAACCCTAAAAGCTGAGAAGAAACGAAAGCAGGGAATGCTCTCAGAGTATGAAAAAGCTAATAATGCTACACGCATAGAAGATGTTTCTGGCGACCTATTGCGGATTGAACAAGAATTGGATAAATATAAACTGCAAAGAGATTACACTGAGAATATTGGCACGTATATTAATGACTTGCGAATGTCTGGGCGAATCCAAGCAGATGATGAAAAAGTAGTTAGAGATATTCTTGATGCAAGGTTTCACGAACATGGAGCTACAGGAATAGTTAATGCTTATAAAAATATGTCATACATCGACGTAATGGGTTCGCCAATATCTGCGCTAACTCAGATAGGTGATCTTGCCTGGGCGATGTATGTAGGCAAAGTATGGACACCTCGTGGCCTAGCTGATACAATTAAGAATGTAGGTAAGGCCATAACTAAGAAGTCTGAAATAACTAAGGAAGACCTTGGAATTGAGAGGATAGCCCAGGAGTTTGCAGACGGCACAACACTAGGCAATGCAGTAAGTTGGGTATTTAAAAAAGTGCAGCTTGAAAGAATTGATTCTATCGGCAAAGAGACTTTAATCAACAATGCATTTAGCAACTACAAAGCTATGGCCAGCACAGAGGCAGGCAGGCAAACATTGTTGAAGCAAATCAAACCGATATTTGGCACACAGTCTGAGAGTGTAATAAATGATTTGCTTGCAGGGAATCCAACAGACAATGTGAAGATGTTGTTGTATCACCGCTTGCTTGATTTCCAACCTGTAGCGCTTTCTGAAATGTCAGAACAGTATCTCAAGAGTGGAAATGGCCGAGTGTTTTATATGCTCAAGACATACACACTCAAGCAATTTGATGTTTTCAGAAATGAAGCTTGGCACAAAATTAAGACTGGAGAACGAGATCAAGTTATTGAAGGAATTGGTAACATGATCAAGCTGGTGAGTTTACTAACACTTGCTAATGCCGGCGCAGATGAGTTGAAAGACTGGATGTTGGGGAAAGAAACAAAGTTTGAAGATAACGTGATTGAAAACTTCTTAACCATGGGCGGAGCATCAAAGTTTGTAAGGATGCAGACTACTCGGGAAGGTCTAGGCTCTGGATTGATCGGACAGATTCTGCCTCCTTTCAGGTTTGTAAACTCCATCAGTAAGGATCTTAACCAATTGTACGGAGCTTACATTACGGGAGATACAATAGATTTTGATCATGCCAGAATTGTAGAGTCCATTCCGATTGGTGGGAAGCTTTATTATTGGCACTACGGCAGAGGTGAAGACTATAAGAAGAGTAGCAATGAACAAGAATTTGGTAAGATTAGCAAGGAAGTAGACATCTTCAAGAAGCAGCTTGAAAACTCGGAAGATAAGAGAACTTTTTTGAACTCAAACCTGGATGGCTTCAAGCAAATGAAGTTGCATGAAAATTTTCAAAGTGCTCTTAATCGGAACCAGGCAGTAATTAATAAGTTGAAAAAGATTGACCAGACAACAAATGTTCGGGAAAGGCTTGGACAGTTGCAACAGCAACGAGAGGTGATATTGAAAAGATATTTTGACGTTACAAATACGGTGCAATAAAAATGAATAGCCAGAACTTACAAATTATCGTAGGTTCTGGCTTTTGTTTAACTAATTAGCTTTCTTGAATATAGTCATCTTTAGAAGAAGTATACATAATGCCCATATATGGCTTTGAGTATCTGATCACATAATAAACCAAGAATAGAAATTCCACCTGCAGTGAATGCTAATACACTTGATTCACCATGCAATTTAACTCGTGCAGAAATAAGATGTTCACGTTTTGCCTTAATAGTTCCTTTGTAAATAGCCAATAAACCAAATAACAAAGCTACTGGAATAGTAAAATACTGAATCATAAAAATTCCTCCCAAGGCATCATATTCATTACTCTCTGCATATCTGGATGGGCAGACTTCGCTGTCCGCAGTTTCCTGATATGCACCCACTCAGCTGCATCTGCCGTGACTACGATCTCTGTTTTCAGGGCGTTGGGCAGGACGGCTCGGGCTTGTTGGGGAGAGCAGGTTCTTCCAGTTAAAAGCAGGTTGTAAGAACCTTCCGCATCATCACAGCTACCTGCAAACACAACCTTATCCATTTTATTCCAATCCTCAAATCCATCCGGCTCAATAAACTCCATATCCTTGCCGCCGTAGTTCACATACCTGGTTGATTCCTGAGCAAATGAGCATGGCCTGTGACGTACCAACTCATGACTAACTCCGCGATCACAGATGAATTTTGCTGAGTAGCGATGGAGTTCTTTGGGGATTTCGTCGTGAGGGCAGACTTGCCAATCATTTTTTGCAATATAACCGCCACCAAATAAATCAATATATACACTTGCAAATGGCTCGAACATACGTACATCTTTTTCTATTCCAGGTATGCTGAGAACAGACTGTAGTGCATTATACCATGCTGTAATACTGCCTCCTACATACAGAACTGCTGTATCAGAACCGGCAATATTTAAGTACTTTCCAACCTGAGCAATTATTACTGAAAGATATTGTTTATCTCTAAGTTCAATACGAACCACAAAATTCGAATGCTCAACCATAGCCAGATGCCCCGCCTTAATCAGCTTCTTGACGAACTCTTCAGCACTATCTTCAGTGATCTTGTCTTCTGACTTATAGCAAGTTCTGCCAGCCATCTCAATGAACTTAAGAGCAGCATTATATTCAGTTGGTACTTCTCCAAAATATTCAACGCTTGGTTTGATTATTTTCATAATTTATTTCTCCATTTTCCACAATGTAAACACCATTGTTCTTTTGCCCTGAATCCATCTCTTGTACAGGCCCAATCAATATACTGGTGCCAACAAAAGAACTCTCTAATAATTTCAATTACTGTTGCTACTTTGAGTTCTTCATCATATGGAGCAAGCCATCCATCTTTTTTCATGACATCCTCGTTATGGAAGTTGATTTTATTCTCCATCTTCATGAGCTAAGGCTGCTATCAAATCATTATGCAAATCTTCTCTGCGATCAATTGTACAGGCTTTTGAGTTATTCATTAATTGTCCTTTTATCTCAGCTAAAACTTGTATCTGACTATAGAGTTGCTTAATCTTTTCCTCAATAGCGATTATACTAGCTTCTGTTAGATCTTTGTGAAGAAACTCACGAAGCAATGGAGCATTGATGTGGGATCTATCAAGTGTTTTCAGATGTGCTTTCATTATTAATTCCTTCAACTATTTTAATACAATCTTTAATTGCCTGTATGGTTGCTGCTGCTGTAACTCCGTTAGGAATTATTACATTGGCTGCGTCTCTAGTTGGTTCTGCTTCTCGAGAAAGTAAATAAGTTTGGAGTTTTTGCAGTATTTCATTTTTAAGTTTCTTCATATTTTATTTATCTAACTCTAATGTAGTAATCATTTCATTTATTATTGCATCAATAAGAAGAGATTCTTTATAATAAGCAATGGGAATACCCATAAGATAATCTACATTAATATTATATTTTTTAAATAATTCATCCTTAATATTTTTAGATAAATTATTTCTAAAATCTTTTACTGTTTCATTATGTGCTTTATTAATAACTTCAGTAAGTGTCTCTTGTTTAATTATAGTTTCTATATTAATTTCATCTTCTTTTGTTCTTTTAAAAAGAAAATTAATCATTTTTATTTCCTCATTAATAGATTAAATTTAATATGATAATGTTTACCCTGATTTATTACACCCTCCAGGTGTAGTTAATCACTTCAAGTTTTGCATGGAACTTCTGGTTCAACAGAATTGCCAGTCTTAATCACAGTTTGTTTTGCCATAACAGGAAAAGCTTTGACAATTTTCTTCTCCGTTGTAAGTCCAAGAGTTGCATTCAATCTTTTAATCATTCCAGCCAGCCAGTCTCCATGAGATTTGAACTGTAATAATTCGCATTCATCTAAAGCATTTTGTAGATCTAGTTCAGTTAATTTTTTCATAAGGTGTTTTAACAAACTCTTTTATTGATGGACCAAACCCAAAAAGATTAAAATTGTATTGATCATTTAATTCATTTAACTCTTTTGATGAAATATAATCACAATGATTTAAAACAAGATGCGTTGGTTGATTAATCTTTATTGCTCTATTAACAAGTTCATATTGAAATCCTCCGACTCTCCTAATTCGTTTTGTTACTGTAGTGTATTCTTCTGGTCGATTTAATTCATGCCAAGAAGTTTCTTCTTCTAATGGTCCGGAGTTTCCAGCAACTCTTATAGCTTTTGTTCTGCATACTAAAACAATTGTATCTACTGTTAATGGACTTATCCCAATTTCTGAAAGATATGACGCAGCTGTTGTGTCACGAGATGTTACATATGGATAATGGAGAGAATGATGAAGGGATAATCCAAATCCCTGAGTTCCTTCAATTATTAATCTTTTCGCAGAATACATTATATCTATTGTATCTGCTATGTAAGGTTTAAGTGCTTTAATTTCTCTTGCAAATACAATTCTATTACTTCTTAACAATTTATTTATCAATGCTGCCCCAGTACCAGAACAGGTTGAAGAAATTGATTTAAAATTGTTAAGTTCAAATGTTATATCTGTTCTATCAATACATACAGCTTTTGGATCTATGAATACTTTGCCTGGAATATTTTTAATTTCTTGCAAAACTTTAATTGGATCAATAAAACTTCCAGCAGAAATTATTGAAATAGCTCCAGATAAAGAGGCTCCAGGAAAGTTATTAAAAACTAACCCCTCGACTGTATGTCCAGAGTTTATTCCTCCAGATCGAACAACTACATCTGCATTTTGTGTCTTAGCAAAATACAAGGCTGTTTTACCCTTGCCTTCAGATCCATATTGTCCTCCAACAACAATAGTTGATTTCATTAATTTATCCTAATTAGTTTTCATGATTAACTATCTTAGCAAGTTCTTGTTCTTCTTCACTTAGCTTTGTGTAAAGCATCCCTGCATAGTGTGCAATCTTTAGCAAATCAAGCCTCTGTTGGCCTTCACGAGAGTTCTTGCCATAGCGATTTAGATATTTCTTCATCTGGGTAATGAAGTCAGCTTCGCTAAACTCTGAGCATTGATCGTGACCCTTATCTCCATACTGTGGCACAGTATATTGCTCAATATGATTGAACACTCTTTTACTAAATTTTAACCATTCAGTTGCACGTAATGAAGGACCAGTATCATAATCTTCTTCTGATGGACAAGGATCAATTTGCATAGTTAAACTCCATTATTTTGTTTTGCTATTTTTGACACAATATCTTTCAAGCCTTTTTCAATCTTATAAAGTCTCTCAAGCTCGTCAGCAGCTTGTAATCTTGCTGTACGTAATTCATGTTCATCAATACCGTATGGATTTCGCAAGTAAGATAACATTATATTTTTATCCCTAGTCATATTAATTATCCTCTATGATGTCATCTAAACCAAAAAACTTATGGCCTAAGCAAGAATTTAAAACTACTGTCCATAGTTGTCCATTCCATCTTATATGTGTAAAGCCTCCTTGACTAAACTCTTCTGCTGCTTCTGGTAAAAGGCAAAGAGATTCATTATCAATATCACTACCATCTGTAATAAATATTTTCATATTAACCCTCTAAGTTCGGAGTAACAATTCCTCTATTTACCAACTCAAAAAAGCATCGCTTAGTTGCGCTGATATCTGCATACGCATCATGTGCTCCATCAAATCTTTTACCAAATAAGTGTTCATGCAATTCGGTTAGCTTTGGCCATTTTGCACGGCCAGCCTTGTTTTTCAATCCACACATTTTTACCACAGCCTTATCTTTCATAGTACAATGGTTTGGCAGATCAAGATAGAATGCACTTCTCGCCAGGTCTGACAAGTCATCAAGGTTTCGTTCCATCATCTGGTAAACGTAGTTCCAATCAAAGGCAAAGTTATGACATACAACCAAGTCTGCCTGCCTGAGCATTAAGCCAAATCTTTCAGCAGCTTCAAGTTCTTCAATGCCCTCAGTGTCAGCTCGCTCAATGGTGATGCCATGAACTTCTTGTGCGTAATAATTCATTGATCGTCCATTACTTTTGATGATGACATTCATTTGATCAAATTCTTCTTCTTGACTGGCAAGAATTGCTCCAATCTGTACTGTCCAGGCTTGCTCGGGATCGTTGGCAGAAAGA
>Ga0209318_1001308_pt1 | contig 16279 bp, 3 predicted proteins | sample RifGroE1_FD_183999 | JGI IMG/M metagenome (GOLD analysis project Ga0209318, IMG submission 183999) | Groundwater microbial communities from Rifle, Colorado, USA - Groundwater E1 (SPAdes) (version 2) | ecosystem: Environmental > Aquatic > Deep subsurface > Groundwater | place: Rifle, Colorado...
CTCCGATTTCTTATCCCCCATTTCCGACTCCTCGTCCGTTATTCTTTCCTGCAATTTCCAAACCCTCTCCAAAAATCTTCTGGCGCCGCTCACCCCGTTCGTGCTCCAAGACACGCTCTGCGTGAACGGTCCCATGAACATCTCATAAAGGCGCATCGCGTCCGCTCCGAATTCGGAGATGACGTCGTCCGGATTGACCACGTTGTTCCAGCGCTTGCTCATCTTCCTTCCATCTTCGGCCAAAATCAGTCCGACATGTACCAGTCTCCTGAAAGGCTCCTTGGTCGAAACCGCTCCGATATCGAAAAGGAACTTGTGCCAAAAGCGGGCGTACAGGAGATGGCGGGTCGCATGCTCGGCTCCGCCGACATAAAGATCGACCGGCATCCATTCTTTTTCCTCGTTCTTTCCGACCAATTGTTTTTCATTTTTCGGATCGATATAACGAAGGTAATACCAGGAAGACCCGGCCCATTGCGGCATAGTGTTCGTTTCCCTTTTTCCCGCTCCTCCGCATTTCGGGCAAACCGTATTCACCCAATCGGAAATATTGGCCAATGGAGATTCTCCGGTACCGGCCGGCTCATAGCTTTCCACTTCCGGCAAAACTACCGGCAACTGCTCCTCCGGCACACCGACCGCTCCGCATTTCTCGCAATGGATGATCGGAATCGGTTCCCCCCAATATCTCTGCCTGGAAAACACCCAATCGCGCATCTTATAATTGACTTTCGCCTTTCCGATACCCTCTTTCTCCAACCATGCGGTCATCTTTTTCCTAGCTTCCTCCGATTTCATTTTCGAATAATCTCCGGAATTTACCAGGACGCCATCTTCAACGAATGCCTTTTCCGCTATGCTCGATTCCCCGTCGCCGCTTTTTATGACTTCCGTTATTTCCAAGCCGTATTTCTTGGCGAAAGCGAAATCCCTTTCGTCATGCGCCGGCACGGCCATTACCGCCCCGGTCCCATAACCCCCCAAAACATAATCGGCCACGAACAGAGGCACGGCTTTGCCCGTGAACGGATTGACCGCTTCCAAGTCCTCCAGTCTCACTCCGGTTTTTTCCTTTTGAAGTTCAGTCCTTTCCAAAGTGGTTTTGTTCTGCGCCTTTATCTGATACTGCTCGACTTCTTCGTAATTCGAAATATCGGATTTCAATTTCTGGATTATCGGATGCTCCGGAGCGACGACCGCATAGGTCATGCCGAAAACCGTATCAATCCTCGTCGTATAAACTTCTATTTTCTCCTTCGTGCCTTTAATTCCCATCTCGAATTGGACGCCTTCGGAACGTCCTATCCAATTTTTCTGCTGCTCGATTATGGAGTCCTCCCAATCCAAATCCTCGCTGTCCAAATCATGGAGCAGCCTGTCCGCATATTCGGTCATCCTGAGCACCCATTGGCGCATAGGTTTTTGCACCACTTCCGTCCCGCACCTCTCGCAAAGGCCGCCCTCCAAATCCTCATTCGCCAAAACCGTCTTGCAAGAGGGGCACCAGTTCACCGGTTCATTGGATTCATATGCCAATCCTTTCTCAAAAAGCTTGAGAAAGATCCATTGCGTCCATTTATAATAATCTTCGTCCGTGGTATTTATCTCCCTATCCCAATCGTAAGTGAATCCGAATTTTTCCAGCTGGCCCTTGAAGGTCGCGATGTTTTTCTCGACAGCTACGCGAGGATGGACCTTGTTTTTGATGGCATAATTTTCCGCAGGCAGACCGAACGCGTCCCAACCCATCGGGTGAAGGACGCTGAATCCCTGGAGTATCATGAAACGGGAATATACGTCCGTAGCGATGTAGCCCTTGGGATGGCCCACGTGCAGACCCGCCCCGGAAGGATAAGGGAACATGTCCAGCGCGTAAAATTTCTTTTTCCGCGAATAATCCCTATAGAGTCCGGTTTCCTCCCATTTTTTCTGCCATCTCTTTTCGACTTTCGCCGGATCGTATTTTTTCATATTTTTGAAGTTATTTATTCTGCAATTTATAGGCTATGTAGACGTTTTCCAAAAGGCTCGCGATCGTCACCGGCCCTACCCCTCCGGGCACCGGAGAAACGTATCCCGCGATATCCCGAACGGACTCCGTATCCACGTCTCCCAACACCTTTTCTTTTTCCTCCGTTATGCCCCCGTCGATGACTACCGCTCCTCCCTTAAGCATGCCCCCGTCGATGATGCCGGGTTCGCCGACTGCAGTGACGACGATATCGGCATTTTTTATTTTCTCGATTCCTTTTGAAATATCTTTGGAAAGCACGTATTCCACCAACAATCCTTTTCTTTCCAAGGCGCTCTTCATCACTTCTCCGAATTTTTCCGAATTCGCCACCACTACCGCGTTCTTACCGGAAACATTTTCCTGGGAACTTTCCAGCAACGCTATAATGGCCTTGGGAAAGACAGGCCAAAAAATCTCCGTTCCCCTCTCGAATTTATCGATGCTTTCCGGATGGAATCCATCCACATCTTTTTCGGGCGATATCTCATTGATTATGCGTTGGGTATCGAATTTTTCAGGAAGCGGAACCTGCACAATAATACCGTTTATCCTACCGTCTTTATTCAACCCCCTTATCTTCAAAATTATTTCATCCTCCCGGGATTGGGCCGGGAATTGGAACAAGGAAAAATCCATCCCGATCTCCTTCGCCTTTTTTTCCTTAAGGCCGACATATATCCTTGAAGCCTTATCATTCCCGACCAAAACAACGGCCAAACCGGGAGCCGATTTTTCCTTTGATATTTTTTCCTTCAAATCGGCCAAAATGGCCTCAGCCACCGGCTTTCCTAATAAGATATTCATACGCCCATTATACCCCGAAATGACAAAAAAGCGCAAAGATGCGCCTTTTCTTGATGGACCATGGGAATTTTAGGCCTATTTATACCTCAAAGCGTCCAAAGGATCGGTCTTGCTGGCGCGACGGGCCGGCACGACTCCGGTGAGCAAACCGACTATCGCCGAGGAAGTGATCACTCCCAAAACAAGCCAGGTCGGACTGTTAAAAAGATTCACTTCTTCTCCTCCGAAGCGGGTCGCGATGAAATTGATCGTCAAATTGAATATCCTGCCTCCGGCCCATCCGATGAACACTCCGGAAAGTCCCCCCAAAAATCCCATGATCGCCGCTTCCATGAAGAACATGATGGCGATTCCGCTGTCCGAGGCCCCGATGGATTTCATGATTCCGATTTCCTCGGTCCTTTCCAAGAGGGTGATGGTCATCGTGTTGAACATACCGATCGCGGAAACCACCAAGGCGATGGTACCGAAAAGCATCAGGATGATCCTGACGATACTGAAAATCTGGTTGGCCTGGTCGACCGTATCGGAAAGGGAGGAAACCAGGAGTCCCTGTTCCAAGATGGCATCCCTGATTATGTTCATCTCCGGCGAGCTTTTGGCCTTAACCTTGACTTGTCCGTATTTCTCTATGCTCAGATCATCCAGAGCCGCGGAATTGATGTAGACGATGTTGTCTTCCCCTTCTATGGCTCCGATTATCTTGAATCTCTTTTCGCTGTGGACCAATTCGAAATTGCTCTGGAGATTCCCTTCCACGTCTTCCGTCTTTGGAATGAAGAAAGTGAAGGTCATTTCCTTGCCCATAAGCTCCTCGATGGTCTTTCCGAAAAGCTGGGCGACGGCGGAATTTATGATTATCCCGTTCGGATCGTCGTCCTTTATCAATGTCCCGAAACTGGCTTTGTAACCTCCGAGCTTAAGGAAAGACGGCTTGGAACCGAAAGCGATGAGGTCCGCGGAAAGATCCTCGATGTGCCCCTGCGTCGTGATCTGGAAAGCGGGACTGACCTCGTCCACGCCCGGCATCTCCTCCAACTTCTTCACCACTTCCCTGCTCAAACTGACGATTCCCGATTTCGCTTCGGAAATATCCAGCGTCAAAAGCGAGTCGGACGTGGTGATCCTTTCCAGCAAAGTGGTCCTGAGGCCCTCTCCCAAAGAAACGAGGAACATGATCGCCGCGATACCGATGCTCATACCGAGCACGGTCAAAAGCGTTCGAGAGGTCCTCGCCTTGAACATCCTGGTGGACAATTTGAACAGGTCTATAAATTTCATATTACGCTGAGTATTTCAAAAGCATTATAAGTTCCATTTCCCTGACTATCTTATCGGCCGTTCCCCTGTACAGGCCTACCCCTCCCAATGTCTTAGGCGCGTCCAACCGCTGGAAAAGCCCGAATCTGTCTATCTTGTTTTCGATCCTGAGTTTGATGAAAGACCTGAACCTTATGGAACTTTCAAGGTCGAGATGGACATTGAAATTCCTAATGACGTAGTCGGAAATAGAAACCGCCGAACTTTCGGAGTCGTTCATGATAGATTCCACCTGGGTAAGGATGCTCTTGACCCTGTCGCTGAAATGGCGCACCCTCTTCCTGTTCCAACCGGCTCCGCCCTCACTCATGTCCAAATCCAACTTATCTTCCAACGTTTTCTCGTCTATGTTTTTAAACAGGAATTCCTTGAGGATATTCTCGGCTGAAGAAACCTGCTCTTCCGTAAGTTCGGACAGGACGTGGTTCAATAACTGCTTGGCCTTGAAGGGTATGAGCAGGACTCCGACTTGCTGGAGCGAAAGGTTCTTGAAAGTTCTCATGAGCAACTTGAGTTCGCCGGACATTTCCTCGGGCTTCACTTCGAGCTCCTCCTTGATCGCTTCCTTCGGCCTCTTGTCGTGGTTTATCTCTTCGCTTTCCTTCTTTCCGTCTTTCATATGGAGGATCCTGTCGGCGTAATGCAGATGCTCGGGGTTATGGGTAACCATTATCAAAGTCTTCTTGTCCACCTCGTTGATCTCTTTGAATATCTCCAACACGTTCTGGGCCGATTCGGAATCCAAGTTTCCCACCGGTTCGTCAGCTAGGATGATATCCGGATCATTGATCAGCGCCCTGGCGATGGAAACCCGCTGTTTCTGTCCTCCGGAAAGCTGGCTTGGGAACCTGTTGGCCTGTTCGGCGATTCCGAATCTTCGCAAGAGCTCCATTCCCTTCGCCCTCCTCTCCTTCAAATCCTCGCCGCGGAAAACCTTCGGGAGACAGACGTTATCCAAAACGGTGAGCGTAGGAATCAAATAGAAAGCCTGGAAAACCATCCCGATGCTAAGTTGATGGAATTCCACCGACTCTTTCTTGGTCATGGTCCTGAGGTTTTTCCCTTGCACGAAAACCTCCCCATAAGTCGGAGCCTGGAGTCCCGAGATGCCGTAAAGAAGGGTCGATTTTCCGCAACCCGAAGGACCGAAGATGATTATATATTCCTCCGGATAAATTTTCACGTCAACGCCGTCCAATGAACGGACTTCGTTGGATTTTCCCTTATTATAGATAACACGAAGCTGATTGACTTCGATTACTGGTTCAGCCATTTCTTGTTTTTCTTTTTGTTTTACTCACGGATAAATTATAGCACAAAATTTGGAAAACATGAAACAAAAAATGCCTTTGAGGGGCATTTTTCATATAAGAGTTACTCCAAATGGCGAACCTTTTACCCGACCCCTTTCCTGCTTCGGCAGTCCAAACTATCGCTTGGCCACATCCAAGTCGCTACGCTCCCAATAGGGCTTCCGCCCTCTTGTCCTCCTCATTCTTCGTCGGTCACCCCAAGCGTCGTCATTTTATTCCTCCTTGAAAACCCACGGTTTTCAATACTTTCCTTCAACGGGAAACTACCGTTTCCCGACCCCTTCACGCCGACCCCCTTTGGTTTGACTGGTCGCAGCTTAGCGCTGCGCCCATCCAAATATATCTTGGAAGTTATTGACGATGATTTGGATGATGTTTTCCTTCCTCTTCGGTGTCAGGAGGGCGAAATCGTTGGATTTAGCCTCGTTGCCGGCAGCATCGATGGATTTGACATTGAAGTAATACACCGCGCCCGGCTTGAAGGTGGTTATGACCGCGATATGCGAGGTGGTCATGACGTCCGAGACGTTGACTTCCGTTTCCTTGCCGGCCTTGCCTTCCTTGTAAACAAGCTTGGTGTCGGCGTTCTCATCGGTCTTCCAGCTAATGATGGCTTGGACCTTGTCGTTTTGGGCCAAGGCGCTGTCGGTGCGGACCTGTTCTATCTTTGGGGCGTTTTCATCGGTCGAAGTCGTGAAATTCTGAAAGACTTCTTCCGTTTCATTGCCGTCCTCGTCGCGGACTTTGAGCTTGAGCCCGAACTCCGTACCGCTGGCCAATCCCTTAAGAACGACTTCGTGCTTGGTCGCTATTTCCGGCCTTCCCTGGAATCCGGAATTTTCAGCACTGTTCTGGTCAGTGTAAGTCACCAGGGCGTCAGTCGGAACATTGGTAGCAAAAGTTATCTTCGCTCCATGCTCGGTGATTTCGTCCACCTTGAAATCGGAAATCTTCGGAGGGGATTTCGGCTCGAAGGTGTTGTCGGAAGAAGCGAAGAGGTTTCCATTGGAATCTTCACCCTTCACCCTGAAATGATATGTCTGGCCGGATTCCAAATCTGAAATGGTAATCTCATGATCCTTGGTCTTGGCTTGGCTTTCCTTGGTTTCTCCATAAGAAGTGGTCAGACCGTATTCCACGATGGATGAAGTAGCCTCGCCGGTTTCCCATGTGATGGTCGCCTGATTCAAAGCCTTAGAAAGGACCTTGACCGAAGAAAGCGAGGATGGCTCCTTGGTGGTCAATGAAAGTTGCGAGGATTGTCCGATATTTCCAGCGGAATCGGAAGTTACGACGGAGAAAAGATATTTGGTAGCCGGGATAAGCCCGTTGAGGACCACGCTGTGGGTCTTCGTGTAATTGGCCACGGAAGAGTTTACCAGAGGATTGGATTCCATCCTGGAGAAGTCACTTCCGTCAAGATTATAAATCACCGAGCTGTTGGCAAGTTCGTCGGTAGTCCAGGTGACAGTCGCGCTTTCTCCGGTTATTTCGGAAATCTGAGGACCGGACAATATCTCAGGCGCGTCCCCGTCGTTGGCGCTCGAACCGGAATCAGAAACCCCTTCCCTGAGCGTCGTGAAAGACGGAAGCAAGGCGTCGCTCTCAGTTCCGAATCCCCTGTAAGCCTGGATATTAGAATCCACCGAATCCCAACAGGTGATCCTGTAATCGTAAGCGGTCTGCGCAGCTAAATCTATGAGGGGTATGGAATGGTTTTTCACGAACTCACTATCGGTCGATTTGTCAGTCGTCGCATACTCAGCAACCGCGGCTTCCTTGTATTCGACGAAGCATTTGGCGGATTGGTCGGTGGCAAAACTGATGACGGCCCTGTGGTCGGTAAGCACAGAAGGTTGATTAGTCTCGTCAATCGTTATGGACGACAGCGATCCGACCGTCATGAACGAGAGATTCGCATGTTCCTCGTCATAAGCCAATATCTTTTCGTTATCGAACGCGTCATTCACCGTGATCTTCACAAAGTATGGTGTCGCCGAAGACAGTCCACTGAGTTGGATCGTGTGGCTCGTGCTGTATGCTTCTTCGGAGTCGGTAAAAGTTCCAACCAGATTCTTTCCGTTTTCACTGTCATCAACAAGCTCGGCATTGTCATACACTTCGACGCTGGCGATCGTAGGAAGCGGCAAGTTGCCGTTGTCACTGTCCACCGTATTGAAAGAAACCTTGGCTCCGCTGTTGGTGATGTCGGTGATGATGTCGTCAGCCGCCCCGTTTTCGAAGGAAACCTCCGTGTCGGATGAAGCCGTGGCCTCGCCCGGAATGGTGCAGATCGTCTGCGAGAAGCGTGAGATATTCTCCTCGTCGTCCGCAAAGCGGATGCGGTAGCAATATTTCTTGTCGCTTGAAAGTCCGTTTTGAGTGAAAGAGTTGAGAGCGGAATCAGTTATGGCGTCCGGACTTTCCGTCCCTTCAGGGTCAGGAACGCAGTCCGCTTCGCCCTTGTCCACCGAACAGATCCCCAACTGGTATCCTCCGAAGCTTCCGCTTCCTGTCTCCTCGATGGTTTTCCAGGTCAGGTATGAAGCGAAGAAGTTTATCTGGCTGTTCGAAATGTCGGTATATTTGAAATTCTCGGGGGTCTCCGGTGAGTATGCGGGAAAAGCGCTTTCGTTTCCGGCCACATCCTTGAGCTTGACGCAGACTTTGGCCACGAAGTTGTCGTTGTCATCGACGACCTTCACGGTGTCGCTTTCGTCCTCAAAGGTGAATTCTTCCACTCCCGCGAAGTCGTCACACGGATCATCCTTGTCCGCCATGACCTTGATGTATCCCTTCATTCCGGTTTCATCGACGCCGTTCGGGTCTTCCGGCTTCACGGAAACTGTGATTTTCCCATTCTCGACTGAGCGGTCGATGTTCATTATTCCGGTCGGAGCGGCGGTGTCGACAATGATGTTTTTGTTCTGGGAAAAGGTCGTTCCGGTGATGTCCGTTCCGCTCTGGACGTTGTCGGCCGTATCCAAAACGTTCTGGGTTATCGAGGAAACCGCGAGGTCGCCCGAGTCTTCCCCTGTGCCCGTATCGCCGACCGTGTATGTTCCGATGATAGTATTTCCGGAAATTCCGGTCTGCGTCCAAGAGACTCCCGTGTCGAATGTTAAAGTTAGCGTCGAACCGGATTTGACCTCTTCGCTGTAGGTCACCTCGATCGGGATGACCGATCCGGGTCCGTATATGCCGTCGGCGGCCGAAGAAGTGATGCTCGTGATCTGAGGAGGAATGCCGTCATAGGTGATCGTATTGTTGGTGGAGCTTCCCGTGTTTCCCGCTCCGTCGGTAAACCTGACATGGACCGTTTCGGTCACTTTGTTTTCGGTGCCGGCCGGAACAATTCCGCCGCAGTCCTCGTCCAGGATATTCCAACTTACCACGGTGGTGGCGTAATCCGATTTCTGTTCCGGGATTCCGCTGGCGTCGCACCATTCGGTTCCGTCATTGGAGAGCTCGAACCGCATTCCGGAAAGGTCCGGGAAATTGTCGCTGGTGGAAATTGCAAGGCTTACGGTGTTCGATTTGGTTTCCCCATCCCCGCCGTTGATCGTGACGCTTGCGTCATATGGATTGTCGGTGTCTATCCTGATGCCATCATCGACATTATTGAAAGCCGGGTCGACTGCGAATTCGTTACCTGGAGCAGTCGTGAGATGGTTATCAATCACGTCGATCGCATCCTGCGAGATGACATGCGTGACCTTGAGATTTTCCACATTGTCCCCTCCGGCGACCGGATATGTTCCAACGAGCATCCTTTCGTCTATAACATCAAGCGTCACATCCGTCGCACCGGCGATATTCAACCTGACATGCGCGACGCTTCCGGTCTTGAGATTCTCGCTATAATGGGCTTTGACGGTTACGGTTTTTCCGGCATTGAACGATCCGCTCGCGCTTCCCTCCACGGTCGCGCTGAAACTTTCCAGAGTCGGAGGCTCGGTATCGACGACGATGAGTTTTCCATTGAAATTGTCCGCAGGGAAATCGGTTTGCACGAATCCGTTTCCGGCGATATCCTTGATTTCGTATCCCGAGGCTATCGTGAATTCGCTGATGTTCAATGCGCTCGTATCATGGGTCGCTCCCTGGATTACCGTGTATGTTCCGGAAAGGATCTTTTTGGTTCCGTCGAGCGTATCCAGGACGACCTCGTCCTTGGCGGTGTTGTTGATTTTTACCGTCAGCCTTGCTCCGTTTTGCAGTTCCTCACCGAAGACCGCTTGGACGTTTATCTGCTCGCCGTTGCCGTATACCGATTCGGGAACACCCAGGTCGGATACCAGGCTCGAAGTAGTGAACGAAACCAGTGCGGGCGCCGTGCGGTCGATGTTCATGTCGCTGGCACTGACAGCATATCCAACGTTGCCGGCTTGGTCGATATGCCTGGCGCAAAGGTATTTGTCGTTGAACGATTCCTCCGCGATCTGGAATTCGACCCCCGGAGCATAATCGAATCCATTGTTGTCATAGTCATCGTTTTCACAGTTTGTATCGCCACTGAATACATATCTTGAGGAATCCTGATTTGGTTCGACCACGCTGATATTGATGTTATCCGACGTGGTTGGTCCGACATCGACACCGTCAGCAAATGAGACTTGCGGATCCATCACGTCAACATTGAGAGGATATCTTGATTTCAGGAACGAAGCATTTCCGGCCAAATCTTGCGCGGTAAAGCAGATATAGCTTCCATTATTGTTCCCATCGGTGAAATGGATCGCCGTTCCCGATGAATATGCTATACCGGAATCATAGACGAGATCGGAGCAGTTGTCCGTCTGCGAAGCGAAAACGTATTTCAATGTCGCTCCGTCCAAGTTCGGGTCTTCCACTGTGACCGTCACCGCGTCGTCTTGCGACGGATTCGGATCTACGTCATCCTGTTCCGACATGGTAAAATCTGGCCCTAAAACATCGATATTGATATCATTTTCACTTGCAAGGTGCGTAACATTGCCAGCTAGGTCTTTGACCTGGGCACAGACATATTTTCCATTATTATTGATGTCATTAAATGTGCCCTCGGTTACTCCTGATTCAAAAATTTCAGCTGAGCCATAGTCCTTGTTTTCATCCGCGCAATCATTATCATTAGCCAGGATGTATTTGTATTCTGCCGTGTCCTCGTTTCCGTTCGGATCGGAGGTGGTTATCGCGAAACTGTCGGAGGTGATCGGACCGGCCTGGATGTCGTCGGTGAATTCAATGACCGGGTCAGTCTTGTCCACGAACAACTCATCGGATTCCGCTCCGGTCGTTTCGTTTCCGGCATTGTCGGAAGCTGTCACTTTGTAGAAGTAGGTTCCTTCATCAAGACTTGTGTCTTCGTATGAAACGGTGGCTATGTCGGTGATGGTCGTGACGTCCGCGTACGAACCTTCGGCTCCGGACTTCCTTTGGAGTTTGTATTCCCTGAAATCGCTTCCTCCGTCGTTGGAAACCTGGCTCCAAGAGATGGTCTGGGTTCCGGTGTTGTTCGGGTTAGGCGAGACCGTCGGCTTGCCTGGGTCGGATGGGCCGGATTTGTCGACGATAAGGACCGACTCGTTTCCAGTGGAGGAGTTATCGGCATTGTCACGCACGTCTATGCGGTAAGTATAAGTATCTTGCTCAAGATTCGCGTTGTCTTCATACTGGGTCGTTCCTTCCGGCAAAACGGCCAACTCGGTGAAACTTTCGGCTCCTTTTTTCCTAAGGACGACGTATTCCCTGAATCCGGCTGGGCCGTTGTCGGAAACTCCGCCCCAAACGACAGTCTGGTTTCCGCTGTTGTTCGGATTATTGTTTATGGCCGAAATGGAAACCGCTTGCGGATCGGTATCATCCACGATCATCGCGGATGAATTCGCGCTGGCCGATGAAACTTTCCCTGCATTGTCCGTCGCGTAAATCCTATACACGTATGTTCCGTCGGAAAGGTCGGCTTGCTCAGTGAAACTGGTTCCGGCAACTGCCTCCGCACCGGTTACGTCCAAGAAAGCGGAGTCGTCTTCGGATGACAATTTTCTTTGCAGTTTATATGAAGCCATACCGCTACCGTTTTCCGTCGCAGCATTCCAAGTTATCTCGGGAGTCCTGTCGCTGGTATATTGCGGAACATTCGGAGCAGTCACCAAAGGAGCGGTCGTGTCCAACGCGATCGTGTCGGAATAGGTCGAAGAAACGTTGCCGGCGTTGTCATGAAACCTTCCGAAAATCGTCTTGGTTCCGTCATCGGCCGATGTCGTCCAAGGCAACGTCCAGACTTTACTTGCGCTATATGGCGCGTCGGGAGTCTGCCAAACTATGAAGTTGTCGAAATATGCGGTTTCCAAATTTGCCGTGACACCGTCCGTATCTCCGAGATAGAGGTTAAGCTTCATGCTTCCTGCAATATAATTTCCACTGCTATATCTATAAAAGTTTATCCAACCATTTGAATCATTGTCTGAAATATAACAATTTATTATACCGTTTTCCCTTTTAGCCCTAAGCTTTCCGGTCTTTTGAGGAGTGTAAGCCACATAACCTGCCGGGGTAGATCCATTCACATCATTAGACCATCCGCCTACGCTTGTATTGGCACCGTCAACTCTTGCACTGCACTGCCATTGAGAATACGGTGCGGTTGGGCTTTGCACCTGAAGCATCGCGTACTTCACGCCAGAGGTGGTTGAAAGTCCTGTGATATCATAATCAACTTGGGCATCAAAATCCTCTCCTGCTGCCACGGCGGTTGATTTCATATCGACTCTTGGCCACGCGTTAACTGCCGATGTCGAAGTTATTTTCAATCTTCCGTTATCGATACCGGAAGTTCCTGTACCCACATTCGCAGTCCATTTGTTCGTGTCCAAATTCGCAGCGCCAAAATCATCGCTCAAATCCTGGTTTCCATAACTCGCACTTGCCAACTCGGATCCCCCGGAATCGGTCGCGTCGTTAGTGACCGTCACGTTCTCCGAAGTCGTGTAAGCGGCGTCGCTGTTGATCGTGAAATTCGAAGCTGTCGGAGCGGTTTGGTCCCAAGTCAGAATGAATTCGTCATAACCCTCGTTTCCTGCCTGGTCGGTGGCGGTGAGCCTGATCACGTGGCTTCCATTAGCGCTCGCGCTGATCGTGGTCGTGGCGGCGTTAGCGGTTCCAAAAGACACGGCTCCAGGTCCGGACCAAGCATACGTCACGACTCCGCTTCCCATTCCGTCATCGGCGCTTCCGGTTTGAGTGAACTGGCTTCCCTTGGTCTGGTTGTCCCCCGCGCTGACCGTAGGAGCCTGGTTGTCGACAACCACATTGGAAAGATTCGCCGTCGGAGCGTCGGAAACGGTCGCGTTGCCGGCTTCGTCTTCAAGCTGTCCGGCGGTCATGGAAATATCCGAAATCTTGAGGTCCTGATTGACTTCGCTCGCCTCGCTTCCGACCGTGTAGGTACACTGGGCGGACGATGCGAGTTCCGGTATCGAAATGTTGACGTCGCAAGTCTGTCCGTTGTTGAAAGCGACCACGAGTTCGCCTCCTTCGGTTTTCACTTGTTCGGAGAAATTCAAGGTGACGACTATCGGTTCGTTTTCCTTATAGTAATCTTCTGTCGCGGTCGCGCTGGTGATCTCCGGACCTTTGCCGTCGGCTCTGACATTAAGCGAAGTCGTCGCCGGAGCCGATGGGTCAGTAATGGCGTTTCCGAAAGCGTCAGTTATCGTTCCCGTGATCGGGTTGACCGAAATCAGGGAAACATTGTCCGTCTCATCTCCAGCGTTGACCGATAAGGAACAATCCTTGTTCTGAAGGGTTTCATCGGCTATGTTCACCAGACAGCTCGATATGTGCCCCTCTCCCATATCGAAAGTGAGCAGCAAATCCCCTGTGGTCTTCACCGGCTCGGAAAATTCCACCGTCACAGGTATCGTTCCTATCCCAAAGATCGTCTCTTCGGAGTTCGCCGAAATCGCCGAAACGCCCGGGTCCTCAAGGTCCAGCTCGACTAGCTGGCTTGCGGTCCCTTGCGAACTGAAGTTCCAGCCGTCGCTGGCCACCACCTTGAGTGTCATGCTTTCATATTTTCTTCCGTCGAGTCCGAGATTGGTGTCGGCTTTCGGCTCCCAAGTCTGGTTGACGATCGCCTGGTCCGCGCTGTCCTTGGTTGAAAAATTCTTAGCCAAGATGAACACTTCGTCATTGATAGCATGAGCCGTTTTAACCGTCTGGAAAGAATTGTTTCCTCCAAAAGAGGCGTTTCTAGTGACTCCGCTGAGCGTCACGGTCGGCGTCGTGTCTGATTTTCCGGTATATGATATGAGTTCCGAACCGATCAAAATCGTTCCGGCGCTCGGGATAGGCATGTCGGCGTCATTGAAAAGATCGATGGTCGCCGGCGTGGTCGAATCGTCCAAGGCCGTGCTGAGCTCTATCTTATTGTTCGAGTCCGGCTGGTAGAAAAGCGAGGTGTAAAGGCTCGTCTGGTTTCCGTTGTCCGGATCCATATCCTCCGCGCTGGTTTCATACGCTTTGAAAGAAACCGGCACCGTTCCGTCGGAGTTTTGGATTATAGTGTTCGGAATTTCCACGGTCGGCGCGGTGTTGAAGGAATAGGTAAGCTGGACGCTGTCAACCGAAGGCCTGTCCGTCCCGTCGGAGGATTTCATAAAAACGGCGTATTGGATCCATTTGTTGTCGTAGTCCGAAAGGGCGACATTGGTGATGTCGTCGACTTCGGTCGTGAAATATTGGTCGTCCGCGGGGAAATCCGTGTCTCCCTTGCCCGCGGCGCAGACGCTCGGTCCGCACCATCCGGATCCATTGGCCCAATCAGGCGAACTCGTCCCCGAGGCGGTCCTGATTAAAAATTTCACCGATCCACCGACCGGAGACAAGCCTCCCGCCTGCCAATTGATTTTCTCTACCGTGGATTCATCGCTATTCGTATTAAAAGGAGAAGAGAATATTTTCTTAAAATCAGAAGTCGGGTATCCCGTAGAGTAATTTATTGACACCTGACTGAGCGACGGAGTTGAAGTCAGATCGGTCGGCGCCGCCAAAGTCGCCTTATATTGGAAATATTGCTCCCCGGAAGTCATGCATGCGGATGATGGCGTCCCGCCGTTTACCACTGAACAGTTTTCCCAGGATTTGGCGGAATCCTCTCCAGAGCAAGCGCTGTCGTCGCAGGATCTGGTAGCCATGGAGACCGCTCCCGTGCCCGAAGCATTGATCCAGCTCACCGTATTCCAGTCTGTAATCGGAGAAGTCATGTCCACAGGGGCCGAAGTATACGTACCCGATTCAGCATAAAACCCCGTGCTTGTCGCATATTCACTCGTCTTTCCTGCCAGCTTGGAAATCTCATTCGCGGAAAAATTACGGCCGTATACCGAAAACTCATCAATGAGCCCCACGGGGGAATTTCCATCGCTTGCATTGCCTATATATTTAACATCCGACGTACTTTGCGCGTTTACCTCACTACCGACCAAGGAACCGTCGATATAAAAATTGGTTTTACCACCCGCACCGACCACGGCGACATGGTGCCAACCAGCACCCGATGCGACCGCATATCCACTTGAAGAAAAAGCGCCTCCCACGATCGTTCCGAGATGTCGGTCGCTGTTCCTGATCGCAATCTGGGAATCGGTGGCTCCGTTGCTCTGCGACAGGACCTTATATGTCCCATTACCAGCCGAAGAGAAATCAGCCCATGCGGATATCGTCCATGCGCTTCCCAACGAAATTGCGGACGCCCCTGTCTGCAAATATGAACCAACGGTCGTATTTGCCGAGGCGCTGCCGAATTTTTTCGACGAAGTATCCCATGGAAACGGGCTTGATACCAAAACTTTCACACAATCGAAATAAGAATAATTCCCAGTGTTTGATCTGAATTGGATTTTGTGGGTTCCCGCACTCAAAGTCGGACCAGTGACCTTGCGCCAAGTTCCAGCTGTAGGGGTATAATTGCCGCCTACCTGGACATTGTCCACCAAAAGCGAATAATTGTTACCGGTCGCAGAAGCGTTGTCGTACCAGGAAAATTCACTGCTGCTGCCGGATAAGGTTATATTCTGATACACTGACATGGCATAAACTCCCACGCGAGCGGTCCCACTACACGCGGTTGAACCGCCCGTAGTTAAATTTTGACGTAACCCACCGCCCTCACTTGTCCAATATTGCGCGAGGTTATCCATTGTGCCGTTAGCTACGACATCACTTGTAGCAGTGACCGTTGTTAATGTATTATTGTTTCCAGAAGAATCAGTTCCACTGCTGTTCAGATTATAAAGCGCCTGAAGGTTGGCGTTTTTCAGAAGCTCGACCCTGCCAGCGGTTTGCGTCATTGAAACCGTAGCGTCCGACGCGGTAGGATTCAAAAAAGATGCCACTTCTTGGTCCTGCGTCACGCTGTCCAGCGTCAAGCTGTTTCCGGAAGATGCTCCCTTGTCGAAGCTGGCCGCCACCGAATCCACGACCGGGGTCGCGGTCGCCGGATTTCCGGCTCCGCTCAAAGCGAGCCTGTATTGGAACCATCTCTCTCCTGCCCTTAAACACGACGAAGTTCCGCCCGAAACCGTGCAACTGGTCCAATCCTCACCTTGGCAGGCGTCGTCATCGCAGGATCTGGCTTCCATGGAAACCGATCCGCCGTTGGCGCTGCCGACCCAATTGACTCCGCTCCAGCTTTGAATGGAAGACGCATTTGTGTCCATGACCGAAGAAGTGAAAGAACCGCCCTGGGTGTAGGTCGGGCTTGAAGCTGTTGCCACAACCTCGTCCAGTTTAGGTGAAACCGTCCCGTCGTTCGAAACGAAGGATGCCTGGTACCAAAGGTACT
>Ga0209318_1001312_pt1 | contig 16227 bp, 26 predicted proteins | sample RifGroE1_FD_183999 | JGI IMG/M metagenome (GOLD analysis project Ga0209318, IMG submission 183999) | Groundwater microbial communities from Rifle, Colorado, USA - Groundwater E1 (SPAdes) (version 2) | ecosystem: Environmental > Aquatic > Deep subsurface > Groundwater | place: Rifle, Colorado...
TTATCTTCGCCTTTTACAGTTTCTAATAAAACATAATAAGGAGTTTTATCATTTATTTTATCCCAACCTAGATAATTATTAAATTGAATCTCGTAATAATCATCTGATGATAAATTTTTAATCCAACCATTATTCATACTTCATTTCTCCTTCTTTTTTATTAATTTATTTCCAAATTGTTTTATTTAATAATCTAACAATTAAGTCGGGTATAAAAAGTACAAGCCAAAATATCTTTTCGTCAAAATCTTTACATTTGCTATATTCTCTTGGAATACCAAATCCACCAATCATTTTAATCACATCCTCTCCTTAATAATATCAAATCAAACATACCTTTTATTTGGTAGACAAGTCATATTCTTTTCTCCAAGCAATTACATTTTCACAATTATTAAACTTCCATGTTTTAATTTCCATTTTTGATTTATTGCATTCTACATAATCTAATTCTACTAGAATAGTTAATTCACTATCGGAATGGAATTCATCACAGTGAGGACAATATAGCATTTAATTATTCATCTCCTTTAATTCTTCTAATGCCAACTTAACTAATCTTTTTGCTTCTATCCACTCTGGCTCTGGAAAATCTCCTGTCGCATCTTCTAAATCAAATAGAAAATTAACTTGGAGTAGTGCGTCTATAATTAATGTAGAATTATTCATTTTATTTTCACTCCTCCTTAAATTTAAACAATTTCCAATGAATCGTCATCTAATTCATTATTTTCCATAAATTCATTAGCAGATTCTAATGTTTTAAAATAATACGGTTCCCAAGTTTCATGATTTACAAACACCCAAACTATATAATTATTCATATGTTTTATTTATCCTCATTAATCAATACTGGCACAGGAGCGATATCAAAATTCCACCTAGATACCAATCCGCACTTCGAACATTTATATGTAACAACATCTTCGTCACTCACAAAACTATCATTGCTAATTAACTCATTCCAACATAAAGGACAATAACAAAATGTTTGCTGATTGCATTTATCTAATTTTTCTACATAATAATTTAATTCTTTTTGCTTATGTATATTATATTGACCTGTAATATTTTCATAGTATTTCAAGTCTCTTTTAAGTTTATAGATTTTAAAACTATAATATAGTTTAAACATTATTTTATCTCTCCTTTATATTCTATTATCTAATAAATTAAAATTATTTATCCCGAACAACAATATTGAGCGAATAGCGAAATATTTTGTGAAGGTCAGAGCGTGAGGAACGAACACTCTGCATTGTCTTTTATTACCTTATTCATATTTATTACCCTAGTCCTTGCAGGAGGCTGTCATTTCAGTAATTTTTGTGACCAAAAATTCCTTCATGAATATGTAATTATAACATTTTATTCTCGCCACTTTGACTTAATATCTATACATATAGATTATTTGGCTAAAGTGGCGAGAAATTTATTTATACTTCTTTTATTATTTTACTGATAACAATATATCTTTTATCCTTCATCTCTCCTTTAGTTTCCTTTTTTGATTTAGAAATAGCATATTCTAATTTTAATTCACTTCTAATTATATTTTCTAGTGTGGATGGTTTAAGTATTTTTGTTCTATAGTTTATATTATTACCAATAGTTGTCAGTTCTTTTATAACAATATTGCTTAGATTTTGTTGATCTTCACTAAATAGTTTTTTATCTACTATACTATCTAAATATTGTTCTAAGGTCTCTATTTCAGAATCCAATATAACATCTCCAATCATATTTTCTTCATTAAAATTATCCTCTTGTTCGAGCCACTTCAATTGTTCTTTAACATAAGCATATTCATCATATTTAAATCTATCTATCATCTCTTTGGCAAATGATCTGTCTCTTATTAATCTTGTATACCCAATAGGATTTGTCATAAATTCATTATTGTAGTGACTTTTGTAAATCACATCACCAAGCGAAACTAACTTTTTGAAATTATTGTCATAAATCTTATTAAATTGATTTTTATTATCCCCTTTCAATCCCAATAAATCTATCCCCTTTTGTTTAGCATCATATTGCCTTAAAAGTCCTTGAAATGATTTCCCGTATCTCATTGAAATATGTAAATTTATCTTTTGTGCATTTTCAATGTATATTCTTTTTCTACCTAACATCTGAAGAAAAGTTGTTTTATCCCATGCTAATATCACTATGTTTGTTAAGAGTTCATCTTTTAAATTAATTCCATTATCCAACGCCTTAGTTGCTATAAGAACTTTCTTTTCAAACCTACTTTTATTGATTATAGAACTCAACTCTTCATTGTTTTTTGTTCCAGCTTTTATTATAGAACCATTACTTTCACCTATATTTTTTATTATTTTCTTTCCATCTTCTATGTCCGATATGAATATTAACCATTTTTCATCTGTTTTATCATTGAGTATTAAGTTGCTGATTGTTTCAATATATTTCTTATGTTTGAAATAATTTACATTTACATATGAATAATCTTTTCCTGTATTATATTCTATGATTTTTGGTCTTACGCCTATGCCTTTCTCCGCACAACTTATTATTGATTGTTTGATCTCGTCCATAGTGCCACTCATGAATATTTTAACTATATTGTGATATTGTTTTGTTACAAGTTTCTCATAAGATAATCTGTTCAAATTATTAAATCCAGAATCGGAAAATATAAAGTGACATTCATCCATTACTAAATAATCATACAGTGATAAATCAAACTTTTTGCCTTTATATAATTCATCAATTGCCGAATATTGTAACGCATGATAACTTGTAATACATATATTTTTAATTGTTTTTATTGCATCAAGTTCATCTAAATCTTCAGGGACTTTCAATCCATATTGTTTTAATAATCTTGTTTTTACTTCTCTCTTTAAATTTGTTCTATTAGATATAAATAACAATTTCTTATTCCTAATATAAGGTATAAGTATATTTTCAATGAAATAATTCTTACCTGTACCTGTTTGAGCGTCTAATAATATAATGTCCGAAGACTTCCATTTCTTATAAGACTCTCCTATTATGTCCGAGATATATTTCAAGTTCAACTTCATCCACTTTTCACTATTCCTTTCTTAATATTTAAAACGGCATATCTTTCATACTTTCTCTCATTTCTGGAATATCCAAATTATTACTTTCTGCTGACAATATTAACCCTTTAATTATTATTTCTGACATATCTTTAGGCATCCTTATACTCAAACTATTTACGCCTTTTTCTGTTTTTAATATTTCTACATCACATATACAACTCATTATAACAGCTCTAAATCCATCTTTTTTTGTAATAAAATAAGGTATATATGGCTTTTTCGTTACTAATTTTTTCATATAAGCTCTTATCTCTGGTATTGTATAAATTTCTCTAGGATCATCATCATATCCACTAAAGCAAATATTAAGTTTCTCATTACATCCTTTAAAACCCATAATATTCTCCATATGATTCACCAAATCAACCACTTTGGATATATTGCATTTCATTATTTCTCTCTTACTCACATCATAAATAAAATCTTTTGTTTTAGTGTCCATAATTATTAATCCCTCAGTTGAATTCCGCATATGTATTACCACCTTTGTTTAATTTCATTTTTCATATCAGTTTCCCCAAGATTGGGGATGGAATTATATAATTATATTTCTTCCTAAGTAAATCCATAAACAATTAACATTTTACTCATTATTTCAACTCCTACTTCTTCATTCTAACCCTATCAATTGTCTTATATCTTTTCTTGCCAACATTATTACCGCTATATCTTTCCATAACTTTTTCATATTCTCTTTTGAACTCAGGATCTTTACATTTTTCTTCGATAATTGCATCAATATCGACTTCTACAAATGGCATATTACTCACCTCCTCTCATAATTAATATTATATTTACCCTAAACTATCATACCATTGCGAAAATTACCCCAAGTTGAATTATCATAATCTTCCTGTGTCATTTCCCTACAAAAACCATAACAATCTACTGGAGGAGTACCATTAATATCATATCTTTGTCCTGTAGACATTGCACATGTTTTCTTGTAAAAGCAGACTAGACAATTTGCATCTTTTCTTGGTTTGCTCATTTTGTTTTATTCACCTTCTTATCTTATTTTGTATTTCGTCAAGTTTTAAATCTTCAGTTGTGTAATTATTAGCTTTATATTCAGTGAAAATATCTTTATATAAATCTCTATAGATATTGCTAATAATGCCATTAAATAACTTATCAATTTTGTCTGTTTCTAACTTTTGATGTAAATAGTGAAATATTAAATCACAATCATACTTCAATCTCAACAAAAATTGTAAATCATATAAATCCTTAATTCTTGGATTTACAGAATCTTTAATATTAGTGCAACCAATTAATTTATTTGCTATTAACTTTTCTAACTTAATTGCTTTTATTCCATCTAATTCCTGATAGTCTATTGAAGATTTATTAAAGACATCTAATATAATTGTACATCTTGAATTTTCATTAAATTCTTTAGTCAATTTGACACACTTACTCTTTTCATTTATTGAGAAATCAATCACTTTATACGGTGTGTTGTATAGTTTATTTACTTGATTAATTAATTCAATTATAGAACAATCATCGGTAAAATGTATGTCTATGTCATTACAAATACGATGTGCAGTATTTATATACAACATAGTCGCGAAACTTCCTGTAACCACTATGTTAGCGTTTAATTTATAAAGGTCTTTTAATAGACCTTTATAAATATCTATTACTTCTTTGTTCATAATTTTATTTATCCTCCGTTCTTTTAAATACCTTTATTTATATTTTATACAATCTTGTGGAACTCTATAATCATTATACGAAATATATTCATCCTTTGATACTATTTCCACTTTATCACCATCAAAAGTATCTCGAATCGTTATATTCTGTAACTCTTTTGGATGACAACCTACAGGTGTTTTATCAGCCAAATAATCTATTAATGACATAACACAATAATCACATTTGATAGGACAATCTTCATTATTACTCCACGACAACCAACCAGATGTAAGTTCATAATTATGATTTTCGTTGAATGATATTTTATTCAATCTAGATGTTAATTTTTTAGTATATGGTAAAGACTCTGTAATAAACCTCACTAAATTCATATCTCCTGATGAACCCCAATCTAGTAATATATGATTGTTGTACAATGTATATTTATATCCAAGCTTATCAATAACGTCTAAATTCTTTGGTTTATTATGTATAATATCATGTACTTTGCAAATTGTATTATGTTGATAAGCAACCACACAAGATGTTTTATTAAAATATCTTACTCCATTAGCATTACAACAATCAATAAAGTAATCTTTGGTATAATCCTTCAACTGCTTTAATAATTTTCTATTGTGCAATCCACCTAAAATTATATTATTACTAGTCTTTGCAGCAACTTCAACAATACGATTGATATTTTCATGTGAATCATTTCTACCTTTTATAAGTGGTCTGAACATTATATTCATTTGACCGAACATATTATATAATCTCATTATAGCTTCTTCTCTTTCTTCAAAACTATAATCTCCTTCATTCAATCCTGTTAAAGAATACGCCATGAATAATTTTACATCTTTTATGTTTGATATTTGTTTAAGTTGTTGATATGCACTCTCACTTGGAACTGCCTTTGTACAGATTCCCACTACATTATTATGACCTACTAATGATTTAACTTTATGTACTGTACTTTCTACTTGATTATCTGTAAGTGGATCTCCATGATTATTAATCATAACAGGTATATTTTCGTACCATATATTTGTCATTATTTATCTCTCCTTTATAATTAAATTTATTTAATACCAACTGTCTTCTGCCATTTCTCCATCTTCTCACTTAGTAAATCAACCAATTCTTCATTATCTCCATTAAGTTTATAAAACAAAGATATAGCAACCATAATAACATCTATGCATTCTTTCTTAACATCTTGTGATCCTAACCCCTTATAAATACTTCCTTCTGCTTCTACATAAGATAATAGTGCTTGTGAACATTCACCTGTTTCTTCTGATAGTTTTAAACCTATTTGCTCCAGAGATTTACCATTTTTGATGCTAAGAGTTTGGATATTTTCTAGTAATTTAATCATTTTTTATTCAACTCCTTATAATTCTTCCCTTAATAATTATAACATATTAAGGGAAGAATAGCAAACATTTATTTTACAATTTACAAAAATATATAATCCCTGGAAATGTAAACTTCGAAGGATTTATAGGACTCTGAAACTCGCTCATACCAATACTTTCAGAATCCTATAATTTAGAATTATCCTAATTTATAGACTTCTTTCTCATTAATCACAATAAATTTATTTCCTTCTCTAATTAACTTAGAACCATCATTTACAACATCACAATTAAAATCCTTATAAACATTATTTACATAACCAAATCCTCTAATTGCTTTGTCACTGGGGCTAAAAATTACTCCATTGCTAAAACATAAATTGCCTAAATCTGTGACATATCTAATTGAATCACTACTGTAAATTACTTTATTCTTATCAAAAATTAATGTCTTAAAATTACCTTTATCATCTTCAGTAATAAATAACCAATGTTTCTTTGTTGAGTCATGGTGTATACCATAATTGATAATTTTGTCATTGCTATTGATCTGATAATTATAACCACTAATATTAATAATCTTAAATCCATCATAAATATTGCAGATAAAATAATTATCTTTGTCATAAACTTCAAAAAACGTATTAAAAGATGTTTTAGCAATTGTTCTTAATGAATTTCCGATATCTCCTATAGTTAATTCTACAAGATTACAGCTTTGGTTGAGATAATAAATTACTGAATCTTTAACAATAACTAAACTTTTATTGATTTTCTCAAATATAAATGTTCCTTTTTGATTACTAGTAACAATTTCTGTATTCGATACTGCAAAAATAGTTTCTCCATCATTCGAGAAGTAATATCTGTTTCTATTGATTAATTTTGTTTTCTTCTTTGTGCGATTATGAATTACAAAATCATTATCATCAATAAAAGTGTCTACACCCAAAACCATTCTTACTCCATTGGAATTAATCAAAATAATATAAGGAATAGAGTTGCCATTAGCAATAACTTTAATAGGAACTTGAATTATTACAGCATTCCCATCACAGATAGGGCATGTTTTGTATTTGCTATAGTAATAATCCTCATGCTTATCACAGTATTTTAAATTAGCAACAAAGTCTGATAAATTATCATCTATCAAAAATCTTTTGCCTTTTTCAAAAATACTTCTCATATCTGTAAGTAATTTGGGAGACATGAATTCCCATTTGTTAATATTTTTAGGTACGATAACTTTTGTATTTTCTATGACAGAAATACCTTTATTCATTCTCTGAATAATATCCATATCTGGATTGGTTGTGCCTCCGAATGGATGTAATCTAGTAAGCATCTTAAATACCAATACAGCAAAAGAGAATGAATCTGTTTCCTTTGTGAAATTGCTTGAAACTAATTTAGGATCTTTAAAAGTTTCCATGCAAACTGTACAGTAAATATTATCCACGCTCCAACTATCAACATCAATAAAAAATGGTTCAAAGTTCTTATTGAATAATATATTGCTGTCGCTCAAATCGCTAATAAGAATATTTTGACTGTGTAGAACTTCAAGAGTGTCTTTAATATTCAGTGCTAATTTACTAATGTCTTGAATTGTAATATTATTGACTTTGATATATTTTTTATTTCCTAACTTTTTAACATCTTCTCCTTCTGCTTTAGGCATAATATACCCAATAAACTTTTTCTGTTTATCATAAGCAATATCAAGAGGTTTAATGATATTTGAAGGCAATGATTTGGTCATTAGTAATTGAATTTTCTTCAGCTTTTCTTGTTTATTTACAGTATCTTTAAATACTTTAAGGACTTTATCTCCCAAATCATAAACTATTCCCTCTCCACCTTCAGCGAGTGGAGTTTGTTTTAAGATTTTATTATCTATAATCATTAATCTCACCTCCTAAATTACAATTGAAATATCGTCTTTGAAATATTTATGTTCACGGTTTATTAATCTTCGGATTGCAAATTCTTTTCTTCCTATTAAATGCTTTTCAAACTCATCCTTAAATGGACTATTGAGAATGTATTCTAAGCCATCTGATGCCACTCCTACGGTCTTATATTCTGTTTTCGGTATAACTAGATGTTTAAATTCTACTCCGTCCTTATACTTGCTCAGACGATCTTTGTCTACATAATTATAAGCATAATATTCTGGAGTATTTCCCTCCCCTAGTTTTTCATATTCAATTGAATTATCATGTTTTTGCTTGATTATATATCCATCTCCACAAGTGCTGACTAAATAATTATTATCATCTTCGGATACATAAAGAATTGTAAATAATAAATGATCTCTAATATCTTCATAATTAGAAAACATTCTAGAAGTCATCATATCAAAGAATTCAGGAATATCAATTGCTGTATTTGAAAACAAATGAGCAAACAATTTAACTCCTACCTCTGAATGTTTCCCTTCTGAGCAACCATCCATTACACATTTAAAAGATCCATTCTCTAAACCAAAATCTTGACAATTCATTCCTTTTTCAACATGTTCATAACCAATTTTACAAATAAACATAATTACCTCCTATTTTTAAAATAGACTCTGCCATTTCTAACAGAGTCTATTTGTTCAATATTAATTTATTTTACATTGTGAAGAAATCGTCTGCTTGAGCAACAACTGATTTCGAGCTTTCAATTACTGATTTTGATAATACGTCGAATGCTTTGCGTAATTCCGTAGCAGAAGATCCAACTTGAAGGATGTTTTTGAATTGCATATTCTTTGCTTCTCGCATAGCTCCTGAACCAAAACTAATAAATGCGGTTGTAACTTCCATACCATTTAAGTTCATAATCACATTTTTTGCTTCACTAATACTAGTTTTTGAACTGGTATCTTCTCCATCAGAGAATACTGCGAATACTGCTTTAACTCTCATTCCCTGATTTTTCAAGTATGTCATATAGTTGACTAGTTTTTCAGAACCTTCAACAACCACATCATATAAAGGTGTCATCCCATATGTGTTATAAGATGTATCAAATTCTTCGATTTTCTTATACCCACCAATGATAATATCTCTATCGTGGAAGTCTGCTCTAGCAACTAGCATTTCATCTGACTCTTTGCAGTCGGTTAATGCAGTTTTGAATTCAGTGAGGTTATTTTTCATATCTTGAATGTATCCACCCATTGAACCTGATTCGTCAATTGCAATAAAGATAAGATCAATATTTTCACTATTAAGATCATCCATTGAAGTGTTTTCTTGTTCCATTTCATCCATGCCCATAATATCCATTACATCTGTCATTTAATATTCCTCTTTTCTTAATTTTATTTTTAATTAATTATATCTAATTAAAGATATGTAATTAACAAGTCACCAAATCTTCTTTAAATCTTTCTGAATAGGACATATATTTTAACCATTCTTCCTTTGGCATATAAGGACATTTATTAATACTCACAGTATTATGTTTTCTAGCAAAATAATTGTAAGCATTACCTGCCGCAATTTCATTTGAAAATGTACCAATATGAGTTCTGATTGTACCAACAGTTATTCGTGCAGTATAATTTCCGAATTTGTTGATTGTAACGCCCATATATTCGGATTTTTGTTTATGATTTTTCAACTCATCCTCCCATCTTTGACGTACATTAGTACAATTTTCTATCCAAACACAAGTATCTTTTGAATATATTTTCTTTTCATGGGGTATATTTTGTTGCTTAATATCTTTATCTAATTGAACGGCTCTAGGTTTACTATTTGCCAACAGATAACTTCCTTGCAATTGATAAGCATCATTATAAAAGTTTTCATAACACAACCATTCTTTGCATACCGTTATACCCTTCTCTCCATAATTTTTATATTGATTATGTTTAGGATTATAACACCTTGCAATCATAGTTCTCCAAACATTAAATAATTTTGGGTCTTTTGTAGATGATATATTACCTAAATACCCTACATTACAAAAACTTGGATAAAAATGATCAATTACGCTGCCCCTTAAAGCATAATCAATTCTAACTACTTTAGTGGTATTCGTGTTTATAAATTTAATCTCATATTGAGTTAAATGTTTTCCGTCTTTTCTTACTGTGTCAACAAGTTTGATGATTTTATAGTCACCAAACTTGTTTGAAGAGTATGTTTTTTCATAATCTATTGTATCCGATAGCATTATAGCGAAAACTCCGTACTCTTTACTAAATTAAATTTAAATTGCTTTTGTAAATCAATATATATTTTTTCAACCGTTTTCTCATCTTGGATTCCTGACATACAGTCTTGCAAGATATATACTTTCTTTAATAATTCTGGATTACTCTTATGAAATTCTAATAATTGTTTTATGCTTTCATAACAGCAGTAATCAGCAGCCTGTCCAGCAATTACTACTTTGTCAAATTTAGCTATTTTATTAAGGACATCTAGATTAATAAAGCCTTTTTCATCAAACTCAGGAGCGAATAGACCGTAACTCTCGCTGAATGGGTCTGTGCCTTTAACAATTCGATTCACCATTGTTTTTTTAGCAACAGAATGGAAATAAACCATATTAGAGAATTGGTTCTCTAAAGCAGAGCCGTGAGTCCCTTGGAGACAATGATAAGGCCAAATTAATAAGTTTTTCTTACCTTTTGATTCTAATCCTTCAACGTATCTTCTGGAACGAATTGGATCTACTACAGGAAACCATTTTCCATCATCTAAATCTTTTAAAGTGATTGGTGTAAATGGAGGAGCATTATTTCCATCAGTATCTACCCACCAACAAGGATGAAAGATTTGGAATGGATTATGAGTGTCGATTGAAACGGCAATTTGTGCAATCTTATCCATATTATCATAAATGAATTGTGTAAATCTTGTTGTATCAGCACAACTACCTTGTACTGCTAAAGATCCTTGCTCTAAAAAATCATTCTGTATGTCAATTCCGATTACCAATACTTGTTCAACATTTTTTGATGCAGGTTGAAGTTTTTCTTGATTAGCTTTAGCAAGAATTTCATTTAAGCTTCGCGTGTTTTGTGGTGCTCCAATTGCCTGTACGTCTACAATTTCTTCAAATAATGTTTTCATTTTATTTTCCTTCTTTCAAATAATTTATTTTTAGTTTTATATTAAGTTTAGGAAATTTACTTGGTTATGTATATACCTCTATAATCATGTCCCGACTCACATCCTTTCAATGTTTGATTATGTATTTGTTAACTTCCATGTGTTTAGTATATATTATTTATGTATTGTTTGTCAAGTGCTTATTTATAAATATCCTTCGAAAAATCCGTTTTAATTGATTTTACGATTCTGAAACCCTTGATATAGACCACTTTCAGAATCGTAAATTTTAACTAACTTCTAATAAATCATTTTTCATTACTTTCTTAGCACATAATATACTATCCTTCTTAATGTTGTTGACATCTAAAAACACTTGCAATTCTTCCATATCAGACGCAACAACATCTACACATCTGCACTCATGATCATAATAAGCAACTTCCCACGCATTAAGTGTCTTTTGTTTCTCAATCCATTCTAATGCTTCTTCTGCTGTATCAAATAATTCTTCTTGTTTTCCTTGTAATAGTTTTGCCATAGGATAAACACAAGGAATAATAGCATTATAATCAATCCAGTATTCGGAACCTTCTAAGAAATAAAATCCAATTCCTTGTTCAATCCAACCAAGTTCACAAAGTCTAATACCTCCCAGTCTAGCAATCTCGTCTAATTCATCTAATGTTAATTCATTCATTATGTATTCCTCCTCTTAATTTTAATGATTAAATATTTGCCTTTACGTAAATGTCTACATCTACTTTCTTTCCTTTTTCTGCCTCTCCTTCGTAATCATAAAACACACCATCAATTTTAGCATGATTATCTAATATGTCATCATCGCCACAAACCACTATATTTACTTCTTGCTCTGGTGAATATTTCAACAATTCTTGAATAAGTTCTTTTACTTTCATCTCGACCACTCCTTTTTACGTACGTTGTAGTTACCTTCTATACATATAATACACCTATTACATGGTCGATGCAATAGGTGTTAGAAAATTATTTATTACTTTGTATGTTTCCCTTTAACCATTTCAATTGACTTCCTATGCCTAATCCTTGCATCGGAATATTTACCTTAAATCCTCTTGCTTCTAATAATAGAACTAAATATTTTCTATATTCCATTCCTGCAAATATATCAATATCACATGAACTAATAGCACTTAACTGCCCCATTACCTTATTTGCCCATTCTTGTTTATACTCTTTACTCTGTTTGGGTAGATATAGTTCGTAATATGGTAACTCTTGTTCAGGATCAACTAAATAATATTTAGCACTAAGAATACACCACTTATCATAATTATTATTCTCTACATAGACTCTTGCCTTCTTAAACCAATCACTTATGTATAGATCCTTCGCTTTATGTATCCCTAGTTTCTTCTTACTAACACATGATACTAAAGCTATCTTCAAAGAATTGCCTCCTTTTCTAGACTTCTAAAAAACTGTACATTTAGGGCCAATCTTTCTTGAATGGGCATCTCTTGTGGTAATACTATTTGTTTATCCATAGTTTGTAATTTGCACATTTTTCTACCTATAAGCCACGTAGTTGAATCTGTGCTAAACCAAGGATATTTTAACATTAATTTTGGATCAGTCATACCTAATCCATGAAAGTATATATCTGGAAATTTACTAAAACATTCATCAAAAAATTCTATTCGTTTGTTTCTATTACTTCCAACTGTTCCACCTAAACAAATACAATAATATTCTTCATCTACTAATTGTTGAAGATATTTTATATCACTACCCAAATGAAATACAGGAAGGGGTTGTAACCCCTTGGATTCCATGTATTTCAAATTATCATATGATTTCTCTGGATCTCCAACTACATCTAAAACAATGTATTTCCCTATATGATTATCTTTTATATATTGTATGTATTCGTCTATATTTATTACTGCTCCACTTTTCCATGCACTAAAAGCACCTGAATCTAACATAATATGTAAACCTAATTTCCTAAACCTTCTCATCTGTTTTTCTCCATATGCTTTCTTGTACCAATATGATAACATTAAATGTCTACAACCATGTTTTACGGCTGTATGTAAAGCAGCAACATGACCATCCATTCCAGCATAATAAACGATCAATTAATCACCTCATCTTTTGCCCATTTAACTACGGCATAAGCAAGAGGTGTTCCTAAAAATGCCTCACATGCTACCTTGAACAAATACTGTGTAATTATCATAGTAATTAATACTGTATTAGGCATAGTACCATAAAAAGCAATTGTAATGAAAATCATAGTATCTAAAATTTGACCTACTGCACTAGAACCAATTGTTCTAATCCATAATTTATTACCTGTATATGCTTTTAATTTTTCCATAACCCAAACATTAATATTTTCACCAACTAAATAAGCAATAAAACTACCTAAAACAATTCTTGGAACTAATCCAAATATGAAAGCATAATGAGTTTGCCCTGTCCAAAATACAGGATATGGCATATAGATTCCAATGTAAGTCCAAATTACTACTAATGCATTTGCAAAAAATGCTAACCATACTACTTTCTTTGCTGTTTTAAAACCGTATACCTCTGTTAAAACATCTCCTAGAAGGAAATTAAAGGGGTATGCAATTACTGCTGCTGGTAGAATTAAACCTAAGAATGTTACCATTTTTGTAGCCATAAGATTAGAGATAATTAAGAGTACAATATATATAGTTGCAATAATTGTGAATTTATTAAATTTTTGTTCCATTTTATTATTCCTCTTTCTTTTTCACATATTATTTATTTTATATAGTTTATAAATTCTTGAAACGAATTAAATATTTTTGTACTATGATAAATTAACCAAGGACTTAATTTCGTTTCTAGTGAAGCAACCACTAATACAGGTATTTTTCTTTCCCATGCATATAATATTTCCATACTTGTTCCAACTGAAGGTTTATCATAACTAACTAAAACATGAGTTGAATTATTTATATCTACTTTATCACCTTCAACAATTTCATCGACACAATCTAATTCCCTACCTCTGTAATCTCTACGCATTGGATCAAGTGTATATTCTTCACCTATTTGAGATTTAACATATTCTCTCCAATCTTTACATTCTGAATCTGTACACCCATTGATTGCTCCTGCCAAATATATTAACATTTTATACCTTCTTTCATCATTGCATAAAATTCATTTATATCTTATAAAGAATGCATTTTTACTTTCCATTCTCTCTAAGTTCTTAATTTTTTGTTTCTCTGCAAGTTGTTCAGTAAAAGAAGTTTTAATTTCATCATCAGATAATCCTTCTCCACTTAAAATCTCTTTATGTGTTAATGCTCTCACTCCTTCTACTTCATCGTACACAATAGTACAATAAGTGGACACATCCCTATCTTCGAAGATGTTAATGCTAATCCCTTTAAGTTTAAATAAAGTTTTTAGTTGAAGACTCAAACTTAAGTCTATATTGACAGTATAACCACTTCCTTTAGCAAAAAAACCATGAGCATAACTAGCGACTCGCCGAGTATGAAGTAATAACTTACTTAATCTTGTTATTGACAATTCTTTAAAATTGGGAATATCTTCAACAGTTATGGTTCTTCCAGTATTGAATTTATTCATTGTTTTACATATCCAATATCCATATGTTTGTTGCCAGAATTCCACTAATTCAGATAAATTCATATCTTTTTCTTCTATACCTAACTCTTTACACATTCCTCTAGCGTGACTTAAATCCCTTAATAAAATACTGTTGTTAGTTCTATCATATCCTGGTTTTGAAACATCTCTATCATCATAAACTTTCATATTTACATTCTCCTTTAATTATTTTTTTAGCATTATTTCTTAATTTATCTTGTGTTTGTTTATTACAATCATGTATATCACCAACTCCTTTCAAAAATCATCAAAACTAAAACCATTGCCCACAGTGAACTTACATGGTTCGTTACTTAACATAAAATAAGGTATTTAAAGTATTTCCAATACCCAAAATCCCATTTTTACATCTTCTATATCGATACCAAATCTTCTTGGATGCGACTCATCATCAAACATATTAAATATTAAATCATCTGGATCTTCTATCCCAATAACCTCTTCATCATAATATCTTACACTTCCATAAAAATCATGTTCCCAATATTCATAATCTCCACCAATTGTACTGCGATATTTTGCATGTACTTTTGTGCCAACTTTAAAAATGTCTGGATCAAAAATAGTTTTAGTGATTACTTTTTCTTTAAACATTATTCGCATTCTCCTTCACTGTCTTCGTCCTTAGCAAAATACCTACTTGCCCAATATCTTTTTTGCTCTAACTCAGGAACTACTAACTCATAATCATCAAAATCATCTCTTTTTCTTAATTTAATTGAATATCCACTTACTACTCCAGTATTATAATTAATCATAAAAGCCAACTCTAGAATATCTTTTGCAGATTCTTCACTGAAATTATAGTCATTTACAACAAGTTTATCTAAAGTATATTTACTTTGTTCAGGATATCTGTGCTCTACTATCACATAACCCCAAATATATTTATTGATATCCTTATCTTTATTTACATGTACACAATATCGTGCATTATTTCCTACATATTTATCATGACTAGATGATATTGCAATTACATCTGTGTCTGGGAAGTATGAAAATAGTTTGTTGATTTTGTCTATCATTTAACATCCTCTCCCATTCCTTTTATTATCACACTGAATCCTAAACTCTTCAAAATCATCCATCCAATTTCCTTTACCACCATACAGTTCAACAAATTTATTAGCATCTTCTGCAAATTGAAAACTAAATCCAAACCAGTAAATATCTCCATCATCTACAAATGGTAAACTACTTTTTGTAAAATCTCTCCAATAAAAATTGCCATGTGAAATATCATCAAATTCAACTCCTATGTCCTGAGATGACTTATTTTTTCCTTTTATAGTTTCTAATAAAACATAATAAGGAGTTTTATCATTTATTTTATCCCAACCTAGATAATTATTAAATTGAATCTCGTAATAATCATCTGATGATAAATTTTTAATCCAACCATTATTC
>Ga0209318_1001313_pt1 | contig 16209 bp, 21 predicted proteins | sample RifGroE1_FD_183999 | JGI IMG/M metagenome (GOLD analysis project Ga0209318, IMG submission 183999) | Groundwater microbial communities from Rifle, Colorado, USA - Groundwater E1 (SPAdes) (version 2) | ecosystem: Environmental > Aquatic > Deep subsurface > Groundwater | place: Rifle, Colorado...
CGCGCCCAAGGTCAACGTCGACCCCTGGGCCCGTCACGATGACGCCCACAACAAGATCCACGGAGGTGCCCTGTGAGCGGCGCCAGCTTCCACATCCGCGCAGGGCAGGTCCAGAGCAGGGACGCCCAGGCGTTCATCGGCCAGGTGATCGGAAACTACCTCGCCGAGCTGCTCACCAACAAGGCGCCCGCCACCAAGCAGGTGAGCACCATCACGGTGGGCGGCGCGACCAACTCGACGCCCTACACCGTCACCGTCGACGGCGAGTCGGCCAGCTACACCTCGGACGCCACCGCGACCGCGGCCGAGATCCACGCCGGCCTCATCGCCGCCGTCAACGCGGCCCCCGCGGTCCGCGGCAAGATGGTCCCCAGCGGCACCAGCCCGACCCTGACCCTCACCGGCGTCTACCCGGGCATCGCCTACACCGTCAGCGTCGACGACGACAGCACGGGCGACCTCGGCGCGGTGGCGGCCACGACCGCGACCGACTCGGCGGACCCCGTCAGCTTCGGCCTCGCGATGGTCAAGACCGGGTTCATGACCGACGAAGCGGATCCCGTCGGGCACGTCGCCACGACCAGCGACTTCACGGCCCAGGTCATCACGGTGACCGTCGGTGTCGACGTCGCGGCCAACAGCAGCCTGAACTCCAAGGTTCAGTTCCGCGGGAAGCAGTTCACGGTGGACACGCCGTTCAACGCCTCCCACGCCCAGACGCTGACCGACCACACCGCCAACCTCAACACGCTGTTCGATGCCCAGTTCGGCGCGGGCAACGGCCTGGTGGCGGCGAACAACGGCGACGACATCACCATCACCGCCGAAAACCCGGGCGACGAGTTCGAGTTCTGGACCACGGCCAGTGGTGCCGCCGGCGACGTCACCAAGGCGTACACCACCGGCCCCTCGACGGCGACGAGCTTCATGCGCGTCTTCGCGGGCGTCAGCAAGCGGCGCCACGACATCGAGGACACCACCCTCGGCGGCGATGACCCGGCCTACCCGGCGAACGTCGGCGTCGAGACGGTCTACGAAGGCGACATCTGGGTCAGCAGCGCCCAGAGCATCAGCTACGGGGATGGCGTCTACGTCAGCCTCGCCACCGCCACCAAGGGCAAGTTCTACAACGCGATCGGTACCGACTACGTCTGGCTGCCCCCCGAGGTGGCCCGATGGGAACGGGACGAGCGCAGCACCGGCAGCGCCAGCATCGCGCTCCTGCGGGTCAACGCCCAGGCCGCGCGGAGGGTCTACTGATGTCCACCCTGATGTTCCACGTCGACGGCCGCGGCGAGTGCTCGCCGATGCCCAACTCCGAAGCCGTCATCCACATGATCGAGGACGCCTACCGCACGGCGCCGGTCCGCAACGACGGCAACGGCCACGAGGTCCGCGACCTCCAGGCCGTCTTCGCTGAGATGACCTGGTGGCGCCTGGACGCGCAGATGCGGCAGATGTACGGCGACCGCCGCGCTGACGCCTTCTCCGCGTCCATGGGCAACCAGGGCGCGCTCCAGCTCACCCAGCGCCTCCAGCGCGTGATGACCGAGCCTCTGCCGGCGATGACCGGCATGGGCCTGTTCAAGCGCAACACCGAGGTGAAGCCGGGTGCGCTCCAGTACATCGCCACGCGCGAGTTCGGCGCGGGCGAGGCCACCCTGGTTCGCTCGGGATCGGCGCGCAACATCGGGCGCGTCGAGGTCGGCCAGACGGAGATGGTCCGCCCCGTGAGGTACTTCGCTGTCGCCGCCGACACCGACTTCTTCCAGGGCCTGGCCGACGGCTTCTCGGGCAACGACACCTGGGGCAGGAAGCTGCGCAAGGGCCGCTCCATCCTGGACCGCACGCTCAACCGCGCGATCTGGCTGGGGCGCGAGGACGCCGACCTGTGGGGTGTCATCAACTACCCCTACATCGACAAGGCGTACTCGGCGGTGGCGATCTCCGCGGACTCGACGCCGGCCGAGATCATCGCCGAGATCAACCGCCTCGCCTACTACGCCTACGACGAGTCCGACGCCACGTTCAGCTCCAACGCCTGCGCCATGTCGCCGAAGATCATGAGCTACCTGGGGAGCACGCCGCGCAGCTCGACCACGGACACCTCGATCCTCGACTTCATCAAGGCCGCGTGCCCGCACATCAAGAGCTGGGAGACGGCCCCCGAGTTGTCCGGCGCTGGCCCCTCCGGCACCGACGGCATCCTGTTCTACCGCTCCGACGAGGAGGGGATCGAGTGGATGTCGGTCATGCCCCCGACGATGCTCCCCATCGTCCAGGAGGGACTCGGCCAGGTCGCCTACATCGTCGCCGGGTACGGCGGCGTGAAGATGGGCAACGTCGGAAACAACGTCATCTCCTGGCACGAGGTGTAGGATGAAGACCCTCCGCAACAACCGCGATGACCGGCTCGAGTTCACGATTCGGGGAGCCAAGGGCACCGAGCCCCGGCGCATCCGTCTCGGCGCCAAGTGCGACGCCAAGGTCCCGGGCGCCTACCGCCACGAGATCCAGGTGTCGGCGGACGACGAGAAGGCGCTCCTGGGCCTCAGGCACTTCCAGTCCCTGCTCAAGACGGCTCCCGAGGCCAGCGGACCGCACCTCGAGCTCCGGTAGGCGCCGCGGATGAGCGCCGCTCTGACCGCGTTCCGGGAGGCGTGGCTCGCTCCAGATCTCGCCTCCGTCTCCGATGCCAACGTGGAGCTGGCGGTCACCTCCGCCGCGCTCCGCGTCGACTCGGCGACGTTCGGGGCCAGGTACACGGAGGCGCTCGCTCGCATCGCCGCGCACGATCTGACCCTCGCCGCCCGCGCCCAGGCCGTCTCGGCCGGGAGCGCGGGCGTCGGTGCCGTGACCTCCATCGGCACCGGCAACCTGTCCATCGCCTTCGGGGGCCCGCAGTCGGCGTCCCGCGCAGTCGGTGACGACTACTACCGCCAGACCCATCACGGGCTGGCGTACCTCCAGATCCGCAACAGCCGGGCAGAAGTCGGCTTCGGGCTCATCTCGTGACCGTCCGCGTGACCGACGTTGATCACGGCTACGACGCACTCGTGCGCGACATGCGCAAGCTGCGTGCGTCGCGGGTCCTGGTCGGCATCCTCCAGGACAAGGGCGGCGAGATGGACGACGAGGGCGGTATCACCCTGGTCGGGTACGCCTCCGTCAACGAGTTCGGCAGCGAAGATGGGCGCGTACCCGAGCGCAGTTTCCTGCGCAGCACGGTGGACAGGAACAAGAACGAGTACGCCGACGAGATCAAGGTGGTGCTCGGCAGCTCGGTCGACCGCGTCATCAAGGGCTCGCAAGGCGGCATGCTCAAGGAGATCGAGCGCGGCCTGGGCAGGCTCGGCCTTCGAGCCGTCCGCGACGTCAAGGACACGATCCGCGACCTTCGCGACCCGCCCAACGCGCCATCCACCCTGGAGCGCAAGTACCCCGGCGAGAACCCGCTGATCGAGACAGGCCGGATGCGGCAGAGTATCGATCACAAGGTCGAGATGAGCGTGCGCCGATGATCCTCACGCTCACCACGATCACGCGCAAGCGGTACGCCAGCGGCTCCCGTGGCACGGATGGCCGGTGGTCCGCCACGTCCTCGACGTCGAACATCGCCGGCAGCGAGCCGCAGACGCTGTCCGCCCAGGAGCTCCAGATGCTCCCCGAGGGCGAGCGCAACGCCGACTCCCGCGTGTTCTTCACGACCGCCGACGTTCGCACCTCCAGCCAGCACGACGGCGTCGAGGCCGACCATGTGAGTTGGGACAGCGGGACCACCTACTACCGGGTCCTCCAGGTCGAGCCCCACGGGCTCTACGACCATAACCGCGTCACCGTGTCGCGGGTGCGGGAGGCGGGATGAGCATTCACGAGGACATCCTCCAGGCCGTCCGCTCCTGGCTCAAGACCGCGCTCACCCTGACCGACGCCAAGGTCATCGTCGCCGAGGACGACGGCCCCCGGCCGGCCATGCCGTACCTCACCGTCAAGGTGCTGGCCCACGACACCCCGGAAGGCTGGGACGAGGTCATCCGCACCATCAGCAGCAGCAACCCCGTCAACGCCGTCCGCGGCCAGCGGTCGTTCACGGTGTCGGTCCAGGGCTTCGGCGCCGGCGCCGAGGAGTACCTCCAGGACGCCGTCCTGTCGCTCCAGCTCGACTCCACGCAGGACAGCCTGACCGACGCCAAGATCAGCCTGTTCCCGCTCGGCGGCGCGACCCCCGACGCAGCCGTCCGCGACACCTCGTTCGAGCCGCGCTTCATCCGCGAGTTCGAGGGGCACTACCAGATCACCAGCGGCACCGCGACCGGCGTACCTCTCGAGGACGTGGTCACGACCGTGACGCTCAACGAGGACGAGGCCGACGAGATGGACGCGTCCCGCACCTACGACCTCTCCGCTTTGTAGGAGCCTCCCATGGCTTACGTCGACCCGAACACTCACAACGACCGCATCGACATCACGGTCAACCTCGCCGCGCTCTACACGAGCGGGGCCAGCTTCGACGTGCTTTACATCGCGACGGACGCGACGCTCGACGGAACCAACGTGGTCACATACTCGTCGGTGGCCGAGGTGGCGGCGGCGCTGGCGGCGACGCAGATCAGCGCCCAGGCCGCGGCCGACCTCACCGACATGATGTCGCAGACCCGGAACCGGATCTCCCGGGTGAAGGTGGCAACGTGGGACCTGGCTGGCGGCATCGACACCCTCGCTGACGCACTCGACGACGCAATCGCCGAGGACAGTGACTTCTTCTACATCACCTGCGAGGTCCGCGCCCCGGCCAACCTCATCGTGCTGATGGCTGACGTCGAAACGAAGGCGGCAAGCGGCAACAAGTTCCTCCTGGTCATGCAGGACAACGACGCCGACTGGCTCACCGCCGGCCTTCCCGCCGCGTGGGCGACTGCGGCCGGCAAGGAGTGGAGCGCCCACATCTACCACGACATCGACACGGAACCGGCCGCGGCCTGCTGGCTTGCCAACCGGGCCAGTTTCGACCCCGACGAGGAGTCGCCGCCCTGGAACGCCCCGGTCTACAACGTCGCGGCGCTCACCACCGGCGTGACGCAGACCCAGAAGGCGTTCATCCGCTCCAACGAATCCAACGTGGGCCTGCCGTTCGGCACGGCGTTCGACTTCTACGTCGACCCAGGACAGAACTGCAACGGGCGCTCCTGCTCGCAGCTCGTCACGAACGCCTGGTACGAGGTCCGCATCCGCGAGGCCCTCGCCGACCTCATCGCCAGCCTGTCCGACGAGGGCCAGAAGCTCGAGGTGAGCATCACGGGTCAGCAGCAGGTCCTCGCGGCGCTCAACGCCGTCTTCGGTCGCGGCGTCAAGGCTGGGCACTTCGTGACGCTCAGCGGCGACACGACGGCCTGGGACGCGCTGGCGATCACCTCCGCCGACCTCACGGCCCGCCGCCTGCGCTTCGAGGGCCGCGCACAGACTGCCGAGGGCGCCATCACGGTGACGCTTGAGGCCAACCTCTCCACCGACGCGATCTGAGGTAGACCATGGCCACCACCCGCACCCGCGGCTACAACCCGCAGAAGGTTCGCCTCACCGTCGGAGGCTTCGTCGTCGAGGGCTTCTCCAACGGCAGCTCGATCACCGCCGAGCCCGTCCAGGAAAACGCCGCCGAGTATGAGTACAGCCTCGACGGGCGCACCGTCATGGTGTCGCAGAACGTCGAGGCCGGCTACATCATCACCTTCTCGGTCCAGCCGTCGTCGCGCTCCTACAAGCGCCTCACGACGCAGCAGAAGACCCAGCAGGACAGCGAGGCCGGCGTCATCGACGACCTGGCCGTGCGTCTCTACGACCCCATGAACGGAGACTCGCTGTCGGACTCGCAGGGCTACTTCCTGACCCGGCCGAAGCTCGGCCGCGGGACGAAGCCCGACGGCGTCGAGTTCAAGATCCTGCTCCCGTCGCCCGCCTCGACCTTCGGAGCTGAGCTGTGAGCACCCACGAATCCGAGCGCACCATCAAGGTCGGCGGGCACAGCTACACCGTCGTCCAGCACCCGCCGACCGAGGGCTACGGCATCGTGCTGCAACTCCTGGCCGCGGTGTCCGACCCGCTCGCCGCCACGCTCGGCCCCGCGGTCCAGGGCGTGCTCGACGCGCTCGGCAAGACGGAGAGCCTGCTCGACGTCGACACGGGCGCCATCGGGGCCGCCCTCGATTCCATCGACTGGTCGGTGGCGGGCCCTGCGCTCCAGCGCGCCATCCCGCACCTGAGCCTTCCCCTCGTCCGCCAGGTCCTCCGCTACGCCTGGCGCGACGGCAAGCCGCTGTCGGAGGACGGTGAGTTCGATCTCGCCTATGCCCGCAACTACACCGAGCTGTTCCAGGCGGTCTTCGAGGTGGTGCGCTTCAACGGTTTTTTTCCGCTGCTCGATACCTTCGCGACCGCCGCCGGGAAAGCGAAGGCAGCGATATCGACGAAGAAGCGCGACGAATCAAGGAGCACGCCGCCCGACGCGGCGTGAACTGGTGGGTCATGCGGCTGGCCTGCAACAGCAGCGGCTCGGCCGACCCGTCGAGGCTCCTGGCGCTCAAGGCGCTGGGCTTCCGCGACACCCTGGAGCTACACCTCGCGCAGGACGCGCTCGACGCGCTGAGCGCGCACTACCGGCGGCAGCGCGAGGAGGACCGTAGCTGATGGCGACGACAATCCGCGAGCTGCTGGTGGCCATCGGTGTAGACGCCGACTCCGAAGCCGTCGCCACGTTCGACAAGGCGCTCGACGACGTCAAGAGCACCATGGCCGCGGTCGCCACCGTCGCCGTCGTCGTGGTGGGCGCCATCGCCGGTGTCGCCGCGAGCACCGCCGTAGCCGGCGACCAGATCGCCAAGGGCGCCCAGCGCACCGCCCTGTCCGTCGAGGAATACCAGGCCCTGGCCTTCGCCGCCGAGAAGGCGGGCATGGGCATCGAGCAGTTCGAGGCGAGCATGAAGCTCGCCAACACAAAGGTTCAGCAGGCCATCAAGGACGGAAAGGACTACATCGAGACGACCAACGGCGTGCGCATCGCGATCACGAACGCCGACGGGTCGCTCAAGACGCAGCAGCAGCTTCTCGAGGAGACGGCCGAGGCCGTGCAGAACGCCGCGACCGCCCAGGACGCACTCGCCATCGCGACCAGCGTGTACGGCGACGAGGCCGGCGCCCGCATGGTGCCGATGCTCAGCCAGGGCGCCGAGGGCGTCAAGGCGATGGCGGCCGAGTTGGAGGCGCTCGGCGGCGTCATGAGCGAGGAGCTGACGAAGGACTCGGAAGCCTTCCTCGACCTCACGACCGACATGAAGACGATCCTGCTCGGCATCCGCAACACCATCGGCGAGGCCCTGCTCCCGGCCATCAACGACATGATGACCAGCCTCAAGGAGTGGTACATCGCGAACAAGGACCTGATCGAGCAGCGCATCGAAGTGTGGGCCGAGGCTGTGGCGACCGCGATCCGCGCACTCGCCGCGACCGTCGAGGCGGTCGATGCCGTCGTGCGGCGGCTTGGCGGCTGGACGCCCATCCTGGCGGGCATCACCCTGGGCGTCACCGCCCTGGTCGCAGCCTTCACTGGGCTCAAGGTGCTCGGCGTCATCAACAGCCTGCTCGCCGCCTTCAACGCGCTGATGGTGATGCTCGGGATCGGGGTGAGCGTGACGCTCGGCCCCTTCGTGCTCATCCTCGCTGCCATCGCCGCCCAGGTCGTGATCCTCGTCGCGCAGTTCGCCGTGTTCGCCTTGATGATCGATGACTTCCTCACGTACATGCGCGGCGGGGAGTCTGTCATCGGCAAGTGGATCGAGCAGAACCGCGAGGCCGAGGGCATCATGGGCTCCATCGCCCGGCTGCTCGAAGCGTGGCTCGGCCTGCTCGCCCAGGTCGGGGCAGTCCTCGGCGCGCTGTGGACCGAGTATGGCGCCCCGTTCGTGGACGGCTTCCTCAGCGGCCTGGCGTCCGTGGTGGGCTACGTCAGCGAGTTCCTGCTCCCGATCCTCGACGTCGTCGCCGGGGTGCTGGACAAGATCACCGCCGGCCTTGGCGCGATCACTGGCGTCTGGGCCGGCATCGAGGTGCCCAACACGGAAGGCGGCGAGTTGGCGCCCGGCGCAGCGGCGGCGGAGAGCGGCTCCCTCGCCCCGTCGCAGGCCACGGTCGGTGGCGCCGGCGGCGTGCGCAACACCTCGGTCGGTGGCAACTCCTACACCGTCAACGGCGTCGGGCTGAGCAGGGAGGACGTCGAGGCCCTCATCGAATCCTGGGAGGCCGAGCGCAACCGCGAGATCACGGCCGCGGCGCAGGGAGCCGAGGCATGAGCAGCCCCCTCGTCATCTTCCGCGAGGACGGCGCCCGCTGGAGCTTCGACGGCTGCTCGCGCATCGCCTATCAGCCGCGCGCCCGCATCACCGACCACCCCATCGAGGACGGCACGACGACCTCGGACCACCGCCAGGAGCTCCCCCGCACGCTCACGATCTCGGCGACGGTGACGGCTACGCCCCGGAGTGGCGCGACGTTCGGCCAGCCGACCGGGAACGCGCGGATCTGGGCGGCGCGCGACTTCCTCGACAAGTGCGTCGGCTTCTGCACCATCGTGACCCCCGACGAGACATACAGCGGCTACATGCTGGCGGGTTGGGGCCACGAGCGGACCGCCAGCCGGCGCCTGCGGTTCAGCATCGAGTTCCGCGCCGTGCGCGTGGCGACGGCGCAGAGCGTGACCATCCCGGCGAGCCAACCCGTCGAGTCCGAGGCGGCGGGCCTGCCCGACGAGGTCGACGCGGGCGAGCAGGCAACCGAGGACACGGCGGCGTCCGACCCGGCTGGCGAGGAGTCTGACACCTCGGCGCTCTACGAAATCATCTACGGCGAGGAGCCGGCAGACGAGGAGGAGGCAGCGTAGATGGGCAAGCTCGTCCCCAGCAGCCGCGCCCAGGCCGCCTTCGCAGCGCAACCCTCGACGCGGTTCATCGTCACCCTGGAGGCCGTGCGCTACCAGGCCCGGCTCACCTGGCGCAAGCGCACCGCCGCGTGGTACCTCGACCTCTGGACCCAGGACGGCACCGCCGTTGCGCTGGGGCGGCGCCTGTCACCCGGCTTCGGCCCCCTCCTGGGCACGCTCCAGGCCAGCACCCCGGCGGGCATCCTGTACGTCCGTGGGCCCGACCAGCACACCCAGGAGATGCTCGGCGCCGAGCTGACGCTGCACTACTACACGGCCGACGAGATCCCGACGCGCAGCAGCGACACCGGCCTCACGGTCACGGTGCCGTAGGGGGGTGGTGCATGGCGCTGTTCGGTCGGCGGGTCATCCTCCAGATCGGAACCGAGGGCGACGAGGGGCGGTCGTTCGAGGACCTACGCATTCGCTTCCACATCGCGATGACGGACAGCTCAACGCCGAACAAAGGCAAGTTCGAGGTTTACAACATCGCCCCCGAGACAGCCGCGCTCGCCCGGGCCGAGGGCTGCGTGATTCGCCTCCTGGCCGGCTACGACCCCGACGTTCCACGCTTGCTGTTCCACGGCAACCCGATCGACGGCGGCGTGACCTTGCAGCGCATGGGCCCGGACCGCCTGCTCAAGCTCGAGGCCCAGGACGGCGGGCGGGCCTGGCGTGAGAGCGCGCTGGACGTGACCTACGATGCGGAGACGTCGGCCGAGGTCATCTTCGCGGCGGCGGCCGAGGCCATGGGCCTGCCGCTCGGCACGGTCGACCTGGGCGACGGTGGGGTGAGCCTCGCCAGCGGCGTGAGCCTATCCGGCCCGGCCCGCACCATCCTGGACCGCGTGGCCGCGATGACCGGCGCGCAGTGGGTGATCCGCGACGGCACCCTGGTCGTGTGGCAGCAGGGCTCGACCACGGGCGAGAGCGCGGTGGTTTTCTCCGTCGAGGCAGGCAACCTCATCGGCGCGCCGACCGTCAAGGATGGCGGCGTTGAGGTGACCGGCCTTCTCGCCCCCACCATGCGACCGGGCAAGCCGTTCCGCGTCGTCTCCGAGTACGTGAGCGGCGACTACACCGCGGAGGACGTGACGTTTCGCGGTGACTCCGGCTTCGCGACCGACTTCTACTGCGTCGTCACGGGAAAGCCACGATGAGCAAGAAGCCGACCGCCACGGACGCAACCAGCGCCATCGCCGGTGCCGCGACGGGCCAGGTCAAGGTCGCGCTGCCGGCCTGGGTCATGGAGTACGATCGCGTTCAGCAGCGCGCCATGGTCCAGATCGCCATCCGCTACAAGGTCAACGGCGAGCCGCGGGCCCGGTCCGCGTGCGTCAACGTGCCGGTGCAGTGGCTCGGCGTGACATGGGATCTCGAGCCCGGCGAGTGGGGCGTGGCCCTCATCTGCGACCGGGCGATCGACGAGTGGAAGCAGGCTGGCAGCACCGACATCACGCCCCAGGACCCGCGACGCTGGGACATCTCCGACGCCGTATTCCTCCCCGGCGTGCGGCCGTTCGCGGACCCGTTGCCGTCGGACGCCGTGGCGTCGGGAGCGGTGGTCGTGTGGGACCGCGGCACCTCCGACCTGCGCCTGGGCGGGTCCGGCGCGACCGAGTGGGTGGCGCTGGCTCAAAGCGTGCTCGCCCGCCTCAATGCCATCGAAACCGCCTTCAACCTGCACACGCATCTGTACACGCCGGGGGCGCTGGCCGCTATCCAGACAGGCCCGTCGGCGACGGCTGGATCTACGGTAATTGCCGACATCGCCGCCACGAAGGTCAAGGCCGAGTAGGCTCAGAGCGCGATGGGACCGGACCCGCCCCAGAAGTTCGCCATGAAGGACAGGTTGCCACCCACGCCCGCGACGGTGAGCGCCCGCACGTCGATCTCGCCGTCGGACGTGTAGACCTGGCCCGTGATGGTGACGGCCCGCGTCGAGGCGTCGAACGACGCGGACCAGTTCTCCACCCGCGTGACCCCGGGCACGCCCTCGACGGCCTGGCGCGTCATGTTCTCGATCTCGGTGAGGCGCACCGGTTTCGACGACAGCCAGTCGACCCAGGGCAGGCCTAGGCTCGCGTTGCGGATGGTGTCGCCGCGGTTGAGTGCGAGCCGGAAGCGGACGCGTTGGGCGATGAGCGCGATGCCGCTGCCCAGGACCGCGACCACGGGGAGGTCGCCGGTGCTGGGGTCCAGGAGGATGCCGTAGTCCATGCCCCATTCTATCGCGTCTCGGATTTGTAGACCGATGCAATCCACAGCAGATCGCGGTAGACTGCCCCCATGTCCTGGGGCCTCGACACGACAGCCGGCCTGGTGGCGCCACGCGCCGCCGACTTCCTGGTTGAGGCCGAGAGCGCCATCGATGCCGAGTTCACCGCTCGCGGGCTTCCCGTCCCCGACTACGATCACGACCTGGTCACCGGGGTGTTCCGCGACGTGATCGCCACCCTGCTGGGCGACCTGGGCGAGGCGCTTCAAGCCCTCTACGACGCGCAAACCGTCAACGGGGCCACGGGCATCCACCTCGACGACATCGGCGCGATCCGCGGCGTCGAGCGCGACCCAGCGACGGCCAGCACCGTCGAGGTGACGCTCACCGGCACGGCGGCGACGGTCGTGCTCACCGGCAAGCTGATGCAGGACGCCGACGGCAACCAGTGGGCAGCGACGGAGGCGGGCACGGTCGGCGGCGCCGACATCACCTTCGAGGCCGTGGTCGCAGGCGCCACCACGCTGGCTTCCGGCGCCACGCTGAGCCCCGTCACCCCGGTGGCGGGCTGGACCGGCGGCACGGCCAGCGCAGACGCGGCGGTGGGCAACGACCGCGAGACGGACGCGGCCTACCGCCCGCGCCAGCAGGCCGCGCTCCAGAACCAGGGCAGCGCGAGCGCCAACGCCATCCGCGCCCGCCTGCTCCAGCTCGACTACATCGAGGCCGCGATCGTCGTCGTGAACAACACGGCCGCCGTCGTCGTGAGCGGGGGCGTCACCCTCCAGCCGCACTCGATCGCCGTCATCGTCTACCCGGCGACGCTCACGACCGCCCAGGAGCAGGAGGTGGCCGAGGTCATCTACCTGCACGTCGCGCCGGGGGTCTACACGAACGGGGCCGAGTCGGCGACGGTCACGCGGGCGGACGGCTACCCTGAGACGATCCGCTGGGCCTACGCCGCCGATCTGAACGTCGCGGTCGTCGCCACGGTGGTGCTTGCCACCGGGTACGTGCTGAGCGATGTCCAGACCGCGATCGAGGAGTTGATCGCGGCGTGGTTCGACGAGCACGTCATGGTCGGCCAGGCCATCTATGACAGCGAGTTCGAGGCCGAGATCATGAACGAGATCGAAGGCGTCAAGCGGGTGACCGTGACGCTTGCGGGCGGCACGACGGTGACCCCCGACTTCGACGAGCGCCCCATCCTCAACCCGGCGCCAGCGACGGTGGCGGTCTGATGGCGGGCACCGAGCTGGCGCTGCAACTCATCCCGGACCACAACGAGCGGGCCCGGAGGCGGCTCCCATTCCAGTGGTGGCACCAGCCGCGCATCGCGGGTGTCGCCCGCGGCCTGGGCGCGACGGCGCAGGTGCTGGAGACGCTCATCTTCCGGACCCTCGACGAGCGGACCTTCAACACCTCGGCAGGCATCCACCTCGAGCGCTGGGGCGACCTGGTCGGCGAGCGCCGCGGTGCGCTGGCGGACACCGACTACCGGCGCTTCATCCGGGCCCGGATGCGCGCGAACCGCTGGAACAAGTTCGGGACCGTGGCCGGCATCGACGAGCTGCTCGCCATCTACGGGCTCGTCATGGACGCCCAGGCCGTGCGGTACTTCCCGATGTACCACGCGGGCTATGCGCTGGTCGCGCAGACCGGCACGTTCATCGCTGACGAGGTGGCGCAGCGCGTGGTGCGCCTGATGCTCGACTGCCAACCCGCCGGCATCGAGATGAGCCTGGTCGAGGCGCTGCCCGGGAGCCTCGTCATGTCCGGCGGGCCGGGCATGGGCCTCGGCACCTTGGCCCGGACCCTCTACCCGTAGGAGCAGTCCTTTGCCTATCGACGATCCGTTCAACTGGGGCGCCATCGCAACGTCGCTGGGGCAGAGTCACGCGCCATCCCGTCCCGGCGATGCGGTCATCGGCAACGGCTACCCCGACGGGTTCCCCCTTCCTGCCGACCAGTTCAACTGGCTGGCCTACATGGTGGGGCTCGCATGGGCCCGCGTCCACGCCTACGCGACCCTGGAAGACGCGGTTGACGGCATGACGGTCGGCGACATGGCTTGGGTCGACGAGCACGACCTGCACCAGGAGCCGGGTGGAACACACACGGGGGTGGTCCTGGCGGGCACGCACATCTCGGTGGACTGCACCGGGGATAGCGTGGTTCACGCGAAGTCGACCGCGCCCCAGACGGTCTACGTCAAGTCTCGCGACCTCGTTACGACCATCGCGACGATCACGCCCTCCAACGCGGGCACCCTGGTGCGCGCCGTGTCCGACGGCGTGATCGTCGTCGCGATCTATGGAACGTGGGTGGAGGCGTTCAACCACAACACAGGGGCGTCGATCTGGTCGTTCAACCACGGCGCCAACCTACTCGACGTGGCGATCGACGCGACGAACGCCTACATCGTCGGTGTTGCCGCAGGTGGCTTCGAGTTGCACGCCATCGCGCTGACAAGCGTTGGCGCGGCGGCGCCGACATGGAGCTACAACCACAACGGCACCCTGGCCTCCGTGGCGACGAACGGGCGGCAGGTGTTCGTTGCTGGCGCCGCGTCGGGTCATGCGTCGCTCGCGAACGCACGCGCCATCCGGGCGTCCGACGGCGCCGACCTTGCAAACGAAGGTGGGCTCGGGGCGGCCGGCACGCGCTCCGTGTGGGACAAGGTGCTCATCCAGAGCATCGGGACGGGGCAGCGCATCGCGACCGATGGTGACATCGTCGTGTATGGCTTCTCCACGGGTGTGGCGCACCAAGTCGAGGTTCGAGGCTGCGCGACGGGTGACGACCTCAGCGCCGACCTGAGCAAGATCAAGGCCCTGGCGGGCACGTACTCGGTCGCGTCGGTGGCGATCGACCAGGACCGCATCTACATCGCCACCGACGACGGCGGCGTTCCCTCCGAGGGCTACGTGCGCGCTTACGACAAGCGGACGCTGGCGGACCACTGGACATGGAACGATCCGGACGGAGTAGCCAACAACCTCTGCCGGTCCGTGTGCAGCGACGGAACCGCGGTGTTCGCGACCAAGTACGAGGCCGGTGACACCATGGCCCGCATCTACCGAGGCAACCGGCCGGGCCCCTGGCGCCGGGTCACGCCCTCGACGCAGCCCTACCTCCCGATGCGCCAACAGATCATCCCCTGGAGCCGGTAGTCGGTCAGTGTATGACGGCGAGCGTCACGTAGCTCTCGCCGCCAGCGTACAGCGTGCAGAGCCCCCCGCTTCCACCTGAACGCCCGGTGTACTGGACGCAGGCGTAGACGGGGGCACCAGCCACGTCGAACGGCGGCAAGTAGGCATCGCCGCAGTCGGCACGGCTCGACAGAAACGTGGCTGTGTAGCCCTCGTCATCGTGCCCGTGGCAGGTCCATTCGCAAACCGGCCCGGTGCCTACCACCTCCCAGGCCGCAACCGTCTCCCCCAGCTCGTCCAGGATGACCATGTCCTCGACGAGCAGCGTGAGCGTCAGGTCGGCGGCGGCATCCTCGCAGTCGCCGTCCACCTCCCCGTCGCAGTCGTTGTCAATCCCGTCGCCGTAGACCTCGCCCGCGTCCGGATGCCGGGTGTCGTCGTCGTCGTCGCAGTCCGTGGCGTCCGCGACGTAGCCCTCGGGCTGGTCGCAGCCCCACTCCCGCTCAACCCCGCCGTACCCGTCGCCGTCCGCGTCCAGATACCAGACCTCCTCGTCCACAGCGTCCTCGTCCGCCTCGCCGTCGCAGTCGTTGTCGGCCCCATCGCAGACCTCGTCTGCGCCGGGGTGGATCTCGGCGTCGCCGTCGTCGCAGTCGTTGACGCCGTACCCGTCGCCGTCCGTGTCGGTGTCCGCGTCGATCCCAAACGGCGGCGAGGGCGACCACTCGACCTGGACGCAGGCGTCGCACGCGCCGCACGCCTCCGACGCGGGAGGTGAGGAGCAGGCGATGGTGAGCAGAAGCGCGGTGAACATGGGGGTCTCCAGGGTTCAAGGATTATACGGCCAGCCGCGCCGGATCTTCACGGAACGGGTCGAATCTACGATCAGCAGACGGGATGCAATCGCGAGTAGATCGCGGTAGACTGGTGGCGCATACCTCACCCCGCGAGGATCGACATGGCCTCTCTCTCCGACCTCAGCCCCAGCCTCCAGTGGTTCCTCAAGCACGTCCTCGCCGAGATCAATCCCTCGGCCGACCGGTTCGAGGAGCTCGTCGACTTCTTCTATGAGCTGGACGCGCAGGCCACCATGCTGGCTGAGATCGACAGCACGGCCGTGGCTGGCGTGCTCACCCTGGTCCAGTCGGTCGTCACGGCCCGCGGCGAGGGCGCCGCCCCGGACAACATCGACACCATCGAGGGCAGCGCGGTCGAGGATTCGAGCATCTTCTGGAGTGTCACGGGCGCCGAGGCCATCACCTACCGCGACTTCTCGGTGGGTGCGGGCAACATCGCCACCCACGGCGACACCTCGATCGTGACCGCCACCGGCGACGTCGTGATGGGGTTCCGGACCGGGAACGTCATCCACGTCTTCCCCTTCTCGGTGGCGGCGGGCACTCCGGCCGGCGACATCGCCCTGGCCCGCGGATCCGTCCTCGCCGGCAACAGCTCGGCCCAGGCGGCGGCGGTCGATCTCTCCGGCGCCGACGACATCCCGATCGGCGACGGCGCCGACGTCACCACGATGACGCTGCCCACGACCGGCCTCGTCGCGAAGACGGCGCTCAACACCTCGGCCGGGCGCACGATCACCGGCACCGCCGACCAGGTCGTCGTGGCCAACGGCGACGGCGTGGCGGGCAACCCGACGCTGTCGCTGCCGCAGAGCATCGCCACCACGTCGAGCCCCGAGTTCGCCGGGCTGAAGATCACCGGTGACATCCTGCACCAGGGCGGGAGCTTCCTCGGCGACGCCGAGCAGATCGACCTCCGCGCCAACTACCTGCTCCAGAACACCGACTACGTGGCGGCCGTCGGTGTGACCGCTGGCCTGGTCGCCAACTACCTGCCCACCGCCACCGCCGACACCA
>Ga0209318_1001317_pt1 | contig 16165 bp, 24 predicted proteins | sample RifGroE1_FD_183999 | JGI IMG/M metagenome (GOLD analysis project Ga0209318, IMG submission 183999) | Groundwater microbial communities from Rifle, Colorado, USA - Groundwater E1 (SPAdes) (version 2) | ecosystem: Environmental > Aquatic > Deep subsurface > Groundwater | place: Rifle, Colorado...
CCCGAGCCTCGGGCGTGCAGAGCGCTTTGAAGTCAATCCCCTTGTATGGTTCGCGGGGTGGTGCCTCGCCAAACAAGTCGTCGGGGTTCCAAACGGGCATCTCAAGGCCTCCTCATCTGCGCCAGGGCGCGGGTCAGGTCCATGGAGGCACGGCGGGTGGCTCCGGACTGTTTCGGGTGGGTGCCTCTAGGGTCAGCCTCCCGGGCGGCGAGGAGGGCCGTGGCCTCCTGGACGAACTTGGCGGCGCGGTTACAGGCGATCTTGATGTTGTCGGATTTCATTTGGGGATCTCCTGCCAGGTGAGGGTGACTGCGGACCCCATCGGCGGGGGGTCGCCCTGGTGTTCGAGGGAGACGTCAATGGATATCAGGCCTCGCCCTCCACGCACCGTCCCGCTCACACTCTTCTCCACCGGCTGCGGCTTGGGGCGCTGGTAGGTGCCGGTGAGCTTGTAGACCTCCCCGCTGTGAGTTGCGTTGTCTCTGGCTTCCTCTTCCGTGGCGAAGGTGTCGCAGCCGTCGCCAAAGGTCCACCGCTCGACAGTGGTGGTCTCCATCTCCGGCTTGGGGTTCAGGAGGTCTTCGATCTCGGCCAGGGTCGCCGTCCTGGTCGGAGTCATCGGCCGCCATCGTATGTACTCTACGGCGGTACGAACCGCCCTCTTCAGGTTTTCCTGCTTGGAGACCTTCTCGGCCGCCAGCGCCTTGTTGTCGCGGTAAAGCTCGCCGATGAACCCGTTGCCGTGCCCTGCGACGCCTGTGGTGATTGCCTGGTGGCAGGGCATGCAGAGATTGCCGATGAACTGCCCCTGGTGCGAGTGATTCTCGCAGCCCTTGACGAGGCACTTATGTACTCGCACCTGGTTGGTCTCCATCACATCGGCCGTATGCAACCCCTCGAAGACCTCCATGCTATACCGCCCCTGCAGCGATTCCTTGATCGCCTCCAGCAGCCTCGTCTTGCCGCTTCCCTGCGGCCCCTCTACTTTCAGCGTCATTTTCATCTCTTCCTCCCGGTCTTTGCCTTGATAGGCACGTAGCGTCTAGTACTGCCCCTTGATGTTCTGCAGGAAGAACCTGCCCACGCTGTCGGCGTCCTTCATGGACTGGAAAACGTCCTCCTGGACCCCGGAGTAGCTGTAGACCCCGCCCTTGCAGAAGGTGACGGTGAGGGTCTGGGTCTCGTCGTCGTAGCTGAACTCCTCGATCATGCTGCTGTCCGGTCTGATGGTTTCTTCCATTTGCGATCCTCCCGTTTGATTTTAACTGCCTGGTAGAGCGCCACCAGGGCGCTGATGGTCCACACGGCTGCGGCGAGCCAGAGGACGAGGGTGGTCACCACTTCATGACCTGATAGAACTCCACCACGATCTTGGCGTAGGCGGTCAGGACCTCGGCACCCTCGAAGGTGAAGGTCTCGTGCCGATCCTTGAGGGCCTGCTTAAAGGCTTTCCTGAAAGCTGGGTAGTTCTCCCGAGTGATCGAGGCGTTCGGCCGGGAGAAGCTCATTTCCGCTGCGGCGCCTTGGGTGGCGTAGTTTATGGTCTGGTGCCTCGGGCGCTCTGCGGGCTGCTTGTATTGCCTCCACCACTTCGTGGGGCAGCCTGACTGGTAGCTTACAGGGACTTGCGTGGTTGTGCTCCCGGCATGGACCTGTCGGTACTGCTTATCTATCTGTTTCCAGAACTCCTGCCTCAACCCCAGGAGCTCATCCGCCTGGGAGTCGCCGTCGATGGCCTGCTTCACCAGCCACTCCTCGAAGGGTATGACGTGGAGATCCCGCGCGGTGGCGAAGCCGCTTATCTGGCACCACTGGACGTACAGCTCGGTCTCCAGTTCTCTCTGTCTCATTTCAGGGTCTCCTCTGAATCGGTTGGTAAATCTTTTCGCGAGTTTCGCGGCGCCTTTGCCGCCGGTTTATGAGTCTCTGCGGTCGCGCCCCGCGGCGTGGACCACGAGGATCTTGGCGCCGGCGGGGAAGATCGGTTTGTCGGATTTGGTGGCCATCTTTGCTCCTCGTTTTCAAGAACTTTACCACCCACCAAACCTCTTGTCAACATCTTTACAAGAATTATTTAGTTGCTGGGGAGGAGGTTACCATCCTCGTCATATTCATCTTCTGCGCCGTAGCCTTCTTCGTCGCAGCCGATAGCATCCGCGACCACCGGTGCTGTAGAGGCTTCGTTGGGCGCCTTCGACGGCGCGAAGATATTATCTTCAAGATTCCTCAAGGCTTCGTCGAACGCTGCGTCCAACTCTTCCTCGGTCTGGATAGGCTCAACAACAGGTGCTATGACTGCAGGGGTCATCTCGATGAAGCCGAAACCTTGACCATTGGGCGCTGGCGTGTTCCGGATCGCGTCAGCTTCGGCCCTGGAACAGGTGTTGACCGACACGGTGAACTCTTCAGGGGTCGGGGTGAAGATGTCGTCCGCAATGTGCGGGGGGCGCTCCCAGTCCTCAGGGACGATGACCTCGGCGATGTCGGGTGCGCGCTTCGGGACCAAATCCCCCGCCGAATACCGGATACAGAGAGACTCCTTAATTGCGCCGAAGCAGCGGATAATCTTGGTCGGGGTGGGCTTGGGTACTACATGACCACGGATGGCATCTCTGGCGGCCTCCGAGGCACGCTCCAGCGAAGCGTGGATGCTGAGAGCCACACCTTCGTAGACCTCGTTGCGGCGTGAGATATCCACCAAGACGAAGTAGTGGTTCCCGGCAGCGTCATAACTCCACCAACTCTTCGAGATGTGCGCAGCGTTCTCCTTCAAAAAACGCTTAGGGTTAGTAAGCAAGAAGCGCTGCTCGGACAAGCTCATAGGGTAGTAGCGCTTGTGGACTTTATGGATCAGGTAGTTCGGGCCGATGATATCGAGGTCCGGCACAGACTCTCGGAAGGCTTTACGGGTGGTCTTGATGGCGTCACCTGGGAGGTTGAACGCTTTCAGGTCCGCCTTGCGTAGGAAGTCCAGGTAGCCTCTGTTTGTTGCTATCTCGGCATAGGTGTTCAGGGCTGCAGAGCTGGTAGGCGTTTTGGCCTTGTAGCGCCACACGACGGCGTACAGAGTGTTGAAGTTCTTGTTGTTGGCTGCGGCGTACATCTTGAGCTCCTGGCGACTCATATTGACGAGCTTCTGGATCTCGGCGGTAGCGTACCTGGTGCGTCCGTCGGTGTGCTTGTCGATGCGCAGGTAGTACCAGACGGAGTGGATCGGGATGGCAAGCTTCTCAGCCACCTTCTGATTGATCTCACAGGCTGGGGCTAGCGGGTACTCCAGCATCAACTCCATGCGGGTCGCTCTAACTTCGTCGCGGCGGTCTTCATTGGCGGGTCGAGCCATGTTTTCCTCCTAAAATGTGGGGTGAGTTAAGCATACACATTTTTGTTAGGGTAAGCAAGCGAAAAATCTATGGTGATCTTTTTTGGGTTTGTAGTGATCCCGAGGGGTTGCGGGGCTGACGAATGTAATTAGTTTTTCAATAGTACGTTAGGCGCCCGGCCAGCCACAGAGAGCCACTTTGAAACGGAGTTTTACAAATAAGAATTATTGTACGTATGATTAGAAGGATCTTAGAGCTATTTTAATTTAGAAAATCCCGTTTCAAAAAGGTAAGAGTACCCAAAAGTGTACTTTTATATAGTAGACTATAGATTATTATTATGAGACACCGTGGAAACCCGCGCCAGGTGGGCCTTCGCGCCGCCCAGCAAGCCGAGGAGTGGAGGTATCCAACACCTATCGCTAACGCGTTAGAGTAATAGTAACTTCTCCCAAAAATCAGCCCATTTTTTACTATTAGACATAATTAAATATCTTAACGTGTAAAAACGTCACTACGACTTAGTTAATTAAAAATCTCTTAACTGCTACTAAACAACTACGCTAATGAGAAGAATAGCAATAATTCGTGACAAATCCGGCGAAAAGTTACGCGCTTAGGCTTAGAATTCTCTCACTTTCAGCCTCCAGGACTCTAAAAAACGGAAACCCGACAAAATCAACCACTTAGCAGGAAATGCCTGATCCACTAAATAGAAATTGCATAATTACAATAACCTGCTATAGTCTCAGTAACTTAATTCGAGGAGGTTTCGCCATGCTTACCAAACTTGAGCCTGAATTCACTTTTGCCGGTTTCACTTTTCCGCGCTACATCCCGGAGCTGCGCCGATCCAAATTTGACAACCGCACCAGCCGGAGCGTTTACTACCACGCGCCTAAACCGCTGGATGGTAAGCACCCCGGCAAAGGTTTCTATCTGGAGTCCGACAACCCCAGCCGCTGGGAGTGGGCCGACGAGGTTGACGGCGCCCGGATCGACCACACCGGCTGGTTTTGCGATGACTACCAGAGCGAGACGATCCGCGGCATCGTGGTCCGCTTGCCACACGGCCGTTACCTGGCAGGCTGGAGCATGGGCGAAGGTATGGCGTCCGAAGTCGGCGGGACTCTGTACACGGACGAGACCGAAGCAGCCCGCGCAGCTGACAGCGAGGCGGAGGCCGCAGCCGAGCGTGAAAGGGACTACCAGGAGGAGCAGCGCCGCCTGCAGGACGAGGAAGAGGCTGAGGCAGAACGCGCAGAGGCGGAACTTGAACGGAACCAAGGAACCGACGAAGGAGAGACCGACGGATACTAACCACCCGCCCCACGGCGCAACCAGGAGGAGATAACAATGAACTACCCAATCAATGAGCACCCGCACAGCATCAATGGCGTTTCCGGCAGGATGCACAACGTCCACGAGCCCCAGTTGGTCAGGGGCAACCTGGTACACCGCAATCAGACCTGGATCAGCGTAGGCCGCCCAGTCAAAGGGTATGGTACCGGCGGGACCATGCATGTTGAGATCCGCTTTGACGACCAGTGCCAGAACGGCCATCAGTCCTTTGCGATCACCGCCAGCGTTTGCACCGCGGAGTCGCGCCGTCAACGCGATATCGCAGCTGGCGGGTGCATGCACGACGAAATCGCCAAGGTGTTCCCCGAGCTGGCACCACTCACCATCTGGCACCACACCAGCACCGATGGACCTATGCACTACGTCGCCAACACCCTTTACCACGCCGGAGACCGGGACTGTAACGGCCTGCAGAAAGGCGAAGTCAGGCAGATACGAAACGGCAGGACTGGATTGCCTTGCTGGACACTCGAAGCAACCGCCAAGTTGCCGCAGTATGTTGACAGCGGCGATTGCCCCGAGGAAACCGCCATACTGCGCTATGTCCCGATGACGCGCACCGGCGAAGGCAAACCCCGCGACTTGAACGCCGCGCGCGAGTCGGCGTGCTGGCCCGAAGCGACCGACGAGGAATTGAGCGTCGACCGCGACCAGTTGAAATCGGTACTTGAGTCGCGACTTCCGGCACTCATCGCAGCATTTCGCGCCGACATGGAGCGCATAGAGTTCTTATGGGAGCCGGGCAAATGAAAATCACACACCTGATAGTATCCGGCAGCCACTACGTCACAATCACGGACCACATCGGCGAGTACTCGGTCCGGACCCAGAACGGCACGCCGGAGGAGCTCCAGGACCACGCCAGGGAGCTGGAAGAGAAAGCAACCAGGCTGTTACGCGACGCCGTGCGACTCAGGACGGCAGCCCAGGAGGTGAAGGCATGAGCACGCCAACCGCAGCAGCTAAAGCCCTCGCAGCCTACAACCGAGCCAGGGGCGCACGCAACCGCGATACCACCGAGAGCGAAGCAACGGACCTTATCGCCGACTTACTTATTATGCTGCACCGCCAGGGCGAAGACGCCGCCAGCATCGCACGCATGGCAATCGGCCACTACGAGGAGGAGACGAAGCCCCACCCCGGCCCGATCCGAGCCATTGACAGCAGGGTTAACGGAGTTGTGAGGAGGGAAAGGGTATGAAACTGACACTGAAAGCAGGAGCCGGGTCGACCAAGATCAGCCAGGCCGACGCCCTGAAGTTCATCGGCGCCGAGGCCATCGAGGCAGGGGAGAAATGCGGAGAGATCCAGACGCGCGGACCTTGGAATATCATTATCAGTTACAAGGCACTTGCCACCACGGCGACCTGGAAGGATAAACCCGGCGGACCTTGCGTTGACGAGTACACCTTGCACGGCGACAGGACCTTGAGCGGCGCCCGGGAGAGCGGGCACAACTTGGAGGGGCATGTAAACATCGATGGGGTTAAGCGGTCCGCCTTCACCAGCTCTATTCTGTTCGAGATCGAGGAGACCGGGCAGCTGATTGACGTTGCCGTGATCCATGTGAGGACGCCATGATCCTACTACTTGCGCTTTGCGCCATCGGGATTTACTTACAGAGGTATGTTTAACTAACCAGGAGAGGAGGTAAGACCATGAACGTACCGAGCACGAAAACCATCAATCAGCGCCTCGACTGGCTTAATAAAGTCGGGGACCCGGCAGCCCTCGCCAAACAGATAAGGAAGGAGCTCAAGACCTTTGCCGACTACGCAGGCGCCGGGTTCCTGGTCGACAAGCGCTTGCACTACCACTTCAGCGCCCTTGACGCGTTGCTCCAGACTCAAGGCATGGAATATGTAGCGCACCGCCTCGACGACCGGCACGGCAGCCACGGCCTCACCTACCTGAACACCGGCGACACCTACACCGCAACCATCATCTACGACCACCACCGCGGCACGCTTGCCGTCACCAGCTGGGGCGACATTGTAGAGAGTAGGCCAAACGATTACACCTAGACCGGCACCACGTACCAGGATCGAGGCCCCGGAGCAGTTAGCCGGGGCTTTTCTGTGCCCAGGATAGGAAAATTGCCGCGGCCCTCCGGGTTGCGCCTATCCGGCGCTTCTTTGTGCGCTTCGCGCTCAGTCAAAGGCTCGAAGTAGTTTGCTTCGCAAACGGAAAACTTAGACCCCCTCTGGGGGTGAAAGTCAGAGGCCCCCGACTACCCCTTCATCTTACCCGAAATATACGGGTCAAAATTTACCAGAAAAGTATAAAGTTGTTGATTTGAACGCCTCGGCGTGCTACACTCTCGAAAACTCGCCAAGGAGGGGCTATGCCTGTTAGAATTCCGCTATCAAAAGGTAAATATTTCGCGCTTGTAGACGAGGCTGATGCACCCGCAGTCCTGCGGTATTCATGGTGGCGCATCCCTGGAGGGAGCACCAGTAATTTCTACGCCGAAGGTGTCGTGGACGGGAAACGCATACGTATGCACCGGTTTATTCTTGGGGCCGAAGCAGCAAAGATTATAGACCACCGTGACGGCGACGGTCTCAACAACACTCGGCTGAACATGCGACCGTGCACCGATGCGCAAAACGCCATGAACCGGACCCGACTCTCAAAGCTCAATACGTCAGGCGTGATCGGAGTAGGGAGATCCGTTAAAGGCGAGGGGTGGTGGCGCGTAACCATGCGGGCTGGGGGCAAGAGCATGTACCTGGGGGACTATGAGGACTTCGCATACGCCGCAGGTGTCCGACGGCAGGCAGAGCTGGACCATTTCGGCGAGTTCGCACCGCTTAACAGTATTTGGGAGCCACGCCCGCGGATCAGGCGGCGCATCAAAAAAGTGAAGCTGCCGAGGATCAAGAAGGTGCGGCCCGTGAAACTCACCCTCGCCGAGAAGCGCCAGCGGAAAGCCGAAGGCAGGGCGGAGCTGAAGAACTTTATTGCAGAGTTCTTGCAGGATGATTTAGGGGTATAAACTTCTTGACAACCCCGCCGTTCAGCCCTATAATCTAAATCTGCCGCCCGGAGGGTTTTCCTCATGAAATGGCGAAGTTCTAGGTTCTCAGCTCCTCTCCGAGCGCGGCTAATCCTGCCAGGGGGCTCCCAACCCGGATCTCAGGCCTGGGACCTGCACCGCGAGGTGTTCAAGGTCCCAACTACTTAAATAGGAGATCCGAAATGAGCAGAATCTTAGGGCCAGACGGCAAGCCCGCCACACCAGACTTACTGCCGTACCTGAACTGGCCAGGTTGGGCCAAGATGGCGGAGCGCAACCAAGAGCGCGAGAGCCAATTCTCCCTGATGTTGAAGCTGGCCGAGCTGCGAAAATCTTGTGGCCTAGAGCCCGAGCCGAAGACATTAGTCTGGCGGCGCTACCCAGATATAAAGAAGTGAGTACAAAACCTACTCAAACCAAAGTTCTTTCTTGACATTCCCCCATCTTTCTGCTCATATGCTCCACCATGAGCGAACTGGCCGAAACATGGGGTTTGGATGATTTACTGGCTGACCCTATAGTTGCGCCCGACCCCCTGCTGGAAGACATCTCCCCCGGCCAGACCGTCTTCCTCCCCTCCTACTTCGACGACGAAACCCCCACGACCAAAGCCCTGCACCCCCTCTCCGAGTGGCCGGCGCAGCTCCCCATAGCCCTGGCCCTTCAGGTGGAAGACATCCCCGCCATCCTGGACCGTTTCGGCATCACCCCCGACAGATTTGAGCTTCTGAAACCTCTCCCCGCTTTCCGCAAGGCGGTGGCCGAGGCTCAGCGCGACGTGCGCGAGCAGGGGCACACCTTCAAAGTGAAGTGCAAAGCCATCGCCGAGGACTTCCTGGACTCGCTCTACCTGGAGCTGCAGAACCCTCAGGTGGGCCTGACCACCAAGGTGGATGTATTCAAATACCTGACCAAGATGGGCGGGCTGGAGCCGCAGGCGGCCGTCGCCGCTTCTCAGAACCAGGCCGTGGCGGTTTCCATCCAAATTAACCTCTAGGAGTGGACCATGGGAGCGACAGTAGAACGCGACATAGTCTGGGCGCCGCTGAGAGCCATGCTCCGGCCGCTCCTGTTCTGGTACAACAGCGGTGACATCCCGCTGGACTCCCAGGAGTTTGAGGCTTGGGACGACGCCAAGGTTAGCATCTTCAGCGCCAAGCGACTGGGGAACTCGGACCCTACCTACGAGAAACTGTCCGACGACGGCGCGGGATCGGTCGGAGTCTACGCCTCCACCTTCAGTCACCTGCAGAACCAGGAGGTCTTCTTCGACCTCCAGCTCCCCCACCAGTACAAGCGTGGCACCGATATAAAATTCCACATCCATTGGGCGCCGACCACGAACGCTGCAGGCAGCGTGATCTGGGGGCTTGAGTACACTGTGCTGAACCGGTTACAACCGATCGCGCCCTCAGGCATCGTGGAGGTGGCGGTCGCGGCCCCGGGGTCGGTGGTCCAGCTCTCCAGCGACATCCAAGTCATCACGGGGGTAAACCTGGTAGAGTCGTCGCTTGTCGTCTGCCGCTTCTTCAGGCAGACCACCGGCAACACCTACGCCGCCAAGGCGTTCGCCCTCAGTGCCGATTTCCACATCCGGAAGAACAAGCCTGGGACCTACACCGAGCGCTTAAGCGCATAACAGGAGGCTCTGCCTATGGCTCACACCGTCGCCGACTGCCCGCAGAACCCGACCCTGGATCACATCATGAAGTCCCTGGACCGATTCGCCACCCAAGGCGAGCGCACCGCGACAGCCCTCGAAGAGATCGCGGCACAAAGCGTGGCCGTAGCCAACCACGAGAAACGCCTGGACAAGCATGATCTGGACTTCCGGGAGCTCTTCAATCGGGTGAACGACCAGCAGCGTCTTACCTCGGTGGAGGGGCGGGTAGCGGAACTGGAGATGAAGCACGCGAAAGAGTCGGGCGCCGACGAGGTGGAGACCGAGCAGAGGAAGTTCTGGGCCGGGGTCAAGACCCAGATGGCCCCCTACTTACCATTTTCCATCTTCCTCGTCCTCTACGTCCTGGACCAATACGGCCTGGTGCTGAAAGTGCTGGAGCTTTGGAAGAAATTCAACGGTTAAAAAGGAGATCCACATGAAAACACTGCTCGTACTCGTACTGCTCGTCTGCATGGCCACCGTCGCACTCGCCGGGGGCTACACCAAAGGGACCAACATGACCGACGCTAACCTGAAGCAGTCGGACCAGGTAGGGCTGGACAGCACCAAGACCATCGCAGCCACCGTGACCGGGACCAAACCGGCCTTCGCCGACACCACCGTGGTGGAGGGCACCAACAGGCTTCTGATCAATTGCGTGAACCCGACCACCGGCGCAGCCTCGGCCGCCAGGATGAAGATCAACAACGCCGGCACCGAGATCCCCTTGAACGGGGTCAGCGGTCCTTTCCTCATCCCGAGTAACGCCGCCACCTTGGCCTTCGGCAAATACTCCACCGGCACGGCGACCGACTCGGTGAAATGCACGGGCTACGGGCACTGACATGGCCCTGCAAACCCTCACAGGTACGCATCTTTTAGGCTCGGGCGCCCCCTCCGCGGGGCGCTACGTTAAGGCCACGCCGATCCCGGGTCAGCACGTCGACGCCACCACGGTCGACACCGAGGCGGTGGTGGTCCAGGCGTTGACAGGCCAGGACGGCGCCTGGTCCCTCGTCCTGATTCAGGGCGTGATCTACGAGATCAAGATCGAGCGCTGGGGTGTGCAGACCATCCAGATCACGGCCGACGCCGAGAAGGCGTTCACGGCCTATCTGGGGGAGAACGCGCTCCTGGGCGGCACAGTGCCTGGCAGCCTCAAGTTCGAGACCGGCGAGAGCGTGGTTTTCTTCCTGTTCCAGGCTGAGGATGGGTCGTATCAGTTAGGGTGGAGGGTGGTGGCCTAAAACCCGCACCCCTGACCCGTTTGCCGCCGAACAGCGGCCACGGAGGTATCGATGAAACGAGTACGGCTTCTGGCCCTGGTCGCATGTATCACCGCATCCGCAGCTTTCGCCGGCGCACCCGTCGGCACCACCGGTACGGGTGGAGGGGGAGGTTCGGGAGGCTCCGGCCCTCCAGGGGCTGCGGCCACCATTGCGGTAGGCTCGACCACCACCGGCGCCGCAGGGACCAACGCATCGGTGGCCAACGCCGGGACCAGCAGTGCGGCCGTGCTCAATTTCACCATCCCCCGGGGTGCGACCGGGGCTGCGGGTTCGCAGGGCGCGACCGGGGTTCAAGGACCCACCGGCCCCCAAGGACCCACCGGCCCGCAAGGCGTCCCAGGTCCGACCGGTCCGCAAGGTGTCGCAGGCGGCTCGATGGCGTGGAAAGGTGTCTACGACGAGCTGATGGAGTACTATGCCAACGACGCCGTGAGTTTCGGCACGCCGGCCGCCTCCTACATCGCCATCGGCACCTCGACCGGGGCCACTCCCGATTCAAGCCCCGCCCAGTGGTCCCTGATCGCGGACCACGGAGCTACCGGGCCGACAGGTGCTACCGGAGCTACAGGTCCAGCAGGTCCGCAGGGCTTCCAGGGATACTCCGGAGCACAAGGCCCCCAAGGCGCTACCGGTCCTACAGGACCTACCGGCCCGCAAGGTATAGCTGGCGGCAGCCTTAAATTTAAGGGGGCCTGGTCGGCATTTACCAACTACTCGACCCTGGACGCCACCACCTACAACGGCTCATCTTTCGCAGCCAAGATCCCATCGACCAACGTTTCGCCCTGGATACCGCCGGCCGCGCCCTCGACGCAGCAGAACAACACCTGGCAGCTCCAGGCCCAGAAAGGGTCGGACGGGTCGCAAGGCCCCCAAGGCATCCAGGGCCCGGTTGATACCACGACCCTGACCACGTTCAGAAACTATACCTCGATAGGCCGCGCGACCGACGAGCGCGCCGACTCTATTCAGAACCAGGTGACGGCGCAGGCATCCGGATCGGCGCTCGGAGCGACCGCGGTCCAGCAGAGTACTTTCACCTCCTACTCCACCGCCCAGGCCGCGCAGTGGGCCACCCTCGGCACCGCCGCCTTCACCCCTGCCACGGATTACGCCACGGCAGCGCAGGGGGCTACGGCGGATAGCGCGTTGCAGCCGGGGGATGTGGTCAACGATCTGACCACGGGAGGGACGACTGTTCCGCTGAGTGCGGAGATGGGGAAACTGATTCAGCGCCCGTGCTCAAAACTGGTTTGCGCCTCCAATGCCACCAACACCACAGGGTGCGACTATCTCGCAGACGGCACAGCAGATGAGGTTCAGATTAACTCGGCTATTGCAGCGGTAGGCACGTACGGCGCTGTCTGTCTGTCCGATGGAGTTTTTGAGGCGGACGCCACAATCACCATCAACAACAGCTATTTCATCCTGAAGGGTCAGGGCGGCGGCTCGACAGTTATCCACCGCAACACGGATTACGGCGACACCGTGCTGATCTCCCCTTCCGATCCTGTAACCACAATGTCATGGAACGTGGCGGTAACGGGCATCAAGTTTCACAACGAGACGGTTGCCATGACTTCTGGCGCTCACGTCCACCTGAAATCGGTGGGGAGAGTGGCACTTGCTGACAACGAGTATCGCGGACACTTGGGCGGCATACTCAATGAAGGGGGGCGGCAAGTTGAGATTACCCAGTTCAAAGCCAACACCGGACTGTTGTATACCGGGGGCGAGGATACCTATCACTTCCGATCCATCGTAGGCCCTGGTGATGGAGTGAGTGTTGACCCACAGAGTTATTCTGTCCACGTTCACGGCATGGAGTTTGGCAGCGAATCAACGGGCTTTTACAAATACGGTTACTGGATACAGTCACTTGACGATTTCTCAGTGACAGGCGGCCATCTCAACGGCTACATTCACAGCGGGGTTTTGCTGGACAAGGTTGCGGCTAGCAAGTCCATCATCACCGGCAGGTTTCAGGGGGTCTACTTCGACGGCAACACGTCAGGAACCAGCACCCGCGCCGTCACCATTCAAGGTACAGGCGGGACAGGCAACTTTGGTGGAATTACCTTTGCTAACGGCAGTTTCATGGGGCAGGCGACCACAGAAAACGCCTTTTACATCAACTCTGCAAACGTCAAGGGCGTCCAGATCAAGAACAACGATATATGGAACTACACGCAGACCGGCGTTGATATCGCGGCAGGTTCCGGGATCTCGGTCCAGGGCAACAGCATTGCCAAGAATAACACTTCTGCCGGGGCGTATGACGGCATCAGCGTTGCCGATAGTCTGACCGATATCGATATTTCCGGCAACACCATCGGCGGCGAGGCTGTCGGTTCTGGCACGCAAACTGTCGGCCTCCATGTCGGCACGGGAGTAACCGAAAGCAGCTTTGCCCCCAACACCTACGGCGCAGGGAATACCACCGATTACACGGTATCCGCTACGGCGCAGAACATGAGGCTGCACGGCGCTCTTGAGTTTTCGGACGGCACTAGCATGAGCACGGCGGCGACTGGCAGCGGGTCGGGTGACGTGACTTCTGGCTCCAACATCACCGACCACGCCATCGTGCGCGGCGACGGCGGGGCAAAAGGAGTTCAGCAGACGGGTATTACCGTTGACGACTCCAACGTAGTGACGGCATCCACAGTCGCGCTCACATCTTCCGTGGCAGACGGCGCAAGCGCCATTGCGTTCGACCTCAAGGTGACAAATGACTTAGTAACAAACGGTGCGTACCTCCTGCGCTTGCGGGAGGCGACCAAGCCAATTTTGGACATCACCAGAATTGGGAAGTTCAGTATGGGCTACGAGTTCCCGTCGTACACGATGGAGATTTGCCCCAGTTCCACATCCGGTGTAGCTTACACCACCCCGACGCTGTTCATAGGCAACGGACGCGCCAACCAGACCCAAGGGCTATTTGGCATCGGCGGCAAACACTATCTCACGGCTGAAGAACCCGCAGCGGTCCTTTACGGTATCACTTCCGGCAGCGGGGCTAGCGCCCTCACCAATGAACTGAATTGGGGCGGCGGTAGTTCGGCAATGAACGCAGCCACTCACCATAAGTTCTGGACCGCAGCCGACGCCGTGACCACCACAGGCACCGAGCGAATGAGGATACATCCTAGCGGCGGGGTGAGTATAGGCAACACCACGGACCCCGGCGCACCCGCCCTCTCCGTCACCGGCCCGATTACGACCAGCACCACTGTCAACAAGGTGACCATCACCGCCCCTGCTACCGCATCGACCCTTACCATTGTGGACGGCTCCACCCTCGCCACCTCCGGAGCCAACAGCATCACCCTGACCAGCACCGGGACGACCAACGTCACTCTGCCTACTAGCGGGACGCTGGCGACTGTAGCGATGACCCACACTCAAGGTACCAGCACCACCCTGGACCTCAACGCTAACGACGGTTTCCGTATCACGGCGGCATCGGGCACTCAGACGCTCACGGTCAACAACCTCGTTGACGGCAAGTATTTTGACATTGAAATTAAATCGAGCTCCGGCGCTCTTACACTCAATCAGCCGCTGTTTACCGGGGCGTTTTTCCCGAACGGCAATAACTCAGCAACAGTTGAAGCAGGGAAAACAAGTCACTACGCCTGCAAGGGCTACGCGGCAAACAAAGCCGTCTGCTACATCGATTCGGAGAATACGACATGGCCGTAAGAGCGCTAATCCTAGTTCTGATGCTTCTGGCCCCCTCGCTCACATGGGCGGGGGATGCTCGGATGCTGTTCATGGCGGCGTCCGGTGGACCAATGCCGGAGGCGGCCCACTTCAATAACGAAGAATATACCGGCTGGGTTAACAGTGGTAACGTCTCGTTTCAATTCGGGACGGGGCACGATGGTGACGGCTTGATCCGCACCATGACCAACACTGAATACGTGAGCATTATCAAGACCGTCATCATGCCACGTGCTGGGAGCGTCAAGTTTTGGACCAAGAACTCTTTCAGTTACGACTCGATACTATCTCTGCACGTGGACGGTGTGCAGGCAGACACTAGTGGGCAAGATACCGCGTGGACTCAGTTCATCATACCGCTAACAAAGGGCGAACATGAGTTGGAATTTTCTACTACGACAACGACCGGCTACACGCTCTGGCTGGACGAAATAACATTCCAATAGGAGCCAACGTGACCAGACTGCTAACCATCCTCACCCTGCTGCTCCCCCTCTCCGCCCACGCCGGGGAGGACATCACGGGTGGCATGTGGAAACTTAGCGCGGATAGCATTCGGAGTTGCTCCGACACCCCAGCATCAAAGCGGGTGCGGATTGTGAAATGCTCAGACGGGAGCCATGCGGTGCAGGAGTTGAAGTGGACTCTCTGCTCCGGTTTTTGCTCCGACATAGGCGTACAAGAGTGGCGCACCATCCATGCTTGCGGGGCTCCGCTGGAGACTGCCAGAATGTTCAGGCGTTTTGCCGTTGAAGAGTTGGAACTTCAGGACGAAGCCAGATGTACCCCACCTGTGACGGTACTGACCCCGCCCGTGGTGGTGGAATAGGAGGTAGGGAATGGCTGTATTTGAAGTTGCTGACAGGATCACCCGGCGCAATGAGGGTGGGTGGCAAAATGACCCCGAAGATACCGGCAACAATCGGGCGGGGTGGGGAACGTACAAGGGGTTGGCATCTGCCAAACAGCCCGGCTGGAAGGGGTGGCCGATAATCGCTGCCGAGATTGCCAAGAAACTGCCCCAGCCTGTTTACGGCTCCAAGGCTTACCGCGCATGGTCCAGGGAGTTGAACGCCGCGCTGGAAGCTATCGAGCCGCTTCAGTCGCTTGCCGATTCCTACTACAAGGCCAATTTCTGGGATGTGAACCGTCTGGACGAGATCCGTAGCCAGGGTGCGGCTAACCACATCTACGACCACGGCGTAAATCGCGGGACCGGGACCGCCGCCATACTCCTGCAAAAAGTGCTAGGGGTAATGGCCGACGGCGATATCGGACCAGTGACTATCGCCGCAGCGAACAGGCTGGGAGACGGGGAGCTTGAGGCGTTGTACCGCAAGGCGCGAGTGGTCGATTACAGTCGGCTGGTGAAGAATAACCCCCAGTTGGCGCAGTACAAAAATACATGGTTGGCAAGATGTTAAGGGTGCTCGCCCTCTTCCTCGCCATGCTCACCCTCCCCGCTTGCGGCCAGCACCTCGCCGGGACCACCTATCGGGCTTCAGTTGGCCGGCAGATCACGGAGTTCATGCAGCGGGACGCGGCGACAACGTGGAACGTGGGGGCTGAGATGAGGTTCGAGGCCAACCGCTAGGGGGGTGTCATGCCGTACTGCCAACAGATATCCGGGAAGTGTTCATTTGAGGAAGGTTCAGCACCCTGTGATGAGCGCACATCATCCGGCTGCGCGTGTGTTCAACCCCGGATTCACTGCCCCATACTGAGACAGAACGGGCATTGCGGCCAATCGGCAGAGTGCAAGGGGTGTAACCGGCTCAAATAG
>Ga0209318_1001323_pt1 | contig 16105 bp, 38 predicted proteins | sample RifGroE1_FD_183999 | JGI IMG/M metagenome (GOLD analysis project Ga0209318, IMG submission 183999) | Groundwater microbial communities from Rifle, Colorado, USA - Groundwater E1 (SPAdes) (version 2) | ecosystem: Environmental > Aquatic > Deep subsurface > Groundwater | place: Rifle, Colorado...
AACTTTTAAAAGTTATTGAAAATAGTGAATAAAACCAAACTTTTAACGGTATGAAAGGATGATTAAAATGACTAAAATCAAAGAGGAAAAACTCACATTGACCCACAACATAAAGGAGAATATGGAAAGATTCGAGGAACAAAAAGCAAAGGCAATTGAAATATTAACTAAGGCCACACCGGAAACAATTGTAAAACTTGATGAGTATACTGCATTCAGCACCATGAAAAGGTTAGCTAAAGAGATTGAAATTATGGAGGCTAAGTTAAGAGTGGTTAACTATTTATGGGATGAAATAGAATAGCATTTTGCAGAGTGTAAAGGGTAATATACCTATAACAGTTACCCTTTATTAATGCACTAGCACACGTTTCAAGTCGTGGCTATGCTAAAATTTAAGGAGTTGGTACATAATGTCTAAATCACTTCAAACTTTAAAGACCAATATTGCAAAGGGTTCGCAAAGATTATCCAAAACTACTATTAAAAACATTGTAAACGCCGGAGAATTTGAAAAAATTGAGCTTGCATATTCCTACGATGGCAGAGAAGTCCACAAAGGAACTATAATTGAAAACCCTATTGAATGGTTCAATAAAGAATATGACTCTATTGACGTTCGACTCCATAAAGTTGAAAATAATTTAGCCCTAATTCATTTACAATTCCATTCTAACCTATGGTATTCTCTTTTTATCGATTTAAAGAAAATTTATGCCGAACAGCACCAAGATCAAGCAGAAAATAAAACTCAAACAATTGAAACAATCGAAACTAAAAATTATCTTGATACCATGCAAGCAAAATTTAAAACTGGCGAGGGCACAGCCGACGAACTCAGAAACTACTATACATACCTTATTGAAAATGTTGAATCTGTGAAAGTGGTTATTCTTGACATGCTGAACAATTCTGACAAGCATAAAAGGAAGCGTGCGAATACTAAAGCAGAATTGACTCAAGAATGTTATGATAACATGGTAGAAGCTCTTGTGTATCATGTTCAAGATTCTTTTTCTCATATTATGGATTTTACCGACATCAAAGGAGCAAGAAGAAGAGCATTAGAAAAGATTCTTAATTCTGCCACAAATGAAATGATTCAATCCCAATATATCAAAAACAAAGCAGAGAAGGAAGAAAGAACAGCAGAAAGAAAAGAATTAATTGAAGGAATCTTAAACCCTCAGACATTGGAGGATTTTCAAAACGTCAAGTATTACCGGAAGGATAAAACATTGACCATCGAAGAGCAACAACGCTATGACCTTGTATACTCCTTAGACCAAATTGAAAAGAGAGCCAAAGAACAGCAAGTAAAATCAGAAAAAGCACTTGCAATAGTTACCGGATCAAATGAGAAATACACCATAACAGCCGATACGGATACACGCGACAATTCTCCTCTATGGGTTGTAAAACTCATAAATTCAATTAGTAAAGAGGAATGGAGAATTCACGACTCACAAATGAAATTAATTAACGGTTATTATTCAAGATTCAAGAAAGGCCACATTTTTAAATATGACCCAACTTCTAAATTAATCGGAGAACAATCTGAAGAAATCCGAGCAGAACAAACCGAGACACAGTGCCAATCAAGCAATAACAGTGACAAATTACGCAAGGTAGCAGACAACATACAAAACACAATTGACAGTAAAAGAGCAGACAGAAAAACCAACACAGCCAAAAGAGCTAGAGAAGCAGCAGGACAGGAACAGCAAGCAGATACAATGGAACAAATGCAGGGAGTTTTACGCAATGTTGCAAATGCTATTGAATCCGGTGAATTAACTTTCATTGGTGGAATTGATTCTAGGGCACAAGTTGACACATTAGAAAGTATTCTTAACCGTGCAAACTGGAAATATAAATCAGTCGAAAACATTGATTATAATGTTTGGCATAATTCTCCAATAACAGCCGACATTATCAGGTTCGCAGAAATTCCCTCAAGCACTATTTATTTACGTCAACTTCAATCTATCATAAACGATATTCGTAACACTGACGGATTTAAACTTATTGCAAATAGATTGCAAAAACTAATTGACAGTGCAAAACTGAAACAAAAAGATCCAAACCATGACCCATTGATTGACATTTCAGATTATGACGCAGAACTTGACAAAATTTATAAAAATACTGATGTTCTGCACAATCAATACTTTGAAACAGCAATTGAGGAGCGCAGGAGACTTGCGAGAATGGGCATAGAATCAGTTGAAGAACTAAGAACATATCTAAGAGAGTATTTCAATTATAGGACTGTAAAAAGTTCAATTGATCCTATTCAACAGAAAATAAAAGAGTTGGAAAGAAAATTCAAGTTCGATCAAAAAGGCGATACCTTTTTCACTCCTTCAGAAATTGCGCTTCAAATGATTGAATTGGCAGATATATCCAATAACAGTAGAGTCCTTGAACCTTCAGCCGGAATTGGATCAATTGCAGACCAAATCAAAAAATTCACTCCTAATGTTGATGTCTGTGAACAAATGTATTCATATCAAGAATTATTGACTCTCAAGGGTTTTAATGTTGTTGAAAGTGATTTCCTTCAGTATGAAAATAACAATTATTATGACTGTGTGATAATGAATCCCCCATTCAGCCAAGAGCAAGAGCATATTAAACATGCTTATGACCTTCTTAAAGTTGGTGGCAAACTAATTGCTATAACTTCACCGCATTGGACATTTGCTAATGACAAATCATCAAAAGAATTCCGACAATGGTTCGAGAATTTGAATGGCGAAATTGTGGAAGAATTAGAATCAGGAACTTTTGAGATGACTCAAGTTAGATCAAATATAATTGTCATTAATAAAGACACTGAGACAATGCAAAAGGCTGTATAGGTTATAACAGCAAGCCATATAGGGTTCGAGGGTATCCCTAAAAAATACCCTTTACTATTTATTAAATAATTATTTTCAAATTTACTCTATCACCACTTATAAATTCTGCTACATCATGATATAATAAGTTATGGACTTGAAGCAACAAATAATTATTTTGATAATGCCTAAGACCCTGCAAACTATATAACAATCATAACAATAGGTTGCAGGGACTTGGAGTTTATCAAGGTAGGTAAGTGTGATAAACTAGGCTAAAGTAAAATTTGGGAGGCAGCATATTATGAGTAAAACAATCACTGAAGTTAAAGAATGGTTTGCAACATTAGAAATTAGTACAGAGATTAAGTTCAATGGCAAGACACTTTCTATTAATGGTAATAACTTTAGAATACCTAAAACTAATAACTTTGATACCAGAATGGATTTTGACGGAAGGGTTGATTCTTATATACGGAGCTTATTCCCTGAAAACATGGAAAAAGAGGTAACTGATAAGTATACTGAACTTTTTACTGAACTAAAACAACAAAATATTCATATTGATTTTTCACGAGTTAATTATAATCCTTCTAGCTCTAGGGAAATTAAACGAGGCATAGAAGATGCTAAGAAATTACTGGAATTTGTTTCAATTCATCCAAACTTTTATCTGATTGTTGAAAAATATTCAGCATATAGAAATTTGGTAAATAGGGGTTGGGACAATATTACAGAGTAAATATTGTCCCAGAAAATACGAAATTCAATTGATTAAAAGGAGTTGAAAATAATGGAATTATATGTAGTATGTAAATGTGTAAATTGTGGAACAACTTTTGTTACTGGCACTAATAACGATGGAACCGCAGGGACTAATACTTGTGGATGTAACTATAAAGAGTAATAATATAAAGGAAGGTGAGTAACAAATGTGGCCTATCATCTATAAAGTCAATTCTGACGGATCAAAAGAAAAATGGACATATAAAGGTAAATTCAATACTGAATTAGAAGCTCAAGAGTGGGTAGACGCTCAAGGTAAATATTTAAATGATACTAATCAATATATCATTATTATGGAATAATTTGCAGAGTGGTAGAGCGTATAACAATCACGCTCTATTAATGCACAGAGCAGGTCACAAGTCCTGTTTAAGATGCTAAATATTGAGGAGAGTGTACATAATGATTGAAACAATTAATGAAAGGTGTTTAACTTTTAAGTATGCAGGAAATGACAAAGTAGAAAAATCAAACAGTCTTTCAAACCTATTGGATCAGAATAATATAGATTATGTCTGCTACATTGGAAATGGTAATTATTATCCTTGTCAATTCATTCTTAGAAGATGTGGTAAGAAATGGAACGATATAATGAAGTTAGTTAATAGTGTTCAGTCTCCAAAGTACGAATATGCTAAGATTAATTTTTATATAACTGATGAAATTAAGAAAAATGTTTTAGGTAAAATCCAAGTAGTTCAATATTGTTAGTCCCTCGAAACTTACATTTCCAAGGCTAAAAATGCTATAATTTGTATAACAAAATTAACTAGAAAGAGGGAGTTAAAAATGGAAATTACTTTTGAACAACTGAAGAAAACTATGCTAAACGGATTAGAAGGAGAATTTAAAAGATCAATTGAATGGATTATTGATTGTAGTGAGAAAATCGGGAAAACAGTTCCAGAAACAATGGATAAAATTACTAAGATATTATTAGGACAGTAAGTTGATTGAAGGTTGCACACCAATAATTCTATAACAAATTGGCGTGTGACATTGAATCAAAATATTGTAGAAAGAGGGAAATTATAATTATGAACAACTACATTGCAAGCAAAGTAAAATTCGAGGAAATTGATTCTAAAACATTCAGAATCAATGGAGAAATCTACACTGTAAATCATGACAAAGACCATGAATATATCGATGATGGAGTTTTAAATCTTAGTTATTATCATCTAGAAAAAGATGGAGAACAATCTCAATACATTCTAGCATTTGATAAAATTGAAGATGTTGAACCAGAAGATGTTAGCGAATGGTCAGACGAATATGATTCTAGTAACCCATATATTTTAGAATTTAATTAAGTCAACAGAGGACTTGCAACCTTTCGAGATTGCAAGTAATGTGCAAAGGCATATTCCAAGTTATGCCTAACCTGTTAGCTCATTAAGGAGCAGGGTAAAAGGAGTTTTAAAAATGAACACAACAATAATGATCGAAAACCTAGACATCACAGAGGAACAATCATATTATGTCGAAAGTAAATTAAAAGGTATTGAAATCCATCCTGAAGAAATTCTAGAACTAAAAGAATCTGGTCAATTTACTTCTCAAGGAGAAATCATTTACAAAGTAGTCTTGACACTAGATGGAGACATGGAAAGATTTGTGTGCTATATTTAACATGACTAAACGAGGTAGAAAACCATTAACGTCAGAACAAATTGAGGAAAGAAAAGTAATATACAAGCAAATTGCATTAGATTATCATGCAGAGCATAACAAAACTCCACGCATCAAAGATATTAAGCAAGCTCAAAATATCTTAAAAATCTATGATACTTGGAATGATTTTATCAGAGATTGTGGGTTAAAAGTAAATCATGTTTGGTTCATGGATGGAATGTTTTAATTTATTGAGGATTTTGGACACTCTACCCTATTATCAATATAACAATAATAATTAATAGGGTAGAGAATCGGAAGTCTTTGAAAATTAATTAGAAAGAAGGTATTAATTATGCTTAATATCAATTGGGTAAAAGTTATGGAAGATAACCGCGATAGCATCGAGGAAACAATCAAAGATGCTAAATCTGAAACCTATGGAACTATGCAAGGTTGGCACGTAGACGTAGAAATTAATGAGAATGGCAAATCATGGACTAGCGAATTATTTTCTTCTGGCTCTCAGTCTATGTCAAGTTGGAAGAAAGAGACATTTATCGTTTGTAGTATAAAATCATGGGATGCAGACTATTATGATGTTCGTGATTATATCCGACACGACAAAGAATTAAATGACAAATATCTAGCACAAAAAGAAGACGAAAATGGTTATGATTCAGAATATGAATTCGTTGCAAATGTCCATCCTGAAAAGTTAGAAGAATGGACAAAAGATGAGAAAGAAGCAGAACTTCAAGAATTTGATCCTAGTGAATTACTTGACATTGCTATTGAAAATGAAAGAGCATATCACCAATTCGATTAATAATTATCTGTATCTTGAGAATAGGCAATAACTATATCATCATAATAGAACGACATAACAGGTTGTTGCCTTTCTTTCTAGGTAAAGTTGATTAAATATGAAGGAGTGGTAAAAAATGAAATGCCCTATTTGCGGAAATGAAATTAAACTTATTAATTTAGGTGATGATCAATTCTATTTTTGTTGGTTAGACGATGCTAAATACGTCAAAGAAGATTTGGAAAGGAATCCTATAAACCAATAATTTAATTGAAAGGAGTTAGAATGTAATGGGCTTTAGAATAATTATTCTTGAAGATCCACAAGGAAATAAAATCGTTATTAGAAAGGGGATTTAACAATGTATATTTGCTTGAAATGTGGAGAAGATTTTGACAACAATAAAACAGGTTCAGAAGAATGTCCTAGATGTGGAAGTGAAGAAACTGTAATTAATAGGGAATATTAATTTAATGACTTGAAGAGCTTATGCTCTTTACTTGAAATCTGATATAACAGAAGTCCTATATGGTTTGGCAGATTTCAAGTAAAGGATATAATCCTTAATCATATATCCTAAAATAAATTAGAAAGGAGGACACCATAATGGCAGGAGTTAATCTAAAACTACTTAAGGAGTTCAGAACATTTTGTGAAGCATATCCTCAAGTACCATTTACAATGGATGCGTTCGATAAATTCATTGCTCATATTACTAAGTAATTTTACATACACTAAAGCAAACCCTAAACTCTAAAATAAAATTATGAAAGAAGGTTAATCAAATGCAAAGACCTAAAAATATCAAAAACTTAACCCATTCTGCTTCAAAATTAAATATCCTATACTTAGGTAAAGAAGTTGTTTACACTGGTGAAGGCCACTCTCTAAGACCTTACAGGGGAGAAATCATTAACATTGCTTACTATTCAGATTTAGATCCTGTTCCATATGCAGAAATTAAATTAAAATTATGGAATAACCGGACAGTAACTAAAATTCTCCCATTATCTGATATTGTTCTAGTGTCTTCTCTAAAGAAAACTAAAACAAAGAAATCCAAGTTAGCAGCATAATTTGTGCAACTTAGGGATACATGGTATAATGCAAATATAATTATTATAAAATATATTATGCCATGTAAAAATTAAGGGATACAAATTGGTAAGTAAATATATCATTTTTGCTATAACAATGAAGGTTAGGAGGCTGTCGAGTTACTATGTCAAACGCATTAATGTCTAATGAAGAAATTATTAAACTAGAAGCAAATAAAAAAGGATTTATTTATGATGGTGAAAATATTTGTACTTTTGCTCAATGGGAACGTAAGGGATTTTCAGTAATTCGTGGTCAAAGGGCTTTTATTCAAACTTACTTATGGACAGAAGGAAAGAATGTGAGATTTGTGATTACTAGTCTTTATACCAACAAACAAGTAGTGTATAATCAAGTCTTAGAGAACAATGGCAAGATTCGTAAACCACGACAATTTAAGGATGAAGATGGTTATTATTTGGTTAGTAAACAACGTTCTACGAGAGAATTAATTATGGTATAATTGCTGTATATGCTATAACAGTGAAGGCAGGTGCGATCATGACATATAAATTCAAGCAAGCAATTGTAAATAGTGATCAATATATTTATGGATTTGGATTTTATTTTAGCATTTTGAAGTGGTATAGATAATTTATCAAATTAAATTAAAATTAATTGGAGGAATTATTATGTTTACTAAAGAAATGTTTTTGCAAGAATATTTTGATTTAAAAATTCAATTGAGTGAATTAAAAGTCAAGCACATTTATGATCGTAAAAATGAAACTATTAATACTAAAATTAAAGAAATTGAAAAAGAAATTGATAATATTTTAAGCATGTATGATCGGAAAGAATTACTTGAAATTATTAAAATGAGTTTGGATATATCCGTATAAATCTATTATTTATGCCATATTATTGGATGTTAAAACCATTATTTAAGATCAATTTTAAAGAGAGGAAGGAGAAAGAAAGTATTATGAAATTTATCAATAGGATGATTGTAGTATATATTATCTGTTGGATCTCATTTACAATATTATTTGCATATTTTGGTGGAATTTCAGGATTAATTAGTGGAATAGTGTTTGGATCTTTAACATTTGGATGGATATTATTCCTTAGAAATTACATGTTAAAAATCATTAAAAAGGCAGAAGACCGAGGATGATCTAAATGAAGGGGAGTGTTATCATGAAAAGATTATACATTAACTATGAATTAGTACAAGAGATTCCTAGTGAAATACTCAATGATAAAAACGTATACACCAGCGAAATTGGTTTCATCGTTGTGAAAGCCGAATACAAAAAGAAATTTGAAAAGAAGTATAATGTACCATTAACAGACTTCTCAGAATGGTTTAAAAATAAGTACAATCAAGAACTTAAAATGTGTGGGTTGTTCTATGAAATAACAGAGGATGAACCACTTTTAAAGAATGTACGGAACGAGAGATCATTTACTAGTAATTATTCTTTAAAAATGATTGAATCTACACTTGATAAATTATATCAAATGCCAGATGACAAAATTATTGAATATATTTTAAATTGTAAATTAGAGGAAGTCTTGAAGATTGCTATTAAACCATTTCTTATGACAGAAGCAATTAAAAAATATCAAAACTACGTTAGGGACTTAGAAGCACAGTATAGTGTTGACTATTATCAAAAAATTACAGATATTTAAAAGATTTTTACTGTAATAGAGGAGGAATTAAAATGAAACCAAAGACTAAAAAATTATTAACCAAAATAAGCAAGGGAATATTAACTTTTGTAATAGCATTTATAACAGCACCAATAGAAAGTTTTTTATGTCATATCCCCAGAAACAGATGGGAATGAAAGGAGTTTGAATTAAAATGACTAGAGAAATTGAAAATATTGATTGGTTAAAAGTTCAAGCCGGAGAAGACACTGATGAGGTAGAAATTGTTGAGGATGTATTCTTATCTGGCAAGGGAAACAATATACTATCATTTGAATTCAATTTTGAAGAAAACTTTGTTAAGTGGACAGTGGGAGGCCATTGGCAAACACCAACTAAAAAGGAAGTATTGGATTTTGCTGAAAGATTAATAGAAATGGCAAATAGGTTAGAAGATTAATAATACTGACTTTTTGGAAAGAAAGGTTAAAAGTCCTTTCTTTCTCTATTTATATGTATAAATAAAAAAATAATATTTTTGTTGACAGATTAATATTTTGTATGATATAATTCATTAAAGGATTAAATATAAAAGAAAGAGGTTGTTAACATGACTAAATACATAAAGAACTTTTTTGAAGAGAAAGAAATTCCTTACAAAGAATGGGAAATTGAACATAATGGAAATATTCACCTTATCAACAATGAAACAATAATTGATATTATCAAGAATGTATCTACTAAAGAACAAAATGGGATCTCAGATGTTCTACGAAAAATAGACTTCCACAACGGAGATGTTAACCACTTCTTAAAACATCTTGCTGAAGGTTATGTAAAAACTAATTATTAAATTGTATCTGTTTATCGAGTCGCATAATATAAAAATAATATTATGCGACTCTAAATGATATTAATTTAAGGAGGTGAAAATATATGGACGATAAAGAATGGATTAAAATATTAAAAATTGGGGATAAAGTGGCAACTTCCGAAAAATTTAGAGAAAGAAAAATGATTACTACAGTCACTAAAATTACTCCTGATGGAATTATAAAAACAACTCATGGACACCAGTTTAATCAAATGGGCGAAGACGTTATCCGGGGAGATGTTTATTTGCATCAATTACCAGATGAAATTTTATTAGAATTAAGAAAGAGAGGTTTTAAGAATGAAAATAAAAGACAAAGTAGAATCCAATAACATTGAACAAGGATTAATTGAAGGTAAAATGAAGAAGCCTTGGTGGTTAAGACTTCCTAAAAGATTAAGCAGAGTAGCTTTTGCATTCGTTTTAGTATGGAGTAATGCAATTATAAATAATTGCCAATATTGTGGTTCATGGAAGATACGTATTGTAAGTAGTAATCAGTCTGGTGACAGATACGAAGATAAATGTATTTGTCTTAATTGTGGAGCAGAGGGTTATTTGTTGGAAATATGGGAAACTAAAGAAAACGCACAAGAAAGAGAGAATAGAAAAAATGCTTAAACAAAAAGATTCAATTACAGGTAAATTACCAGTTGGAATATTTAATCCTAGTAAAATAAATATGTTTACAGGTAGAGATGAAATCTTATTGCAAATATATTTCGATCTTAAAAATGAAGTAAGCGACCTAAAAACAAGACAAGTTTATAATTCGCATAATGAAACTATTAATACTAGAATAAAAGAAATTGAAAAAGATATTTTAGAAATTATAAGTATATACGACAAAGAACATCTAATAGAAATTATTATGAAAAGTTTAGATGTTAATGAGTTTGGTTATTAAGGATAAAAGGAGGTGTTTATTATGAGAGCAGGAGACCACATTATATGTCTTGTTGACGATGAGCCAAGAGGTTTACTCCAAGGACAAAGGTATGAAATTACTACACTAATTTATAGAAGTAACTGGTGTAGCAAAGAGCAGAAAAAGAATTTATCTGTTTATGTTAATGTTGGCGACGGATGGCAAGCTAGTTTAGATAAGGAAGAATATGAATTGGATTGAAAGGAGAGTGCAAAAATGATTCATGTTAATTATACTCAAGAGGGTAACGCTGTTCCAGATTGGAAAGTCAATGATCACGTCAATGGCACAATTGAATTTAATAAAAATCATGATGTATGGATAAATACATCAACAGAAAATATTGTTCATGCTTTTCGTTTTTCCGTAGTCAATGAAGATATAAAGTTAGAGGATATTGTCTTTTATAATAATGGCGAAGAATTAACTTTGACTAAGTACGGAACCTTTAATCCGTGGCCTAAACATTATTTGTGTTTTCAAGATGATTTAATGAGAGACTTGGTGAAATCTCAATGTAAAATCAGAAAAGAAGAATCGAGAGTTGAAGAGGAGAAAGAGAAAATTAAAGAGTTAAGAGAAATGAAAATTGGAGATGATGTCTATTTTAGTCAGTTTTGTTCAGAGTGTGGGGTGCTGAAAGAGGTTGTGAATGGAAAATTAATAGATATAGAAACATTGGACGAGGTAAAAAAAGGCTGTGTTAATACAGGTAAAAAGATTTTTGGTACTAATAGAGATGTTTTATATTCAATTAAATTAGAGAATTTGAGACTAAGAAAATAATTAAGAGATGAGGAATAGAAATTGAGCAATGAAACAAATAAAATTGTTATTGAAGCATTAGAACATATGGATTATATATTTCAATTAGAAAAGGCCACTGGGGACTTTCCTGAACCAGATTGGATTGAAGCAAAGGTACTTATCTATAAAGCATTAAGTGCATTAAAATCTGACGAAGAGAGTATACAAAATGAATGCGTGAATTGTGCATGTGTAAAGTGTTTAAATACTTGTGGTGGAATTAGTTGTTGGAATTGTGTTAATTATCAAATTGTACATAAATGTAATATGTGTTAATAAATTAAGGAAGGATGACAAAAATGAGCAATTCTAAAGTAAAACAACCCGAATATTCCAAAAGCATCTTACGAGGCATGAAAGAAAAATACAATATCTTAGATGATGATTTTAGTTATATACTGGTTCATGCCCAAATAATTGCATTCATAGAACAAGATAAAGAAATGATAGATTTTATAAAATGGCAGACAGGCTCAGAAAAATTTATATCAACTGATACTTGGAAAATTGTAAGAAAAGCAAAAGAAATACAGGAGAAACTTAAAGAAAAACCTAAACATAATTATAATTATTAAAGAAGGTAGGTAAAATAATATGGGAAGTGGTTAAAATGATATCGTGATCCCAAATTAGTTTATTTAGTAGAGAGGGGGAGTATAAAATAATGTCCATAGACAACGTATTGAAAGAATGGCAATCTAAAAATAGACATATGGGTTGTGTGACTGCAGTAAATTGGTTTTGTAAAAGAGTTAGTGGATTTTATCCAGAAAGTTAACAGGATACACCAAAGATGGAGAATTATTTGAACATGTGGTAGCAACAAATGGAGTTATAAGAATTGATATTGCCCCATATGCAGATACCTATAGTCTATAAAAAATTGACAGAAAAGAAGTTTGGCAAGAATAATAGCTTCCTATTGTAATTATTAAATTGTTGAGAGGAGGTGAAAATATGTTATTAATTGATTGGCCTATGCCAAATAAATGTTCGTTATGTCCTTTTTATACTTACTTTGAAAGCGATAATTGTGGCGATTGTCTTTTGCTTCATGATGACTATAGTGAAATTAACGCAGGGTTTGAAGGCAAATTAGATAAATGTCCTTTGATTGAAGTTAAGTAATTATTAGAATTTGTAGATTTTGAGGGAGGCGAGAAATATAGACAATGATTATGAACTAATTGGTAAGTTAAAAGATTATTGTCCATTAGAAGATAATTTTAAACTACATAGAAAAAGAATGGATGAATTAGAATATTATATTGAATTTAAAAGGTGGTGTAGAGACAAAGAAAACGAGGAAAAAATTGAAAGTAAATGGAATAGGATAAACAATACTTTGATATTATTAATAAATACCATAAAAGAAAGGGTGTGCAAATATGGAAAATGAAGTATTTAATTCAATTAGACATCCAGAAATATTTATTGAGGAATTAAATCATAAAATTAATGAATTAGACGTTAGAATTGCAAGATTGCGATTAGTAGATCAAATTTCTACTTATAAAGGAGTTGCAAGATATGAACCCGATGTGCTTTATTTGATGAGTAATTATTTAAAAACTGTTAGAAAAGAATTTCAAATGGTTAATAATTTTAGAAAAATTGGGCTTTAGACTTTAAATACATTATAATAAAATCATAAATAATATTTCTGTACCCTATATACAGAAGTATTATTTTTTGATATAATGTATTCAGAAGGTTAAAACAAAGGAGTTTTGAAAATGATTGAAACAAAAACTATTACTAAATTTGAGGAAAATATTATGGAATTATTGAGAAAAAAGAATGGATTAGATGTGAGGGATACTTCCAAAGATCGCGAAATTAATAAATACTCAGTGAATGGGGCATATAAAGCATTACTTGTATTTGGTCATTATTATGAATTTGATATACAGGTAAGAAAAGAGTACATTGAAGCAATCAATGATGGCACGTATAAATTGTGGTAAACTGGTCTGAGTCAGTATAACACGCCTTAAGCTCAGAGCGTTAGCAGGGTTTATAACAATCCTGCTAGGTGATATAACAATAACAGGGAGGGTGATTAAGACTATGAAAAAAATAACATTAAGTATAAGTTTTGAAATGGACGAAGGTGATTTTTATAAGCTTGAAGAGCATGGAATCGATAATTTTATGAATGATATTAAAGATGTGCTTGAAGAAGAAATTGTGTTTCCTAATGGAATTCGGATGAAGTGTGAAGAGATTGGTGATGTATAAGTTAATAAAAAGTAAACTTTATCGGAGTGAAGAAAGGAAGTATGTAAAATGATTGAATTTAAAATTTATAACAATGAACTAAAAGAGGTTGCCGAGGAAGAATCAGTGGTAAGAGCATGTAAAAAAGCAAAAGACATAAATGGTTTTGTTGGAGTAGTTCAAGTTCTAAGAGATAAAGAAAACTATGGTAAAATCAAAGAAGTTATTCAAGGTGAAACTTTGGAATATTTAGCAAGTAAAGCAAGTAAAAATACATTGAAAGAAAGACAGTCCACGGAAGAAATAATGGTATTTTGTTGTATTTGTAATTGCGAAGTGGATTTGACAGAGGCACGTTTAACGGAAGATACAGGAGAGCCTATCTGTGATGATTGCCATGATAATTATACTTATATCTAATTAATCTGTGCTAGTGATTTAAGCTCATTCTACAATTCTGCAATAACAGCAGAGGTAGGTGGGTTTATGCGATTAGCAAAGATTTCTAAATAAAAATTATTGGAGGTAATTATTATGAAAATTAAAGTTGATTTATTTTGTTTAAAGGATATTAAGGATATTTCATTCGATTGCACAAGTGGTAACATGTATTCAATAATTCTTGATACTAATAGTTCATATTTTGGCAGTCATATTGAACATTTAGTCAGAAGATTAAATGACAGTAGTTTTAAAGTAAATGCTCCTTGGAGGTATATTCCAAAACATCGTGAATTTGTTCCTGAAGTATATAGTCTTATAAGTGAGTTAACAAAATGGTGCGAAAATTATTACTTGGAATTGGAAAGCAATTCCTAAAACCCTTGCTACACAAGACTTTTATAATCTACCATTTACCATAAAATGTTATTTTTATTTGGTTGAAAACTTTATTTTTATATTTACACTAAAATCTATTGCATTCCAATTTATCTAGTGATATACTAGTATTAATCAAGAAATAAAAACCTCAAAGGAGTGACTACATATGGTTGATGAAAAACTTCTTGCTAAAATCCATAACTTATTCAAACTTGCAGAAGGCAACACCAATGAAAATGAAGCACAAAACGCAATGTTAAAAGCTCAACAATTAATGGCTCAAAATGGAATTGAGCAAAGTGAAGTCCATCAAATTCTCAAACCTAAAGAGGTTATTTCTGAAAATGCTAGTGAATTCGGAAGACTGTCTTGGTGGGAGAAAAATCTAGGATCAATTATTACAAGGAATTTCAGATGCGAAATCTATATCAGTAAAGCAAAATCAGGTGGATCAATTGTATTCTTAGGACTCAAGGATGATGTCCAACTTGCTAAAATGGTTTATAATTTCTCAGTTGTTGCAATCCAAAATGACACTGTAAACTTCATTAAAAAATACAAGAAATATAATGTGGTTTACAATGTTGGAATCAAGAATGATTTTATGCGTGGGTGGCTTCAGGGACTTGATTCTAAATACAAGGAACAAGTTAGCAAAAATGGGTGGGGATTAATACTAGTAAAAGATCCTTTAGTTCAAGCAGAGTTTAACAAAATGCATTTATGTAAAGGTCAATCTAGTTCAGTAAGTAGAGGACATGATTCTAATGTTTATGGTAGAGGTTTTGAACAAGGTAAAAACTTTAATTCACCAGTAGGGGCATTGAATTAATTAAGATTATGCATCCTTATCTTTAATACAAATATTGATTGTCACAACAATTGAGGATAGGGATGCATAATCCAATAACAATCATGAATACATAAAATTAAAAGAAAGAGGTCATAAAAAATGTCTAAATTTGAGAAATTTATTAAAGAATATCAAATTCTAGAACTTGTTAGGGATTTAAAATCAGGATTGATTAATCGAAATGCAGAAATGCAAAGATCAGATGTATGGAAGTTAAAAGATCAAACAGAATTTATTGATAGTGTATTTCAATCAAGTACAACCTATATCCCACCAATTATTGGTGCTGAAACTGATGAAAAAATAGAAATTAAAGGAGATCAAGAGAAAACCATAGACCTTTTGGATGGAAAACAACGTAGTACTACGATTGAAAAATTCGTTAACAATGAAATTAAATTAGGAAACAACGTTAAACCAGTTAGTATTGCACAAGAAAATGGAACTGAAAAGATTTATGTAATTGCAGGATGTAAATGGGATGAGATACCTGAAGAAGTCAAAACTTCTTTTAAAGCAAATAAAATTCAAATGATTTTCTTCAAAGGAATGTCATTTGAGGAAAGGGAGCGACAATTTATTAAACTTCAAGGAGGAATGAAGTTATCTAATGCAGAAGTGAATAAAGTCAGAATTGGTCATAATATCAGAGAATTTATTTACAGACAATTATCTTCAGAATTATGGTCAAAATACATTAATGTATCAGTTAATAGAGAAGTTAAATTTGAGACTATGCAACAAGTAATTATGGTAATCACTAATCAATTCGATTTATCTGGGAAATCTCTTCAAGTATTTTCAGAAAAACCTAATATAACGGATGCTACTATGGAACAGATTGAATTAATTA
>Ga0209318_1001324_pt1 | contig 16083 bp, 24 predicted proteins | sample RifGroE1_FD_183999 | JGI IMG/M metagenome (GOLD analysis project Ga0209318, IMG submission 183999) | Groundwater microbial communities from Rifle, Colorado, USA - Groundwater E1 (SPAdes) (version 2) | ecosystem: Environmental > Aquatic > Deep subsurface > Groundwater | place: Rifle, Colorado...
AGATGATGGTATGTCATATACAAGTGTTGCCGAATTACTGGATAATGAATTAAATATTGATATAAAAAGATTGGGTGAACTGGATATTGAAATTAAAAGGTTAAAAGAAGTAAATTCGGAAATCAACTCATCCGATGGTCCATAATTTGTTAAAGAGATTTCAGCCTATTTCAAACACTTTGTTTTTTGATTTTTCGCCCCATAGAAGAATCACTTTTCCTCGGCTTACCTCAAAATGTTTTGCCAGGGCTTCGACCACGGCTTTATTAGCCTTTCCTTCCAGCGGGGGATTATTTACATAAACATGAGTGGCTCCCAATAAATCTTTTTCTATTCTTGGATTCTTTGTATTTGGATGAGCGATTATTGATAATTTCATTGTTTTTGGTTAGAAAATCAAGAAAAGGAACGGCTTGTTTGGCAACAGGTTTTGGAAGAAAGACTTCAAAAAATTATTTTAGTATTGGGCGCCATAATAAAATTATATACAACTACTAAAGATTATATAAAAACACCATTTGATTTTGATTTGCACCAGCAACTAAAAATCTAAAGACGTCTTTCTCCATAAAGCAATTCTCCAACTTTCCTTAGACTGGTAAGGTCGGACACGTCATGGTCTAAGAGGGGAAGGCGGATTTGAAGGAGTTCCTTAAACCTTGTATTGATTTCATCAAGATATCTTTTTTGAAGTTTGGCTCTGGCTGTCAGAAAGCGGTTGCCTTCGATCACTTCGGGGAGGATTTTTTGATTAACAACAATTCCCTGAACAGGAATGCCTAACTTAGAAAGTCCTGTTATCGCACTTTGAGTTTCTTCGATTGGCAGTCTTTCCGGGAGTAAAACCAGATTAAAAACTGTCGAAGCTTTATCTCTTAATACCGCCAGTGCTTTTTCGTATCTTCTTTTATCTTTCTCTAAATCTTCCATGGAATCGTTGCTGGTGTTCATAAACTCGGCAATTTTCTTACCCTCAGCAATTTGCTTCTGTAGAAATCCCGCCCAATCAAAAGGCATGGCCAGTTCTCTCAAGGATTTGCCCGTGGGGGCAGTGTCAAAAACGATGACTTCACTATCTGGTTTTTCCAAAAAAGTGACAAACTGATCAAAGGTGGCCATTTCTTCCATGCAAGGAGTGCTTATGACATCTCCTCCAAAAGTTCCGCTCATTTGTCCAATAACACCCGTAAGCCGGCTGGTAAAAACCCCTTTGGCATCATTGGGGTTGATGTTTAGTCCACAGAGATTTTTAACATGATTTATCGGGACTTTTGCTTCCCCGCCTATTTCCTGGGCAAAAATGGCAGAGAGGGAAACTGTTGGGTCAGTAGAAACGATGGTTGTTTTGTAGCCATGATCGGCAAACCAGACAGCCGTGGCTGTTGCCATCGTTGTTTTTCCAACCCCGCCCTTACCTCCGAAAAAGAGATATTTAGCATTTTTGTCAGGCAGCATTTTATTTATTAAGTCTTTACTCATTTTTATTTTGTTTAGAGAATTTACTAAGCGCTTCCTTCATCTTTTCCAGAGTAGGGACGCCGTAGGAGACGACCTCGCCGTTTATAAGAATGGCCGGAGCACTAATCTTTCCCTGATCGAACATTGCCATGAGTTCTCCAATTATTTTTTTAGAAACGCCGCCCCCAAATATGGCAGTTGTTGCCGGGACAACTTTTACTTGGGCTTTAACTCCGGTTTCGGTGATAGCCCTTACTATAATCTGCTCTGCCTGTTTATCAAAACTTGCCATACTTGGAATGCAACAAGCTCCACTCAAAATAACTATCCTTAATCCCGATTGTTTTTGATTCAGCATTGAACCAATCCTTTCAATAATTTTCATAGATTTACTTTGATTCCTGTCTATTTAATATTCCGAGAATACTTTTGACGGTTTGATCCAATTCCTCTGCTTTTATGAGGGCAATGCAGCTGATTTTGCCGTTTTGTTCTCCGGTTACTACCGCCAGCTTATCTCCGGCCTTGATCTGCGCCTTTTCTCTTATTTCTTTGGGTAAAACCATTTGTCCACGTTCATCCACACTTATCACTGCTTCTACTTTGCAGCAGCCGAGTATTGTTTTGTCTTGTTTTGCCATATTTTTCACCTCCTGTTGTGTTCTGATTATTCTGATAAATCAGAATATACTGATAATATACAAGTTCAACAGAAGTATGTCAAGCGGTTCTTTATTTGCTATACTAATCCAGTGAATAATATCAAAACGGAGGCCACTTTGACCTGTCCGAAATGCAGTTTCCAACAAAAAGTTGAGATGCCCACCAATGCTTGCCAGCATTTTTATAAATGCGTTAACCGTGGTGAGATATTGGAACCAAAAGAGGGGGATTGTTGTGTTTTCTGCTCATACGCCGATACTAAATGTCCTCCAAAGCAATTGGAAGCTCAATCTTAGTGTAAATCCTCAGTTTATGTTCAGTTTCCTGTGATAGAGTGTAAGGGTGGAAGAAGATTTGCGCATTTTGACTGAAGATGAAATTGAGAAAAAATTAAAGGATTTTCCCGGTTGGGAGTATCGTGATAATAAAATTACTAAGAAGTTCCAGTTTGGCAGTTTTGATGAAGCGGTTCAGTTTGTGGAAAAGCTTGCTCCATTTTCCAATAGAATAGACCACCACCCCGATGTTCATATTTATTACAAAAAGATAGTTTTTGATCTTCAGCGCTTCAGTGTGGGAGGAAAAGTGACCCCGAGAGACTTCACTGTTGCCTCAGAAATCGAACGTCTTTTTGCAGCAAAATAGACAGCACACCTACTTTATTTTTTCCCGCCACTGTCGGCCTTGGGGCTCATTGTCCGAACAATATCGGAGAGAATATAACCGACAAAAGAATAAACGACTATGGCAAAAACCGCAGAAAACTCGAGAGTCAATCTTGGTGCAAGTTCAGGAGAGGGGAACATTCCCTGGAATGGGGTTAAGAGAGGTCTTGTGGTGTCGTATACCCAAGTAACGAAAGGAGCCGCAGTTGATGCACCTAAAATCTTCAAAACTATTCTTAAGCCAAGAAGCCCAACGACGATATCTGTTACGAGATTGATAAGCCTTATCAAAAACCTAGGTGCTAACATGTTCGTGCGTATATTATAGCAAATTTGTCAATGAAAAAACATCAGCCCAATTTGGTGATAAAGAAGAACCTTTGTTTGACAAACAGAACGGGCAATTAGATGGATTAAATAAAGGGTTATTTTTTCTTTATTGAAGCTGTCTTTTTAATCACTTTCTTGACTTTCTCAGGTTTCACTTCTTTTACCTCGACGGAGTCCTTTTTTACGATAGGTGCCGGGATCAGAATGCTTAAAATTTTGTCAAGCTTGGCATTAACAGCATCAAGCTGAACCTTGTTTTGATCAAAACTTGGAGCGGGAGACCTAAAATTGCCTCTTTCAGGCCTTCCTGAATCTGATCTTCCACCATTCATTTTTTCAAAACACTCACTGCAATAAACCGGCTTACCGTTTGTCGGCCTGAAAGGCACTTGACACTCTTTTCCACAGTTTGAGCAGACAGTTGAGAACATTTCGCGTCTGCCTCTGTCTTCACCAAAAGAAGATCTTCCCCTTCCTGAAAATCCGCCGCGTCCTCCGCCTCGGCCAAAGCCGCCGCGGTATCCGCCGGACCTATTATCATCTCTATTAAAATTTCCCATAGTGTTCATTGTATCACAGGTTGTATATTATTGTTGGGGCACTTTGTGGCTATTTCTCCACCTCAAACCAGTCAATCGGAGATTGGTCTTCCGGTTCGCCATTATAGTTGACAGTGATTTCTTCATCTTTTTTGATGGGTCTAATAGCGCGGTAAACCATACACTGGGTTTTAAAGTTTTGTTTCCAATCGGCATTGGGGGAGTAGGAATGGTTATAGATTGATCCGTAACCAAAAGCCAAAGCGGCTCCGCGGGTACTTCGCCAGGGATAAATATAATGGCTGAGCGGGGTTTTTTCCAGATTTTTGCGGTCGGTTGGGGTAAAAACCAAAACCGGTGCACTTTCAACTATTTCTCCGTCTTTGATATCTCTGGCCGCAAAAACTCCAAGACCTTTTTTGGATGTTCTCTTGAGATAAACATTTTTATTCATAGATTTGATCATCCCCTTGACGTGGCTCGGGGTGCTCCTGAATACTGTTATAATACATCACTATGAAAACTTGGCAAAGAATCAAAAACGATCCGAACCTGATGGAGAAATATTTGGTTCGGGAAAGAGTTATTGATACAATCCGCTCCTTTTTTAAAAATCAGGGTTTCCACGAGGTTTTTACGCCAATTTTGGTGCCTATACCCTCGATTGAACCCAACCTTGAAGTGTTTGAGTCGGAATTAAGAACTTCGAAAGGGGAAAAACGCAGAGCCTTTTTAATAATGAGCCCGGAGTTTTCTATTAAAAAACTTTTGGCGGGAGGAATCGGAAATTGTTTTGAAATTACAAAATGTTTCAGGAATGAAGAGGAGGCAAGTCCTCTTCACAACCCCGAATTTACCATGCTTGAATGGTATAGGATAAATGCCGATTATAAGGATATTATGAAAGATTTTGAACACTTATTTTTGAGAATTATCGGTAAAGATAAATTGGAATATCAAGGTGAAGTTTATGATCTTTCTCTTCCCTGGCCCAAAACAAGAATTCCTGACGCTTTTGAAAAATATGCAGGAATGGATGTTTTAAAAGTATCGGATGAGGATTTTTACAAAATTTATTTTAATGAAATAGAACCGGAACTTTTGAAAATAAAAAAGCCGTACTTTATTTATGATTATCCGATTTCTCAAGCATCTTTGTCCAAGCCCGCTAAAGATCCTAGATTTGCGGAAAGATTTGAGGTTTTTCTTGGTGGAATTGAGCTTGGAAATTGTTTTTCCGAACTGACCGATGCCAAGGAACAGAAAAAGAGATTTGAGGCAGAGAAAAAAGACAGACAAAGAATGAACAAGACAGAGTACCCGATAGACGAAGATTTAATTGAGGCTTTAAAAGAAGGAATTCCCGCCGTTTCCGGCATTGCCGTTGGCGTAGACAGGCTCGTCATGCTCGCTGCCGATACCTCTTCAATTGAGGAAACCATGTTTTTCCCCGGAAAAGAGCTATTTGACCTCTAGATGGTTTTAGATTTAAAATACGCGGACAATGAATACAATTAATGCGGGTAACATCACCAAAGGGAGCTTTATTATTTTTAAAGGAGCACCTGTTTTTATAACCAAGGCTGAGTTTATGTCTCCCGGAAAAGGCTCTCCCGTTATGAGAATTAAGTTCAAAAATGTCCAAACAGGAGCCGCGGGGGAGTTTACCTATAAAACCGGAGAAAGCGTTGAGGTTGCAGAAATCGAGAAAAAAGAAATGGAATATCTATACCGGGATGGGGAAGAGCTGGTTTTTATGAACCCGAAATCATATGATCAGGTTAGTATTCCGATGGGTCTTATTGACGACCAGTTTGGCTATTTAACCCCAAATCTTAAATGTTGGATTGTCTGGTATAAAGGCAGCCCTATTGGCGCAACGCTCCCTTCCCATGTAACTTTAAAGGTGACAGAATCTCCTGATGAGGTTGCCGGGAATAGAATCAATGCTCCCAAAAAGACAGTGAGACTTGAAACGGGAATTGAAGCCCAGGTCCCTTTGTTTATTAAAATCGGAGAAAAAGTGCAGCTTGATACTACAACCGGGGAATATTTGGGAAGGGTTAAATAATAGGTTAAAATGTAGGTAATGTCCTTTTTACCGATTATCCTGGTAGCCGTCCCTTTTATTCTGTTTTTGATACTTCTTCTTTGGAAGAGAACACCGCTTATTTGGGTTTCTCTTGTTACCTTAATTCTGATAATTGTTTTGGCAGTCTTCTATTGGCAAGTTTACCCGACGTATATTTTTAATTCGCTGATCAAGGGTTTTCTTGTTGCTTTTGACATTCTAATTATCATTTTCGGGGCGGTTTTTTTCCTGGAAATTACACGGGAAACAAAAATCATCGAGAATATTGGCTACCACCTAGAATCCATTTCAAAAGACCTACGGGTACAAGTAATATTTTTGGCATGGTTTTTCGAGAACTTTCTGGAAGGTACAGCCGGGTTTGGAACCCCAGCAGCGGTTGTTGCCCCACTTCTGGTTAGTCTTGGAATTACTCCAATAAATTCTGTCATAATTGCCCTTCTGGGAAATAGTGCTTCGGGTGTTTTTGGCGCTGCCGGAACCCCTATTAAAGTTGGTTTTGGCGCGCTTGCCGGTGCTTCAGTTCCAATTACAGCGGCAACCATTAATTTGATCGGAATTTTAGTACCGGTTTTTATGCTCTGGTTTTTGACCAAAGATAGGATAAACCGCAAGAAAGAATTTACCGAGGCGCTTCCTTTTGCCATTTGGGCCGGGGTTGCTTTTGCAATACCTTCTATATTTACCGTTTTTATAGGCCAGGAATTCCCCTCAATTTTGGGATCGGCAATTGGTTTATTTTTGGTACTGATTACCACCAAACTTGGTATCTTTATACCGAAGGTGGAAAAAGAACTTGTGGATATCCCGCGCCCTGCCAAACTTTCTTTGGGTAGGGTGTTGTTTCCTTATTTGTTCTTAATTGCGATTTTGATTGTTGGCAAGTTTACACTTGGCTCCTCGGGGATTCAAATCCCGATTATTGTTAAGCACACGTTTTCATTCTTTAATCCGGGGTTTGCTTTCGTTATTGCCGGAATAGTAACTTTGTTGATGTATAAAAAGGATCTCAATCTTTTTACCAATTCCGCAAAGACGGCACTTAAAAAGTCTTTAATCCCATTCTTGGTGATTGTTTTTATGTCATCAATGGCACAAATTATGGTTAATTCAGTTCACAATACAACGAGCCTACCATCAATGGTGGGCTTACTGGCGGTTTATGTTAAAAACATTTTTCTTCCGCTGTGGGCACCTCTGGTGGGAGCTTTCGGAAGTTTTCTTACAGGGAGCGTTACAATTTCCAATTTAATGTTTGGAAACTTTTTGGCAGTGGCTGCTAGGGATTTGGGTTTTGGAATAGACAAAATTTTGGCGCTTGCCGTTGTCGGGGGAGCGGCCGGTAACATGATAGCTCTTGCGGATATACTGGCTGCAGAAACCGTAGTCGGATTGAAACATAAAGAAAGAGAGGTTTTAAAAGGGGTTATACTGCCATGTTTGATTTACGTTGGATTGGTCGGTTTAGTGGGAATGTTTATTTTTAGCCAGCGTTAACACCTTACGTCTCCACCACAATGTTGACAGTTGCTGATGAGTTGTCCAAAAGGTCTTATATTTGATCTTCCGCATTTGGGGCAGGTAAAACTAAGAGAACCATATTTATCCTCAAGTCCGGTTAAGTTCAAAGTTAAAGACTGGCTTTCAAGAGACGAAACAGATGATGATCCGCTGCAACTGACGGCAAATTTACCGACAAGCCCCTTTTCCTGCATTTCATCAGCAATGGACTTGGCACTAGCTCCCGAATGAATCAGATCGACAAAATGGTGAATCAATTCATGGCTTGGGAGAGGGATATTATTTGCTTTAGTGCCTATTAACTCTAAAAGATTCCCTAAATGAAAATCCCCATCAACTATGAAAAGTTTATTTCTTAATACTTCAGGGTCTTTAATTCCGGCAAAAACAGGGTTTAACTTTGTTGCAACTTCCAAAGTGTGGTCTTTGGCTGTGTCAAAAAGCACGGTCACATTAAAAGTGGTTTTTTCTCCCAAAGGGGTTTCTTCTATTTGGTACATGGTGATTTTGTTGCATGGGTAGACAGAGTCGTATGACGGACTGATCCAGAGGGCTGTGCCCGACGGATTTTCCGATACCCAGGATGTTAACGTATTAAGAAGTTCTGCATCTTTTTGGCCAAGATAGGAGGACGTGTTGATTTCAATCCGCGTACTGGTTTGAAAATCAAGTAACTCTCCATTTTTATATCTGAATTTATATTCGTCAGGCTTTCTGTGTGTTTCGTTAAATGTACTTATTATCTCTTCCCTTAAACGGTCTGGTTTGGTATATCTCCAAGAGGGGATAAACTTTTCGATTGTTTTTGTTGGAGACTCTATGTGTGACATATTCCTGCTCGGGACTAAAAGATTGGGCTCTGGATGTAACAGTAGCGGCACTTCTACGGAATTGCACCGTAATTCACCAATTGGTTTAATGTACTTTTAACACGCCTTTCGGTCAAGTGGTATATTTATATTAGTAAGGGGGTGATGGTGCGTGTTAGGTAAAAGAAATAAAGAATTAACTTCTAAAATACTAATGTTTGGGGCGGTTGCCTCAGTTCTTTTTTCGATCGCCGGTTGGATGGGTACCGATATTTGGCTAGCCTCAACCCAGTGGCTATTGGTAGCAGCAGTTTTGGCCCTTTTTAGCATTTATTTAAAGCAATAATGACTTGACTGCGGAGAAAGCGCGTTAATTTTGCGGAAATTACTGCCACGCCCCAGGCTTGACAATGGCCTGACTTAGTGTTAACTTTCGCTCAAGGTGAATATAAAGAGGGTGGTTATAGTATTTATTATCTTGGTAATAATCATTGCGGGAGCACTTCTTGTTTCTCAAAAGATTAAAAATAATAGGACTTCTATCAGTTTTCCCGAGGCAACCCCAACAGTTGAGCAGCAAATTGAGGAGAAATTCAAGGGATTGATAATACCGGATGATGCAGAAAAAGTAGAGCTCAAAAATGTATCAGGAGAGGAAGGAATGGGTATGGCCACAAGGAATGAAATTTTGGCGGATCTTCCCGATTTACAAAAAGGCGAAAACTATCAGGTTCTACTGGGGAATGGAACAAAAACAGTTCTTTTAGGAAGCATGAGGCAGGCAAAAGGAGGCTATCTTTTGGAATATGATTCTTCAAAATACCCTGGGTACAACCAAATTGTTGTAGTAAGAGGCGTCAAGCATATATTGGAAGGCTCGTTTTAATAATATAGACGGAAACAATCCGGTAGGTTAATATGAATAAGGATGCAGATCACAATTTACTCCACAGCAACTTGCCCCTATTGCAAAATACTGAAAGATTATCTGAAGGAAAAAGGGGTGTCTTTTGTCGAAAAAAATATAGATTCGGATGAGAAGGCAAAAGAAGAGATGTCAAACCTTTCTGGAGGATTTTTTGGGGTACCTTTTACTCTAATATCGTTTAATGACGGAAGAAAAGAAACGGTAATAGGCTTTGATAAAGGTAAAATTAATTCTATTTTGAATCTACAAGGATGATTTTCGTAAATTACAAAACTTTTGAAGAAGGCTCCGGTGAAAAAGCAGTTGCTCTGACCAGAAAAATTGAGGAGGCAGCCCATGAATCGCAAGTAAAGATAATTCCGGTAGTTCAGATAATTGATGCCGAGGTAGTTTTGGCTTCTACTACTCTTGAGGTTTGGATACAGCATGTGGATCCTCTTAATTACGGTCCGCATACTGGTTGGACTCTACCTGAAGAGGTAGCAAGGATCGGTATTTCGGGAGTATTTCTGAATCATTCCGAGCACAAATTTAACGATTTTGAGGCTCTCCGCACGGCAAACGAAAAAGCAAAAGAGGCAAATCTCAAAACACTAATTTTTGCAGGCAGTCTTGAGGAACTGAAAAATATTGCGGCACTTAAACCAACCCTTGTTGCTTATGAACCGCCGGAGCTGGTGGGTTCAACCGAAACATCAGTTGCCAGGGCGCAGCCGGAAATTATTTCTCAGGCGTATAATATTACTCAAAGCTCTGGTGAGCCTTTGATAGTGGGTGCAGGGGTAAGCTCGATGGAGGATATTAAAAAGAGTTTGGAGCTTGGAGCGGTGGGTGTTGCTATTGCAACGGCGGTAGTTAAGGCCCCCGATCCCAAAGCAAAATTGTTAGAATTAACGGAGGGTTTTAAATGAAAATTTTTATCGGGGCTGATCACAGGGGGTATGAGTTGAAAGAAAAAATTGCCAAATGGCTTTTTGATATGGAGTACCCCTATCAGGATCTTGGGGCAACTCATTTTGATCCACACGACGACTATACAAAATACGCGGAGGATGTCGCATCGCTTGTTGCCAAAACGGGAGGAGCGCGCGGAGTTCTTCTTTGCGGGAGTGGGGTCGGGGTTGACGTTGTTGCAAATAAATTCGACGGAGTAAGGGCGTCAATTGGAAAATCAGTTTTTCAGGTTGAAGCGGGAAGAAATGACGACGATATGAATATACTAGTCATCGCCGCCGACTTTACCGATGAAAGAGATACAAAGGCAATGCTTATCGCTTTTCTGGAAACAAAATTTTCCGGTAAGGCAAGATACGAGCGGAGACTTCAGGAAATTACGGAAATAGAAGCAAATAATTAAGATGAACCTGCCCAAACTTACCGATATTGATGTTTCCGGAAAAAGAGTCATCGTTAGGGCCGATTTGGATATTGTCGGATCTGAGAATTATAGGCTTGACGCAATTACACCTACTTTAGACTTCCTTTTCAACAAGGCCTCAAAAATAACGGTTATCGGACACAAGGGGAGGCCCGGAGGGGTATACGACGAGGGTTTAAGCACAAAAGGACTACAGCCATTTTTCGATAAATGGAGAGCAAAAGTTGAAGAAAATTTAAGATTTGATCCCGGAGAAGAGGCTAATGACCCTGAATTTGCTAAAAAGTTGGCAAGTTTGGGTGATGTCTATATTAATGAAGCATTTGCGTCGTCTCATCGGGATTCGGCCTCAATCACTTCGCTTCCAAAGCTATTGCCCCACGCAGCAGGGATAAGATTTGCTCAAGAAGTAGAGAATCTGAATAAAGTTTTGGAAGACCCCAAAAGGCCGGTTTTGTTTATTATCGGTGGGTCAAAAGATGACAAGGTCGACTATATAAAAAGTTTGGAACCCTTTGCAGACAAAATATTAGTTGGTGGGAGACTCCCCGAGTATTACGGGGATAGGGCTCTTGAAAGCGTAAGGGAACAAAAAGAAGGAGATAAATTAGTTATCGCAAATCTGGTGCAGGATAAAGAAGATATCACTCTGAACTCGATTGAGAGGTTTGAGAAAGAAATAGGAAAAGCGAAAACAATAGTTCTTGCCGGTCCAATGGGAAAATATGAGGTAGAGGGACACATGCAGGGAACTGAAAGGGTTTTTAGGGCTGTCGCAAACTCCAATGCATATAAGGTAACCGGGGGAGGAGACAGTCTCGTGGTTATTGACAAACTTAGTCTTGTCCAAAAATTTGACTGGGTATCGGTTGGCGGAGGGGCAATGCTTGAGTTCCTGTCCAAAAAGACACTTCCAGGTATTGAAGCTTTGAAACAGTGATTTTTTAAATGTGCTAATGTTAATAGAGGGATGAAGGGAGGTGAGAATAAATGAAACTGAAGACAATTTCTAAATGGTTGGTGGTGATTGGAGCAATAGAGTTAGGTCTAATGAGTGTTTTAAAATTTGATTTGATTGGAAGCCTAATCGGAGGGTGGCCGGTGGTCGTGATGATCTTTTATGCGCTGGTTGGGATTTCCGGTTTTTGGGGAGCTTATGCCATGCTTACCAAGAAAAAGAAGAAATAACCTATTTCTTGTTATTTGCCAAGAGTGTTTTGACGACTCTGACGGGATATTCCAGAAAGAATGATTCCGGATGTTTCTTGAGTCTTCTTGCTGAGATTCCCACGATCAGGGCGGGGTCGTATCCGATCCTGCCTCCGACTTTTGCAATTTTAAGTGATAAATCCATATCTTCATGAACTTTTTTGTCATCCATTTCCACAATATCTTTTACTTGCGTCCAGATTTTTTTGGTAATAACCATGTTGGGTCCGATCAAATATTTTTTACCTTTTGCTATCAATTTGAACGATTTCCAGGCTAAATCCGCGGGAAGGGTTGAAGTCGACTTAAGTATTTCCGAGTCGTTAAAAAAAACGGGTCCGGTAAGGGCGTCAATGTCTCCTTTTTCAAAATTACTTTTAATCCTCTTGATCCAATCTTTTGGAACAACCGTATCCGCATCACATCTGGCAATAATTTCGTATTTGGCTGAATTAAAACCCCTATTCCTGGCCGGAGTCATACCTTGAACCTTTTCATTGACTATTCTTGCCCCAAACTTTCTGGCAAAAGTCTCCGTCTTGTCCGTCGAGTTATTATTTACAACAATGATTTCATCCGCCGAAACCACCTGGTTGACGACACTTATAAGACATTTTTTTATATATTTCTCCTCGTTGTAGGCGGGAATTACTACAGAAACCCTCATATGTGTATATTATGACACTCTCCTTGCCTAAAAGGCCAGGTTAATGGGGTTCGTGGTTTTCTTGAATGCTGATATAATAAAATATAACTGCCATGATTAAAGTAGGTATAAATGGTTTTGGAAGAATTGGAAGAATTGCCTTCAGGATTGGTGTTCTCAAACATCTTGACGAGATTGAATTTGCTGCAATTAATACTTCGGGTAGTATGCCGGTAGAGAGTTGGGCGCATCTGACAAACTACGATACGATGTACCGACAGTTTGAACTGAAAGTTAAGGGTGAAGAGATAAAAACTCCTAGTGAAGCCACAGATGAGGATCCTTTAATTGGTAATTTAATGATACCGGAAAGAAATATTAAAGTTCCGGTTTTTGCCCAGAAAGATCCTGCCAAAATCCCATGGGGAAAATATGGGGTTGACGTCGTAATTGAATCTACGGGTGTTTTTACTAAAGAAGAGGATGCCAAAAAACACGCTGTAGGTGGAGCTAAAAAAGTCGTCATCTCAGCTCCCACAAAGGGGGAGAATGTTCCAACTTATATTATTGGTGTTAACGAAACTGATAATCTTCCACAAATACTTTCAAATTCGTCCTGTACCACCAATTCTGTTGCTCCCATTGCTTCAATTATTCACTCAAAATTCGGAATTGAAAAAGCCCTATTAACAACGGTTCACAGTTACACTGACGATCAAAATTTGCAGGACGGTTCCCATAAAGACTTAAGACGTGCCAGAGCGGCAGCGCAAAACATAATTCCTACAAGCACCGGAGCTGCCATTTCTACAACAGAGACAATACCGGAACTTAGAGGTCTTTTTGACGGAGTGAGTTTAAGGGTTCCAACAACAACAGGATCTATAACGGATTTTACGGTACTTCTTAAGAAATACGTAACAGTAGAGGAGATAAATAATGTATTTAAAGAGGCAGTAAAAAACCCCTTGTATAAGGGAATAATAGCGGTAACTGAGGAACCTTTGGTATCAAGTGATATTATCGGAAGAAGCGAATCTGCAATAGTAGATCTTTCTTTAACGCAGGTGGTTGCGGGAAATCTTGTCAAAATCTTTGCATGGTATGACAACGAATGGGGTTATGCAAACAGACTTGTCGAGCAGGTAATTCGTGTGGGCAGAACTTTAGAAGGCGGGGCAGCTCCTACTGATCCGATTTCCTTGTCATTCAAATAACAAATGGAGGAATTAAAAAAATATTCCGGGAAAAAATTTATTAAAAATATTGCATTTTTTGGAGATGCAAATATCTCCGAAACAGATGAGGCATATGTGGAGGCTTTTGAAGTTGCCGAGGCTTTGGCCAAGAGGGGTTATGTGATAATTGATGGCGGTGGACCGGGTATAATGGAGGCGGCCACGAGCGGTGCCAGAAAAGGGGGCGGAAAAACGGTTGCCATCACTTTTGATCCGGTCGGGGCGGTTGGATATGAAGGGCGCTACATTAAAAATGTTACCGACACGGAAGTCGTAACCACAAATTATATTGATCGCATGTTTAAACTTCTGGAGTATGGCGATGTTTTTATCATTTTTAAGGGTGGAAGCGGAACGGTTTCCGAATTTGGTACTGCCTGGGTTCTGGCTAAACTTTATTTTGGACACCACAAACCGATTATTCTTTACGGACATTTTTGGGCTGAAATTCTGGACGTTTTCAGGAAAAATATGAATATCGACAGCACCGAGATGAGTGTTTTCGAAATCTGTTCTACAAAAGATGAGGTTTTAAACGCCATTGATAGATTCGAAAACAAAATTTCCCAAAGGGATCATTCGGAAGACGGCGATGGTTCAATGGATAGTGCTTTTAAAGTATAAAGCTCCTGAATTCTTATGGACATTGATATAAACAATTTGGAAAGTATCTCCGGGCGAGTGAGAAGATATATCCTTGAGATGATTTATAAGGCCGGATCGGGGCACCCCGGGGGATCACTTTCCGCAGTTGAAATTCTGGTCGCGCTTTATTTTGGAGTGTTGGAGAGTGATGATCACTTTTTTCTGTCGAATGGACACGTCTGCCCGGCGCTTTACTCTGTTATGGCGGAAAAAGGGCTTATCGATAAAAACTTATTGGCAAGTTATACCGAGCTTGGATCTTCTCTTCAGGGACATCCCGAAAAGACAAAACTGAAAGGTATAGAGAACACCTCCGGACCTCTGGGTTTGGGTCTGGCTCAAGCAGCCGGATTTGCGGCTATAAAGAAAGGTTCATATATTTATTGCATGACCAGCGATGGAGAACACGATGAAGGAAATCATTGGGAAGCGATAAATTTTGCGGCAAAATATAAACTCTCAAACCTGATTCAAATTGTTGATAAAAACGGAATTCAAATTGAGGGAACAGTTGAGGAAATAATGCCTTTAGGCAGCCTAAAGGAAAAGTATTTAGCTTCCGACTGGAATGTTTTTGAAATAGATGGACACAATTTTGATGAGATTTTTGATTCAATTAGTAAAGCCAAGGATAAAAAAGACAAACCAAGTGTAATTCTTGCAAACACGGTCTTTGGCAAAGGCATTTCTTTTATGGAGAGTAATCCCGATTGGCACGCAAAAGCACCAAATGAGGATGAGTTTAGAAAGGCAATGGAGGAACTAAAATGATGAAATCGATGCGTGACGGATTCGGGGAGGCGCTGGTTGAATTGGGCAGGAAAAACCCCGACGTAGTTGTTTTAACAGCTGACCTGGCTGATTCAACAAGGGTAAAAAAGTTTGCGGAAGACTTTCCCGACAGATTTTTCCAGGTTGGGGTAGCCGAACAGGCTCTCGTAACCGTTGCTGCCGGTATGGCTGGAGCCGGCAAAATTCCATTTATCACAAGTTATGCCGTTTTTTCCCCCGGAAGAACATTTGAACAGATAAAAGTAACGGCCGCACTTAGTGATCTGTCTGTCAAAATAGTTGGATCACATGCCGGATTTGGTGCTTCAATGTACGGAGCAACACACCAAAGTTTGGAGGACATTGCTCTCATGCGGGTGATTCCCAATATGGTTGTTGTTTCTCCTTGTGACTATTTGGAAGCCAAGAAAGCCACTATTGCGATTGCCGAAAATGGAAAACCATCTTATTTGAGACTGGCCAGACAGGACTCGCCGGTTATTACGGATGAAAATTCAAAATTTGAAATAGGGAAAGTGAATATTCTAAGGGAGGGTAAGGATCCCCAAGTGGCCATAATCGGCTGTGGCCCTGTTCTTGCAGAAACCCTGGCAGCTGCCGATGAATTAAAAAATATTGGAATAGAAGTAATGGTTATAAATAACCACACAATTAAACCCGTTGATGATATTGCAATTACAAATGCTGCAAGAATTTGCGGAGCTATTGTAACCGTTGAAGAACATCAGGTGATGGGGGGGTTGGGGAGCGCTGTTGCCGAAGTAATTGCTCAAGGTCATATTGTTCCGATGGAGTTTGTAGGAGTTAAAGATGTTTTTGGTGAATCGGCAAAAACATATCAGGAACTCTGGAAAAAGTTTGGGTTAACTAAAGAAAATATCATTGAAGCCGTCAAGAAAGTAATTACAAGAAAGAATTATTAATTTTTTACACAAACCCCGCCCGCGTCCGGATATTTTCCATCAAGCTGACATTTATACCCCGCAGGACAAGAAACTCCTGCGAATCCGCCACAGAATTTTTCCTCAGTGTTTGATTGATCAGTGAATTTAAAAGTGGAGAGGATTTTGTAGAATTTAGAACCATCCCCATTATATTCATCCTCAGGATAAGTAGCAGTAGTTAAAACAGCAATAATCTTGCTTTCTTTGGCTATGTAATAATGAGAAA
>Ga0209318_1001329_pt1 | contig 16009 bp, 14 predicted proteins | sample RifGroE1_FD_183999 | JGI IMG/M metagenome (GOLD analysis project Ga0209318, IMG submission 183999) | Groundwater microbial communities from Rifle, Colorado, USA - Groundwater E1 (SPAdes) (version 2) | ecosystem: Environmental > Aquatic > Deep subsurface > Groundwater | place: Rifle, Colorado...
ATAAAATTAAAGATATTTGTTGTAAATATCTTAGAGTATTTGTATGGGAAATGAAAGGGAACTATATCCGTGTTAAAAGTTCTTCTAAAACAGGTATTAGGTATGGTACAAATATGATTATTCCCAATACTACTGAGGCTATTGCACTTACTAAGACACATCCAGCACTTACATCCTTTGCATATTTGATATTTACTCTAAATTCTTGTGATATGGTATCACTTAATGCTTCAATGACACTGTTAAAAGCTTCAGCTATTAATACCAAAGCTATTAAAAATCCTACTGCTATCCATGCGGTATGGGATATTTCTAGGAGTATACCTAATATCACTACTAAGACAGCTACAACTAACTGTATTCTGAAGTTTCTTTCGTTCTTTATGATTGATATTAGGCCATGTATGGCATGTTTTTGACTTTCGAAATATGTCTTAGAGGTTGTGAAAGAGTCTTTCATTGATATATGGATATATATTATGATTTATTATATCAGTATCTCAAATATTTAATTATGAATTTCTCTAATATCTCAAATGTATGAGGTATAATAGAAGCATGAAAGAAAAATCCATCATACTATTCAATCAAAAAACAATACGAAGACATTGGGATGAGAAGAAAGAGCTTTGGTATTTCTCGGTTATTGATATTGTCGCAGTACTGACTGAAAGTATAAATCCACGAAAGTACTGGAATAAATTAGCTCAAAGACTAAGGGAAGAAGGAAGTCAGTCGGTGACAAATTGTCGCCAACTGAAATTAAAATCTACTGATGGTAAGACTTATTTAACAGATGTTGGTGATACTGAAACAATTCTAAGATTAATACAATCAATTCCATCTCCTAAAGCTGAACCATTTAAAGTATGGTTGGCTAAAGTAGGGTATGAAAGAATTGAAGAGACAGAAGATCCAGAATTAGCATTTGATAGGGCAATGAGTACATATCTTAAAAAAGGATATTCTAAGGATTGGATTAATCAGAGATTGAAAAGTATTGAGGTTAGAAAGGAATTAACTGACGAATGGCATGAAAGAGGTATGAAGGAAGGGAATGAGTTTGCGATACTTACAAATGAGATTACGAGGGCTTGGACAGGTAAAACAGTTAAGGAGTTAAAGGAATATAAGGGTTTGAAGAAACAAAATCTAAGAGATAATATGACTAATTTGGAATTAGTTTTAAATATGTTAGCAGAGGCATCTACTAAGGAAATATCTCAGGTGAAGAAACCCGTCGGTTTAGTTAAGAACAAGGTTGTTGCCAATGAGGGTGGGAATGTTGCTAAGAAAGCTAGAGACGAAATAGAATTAAGAACAGGTAAGGATGTTGTTACTAAAAGATTGAAATAGTTCTTACTTTCCTATCTCTGCATACTCCCTATCTATATACTTTGCTACCTCTATATCTCTAGCGGTAACTTGTCCTACACTAAATCGTTGTAATTCAAATACAGCTTTTGTGTAATATATATGTATATCTGGATGATGATCTATCTTTTGGAAATGGGGTGTTAGTTTCTGTACAAAAGAAACTATATTTTGGAAATCAGGGAAGACAAATTCCTTTGAAATTTTGTCATCCTTGTATATCCATCCGGGGATCTGTCCTAGAGATTTATTTATCTCTTCGGGGGTAAGTATATTTAAGTCTTCCATATGTATATATGTACTGAACTTAGTTACTACATATATATTATACTACTTTTGGAAATGTATATTGGAAATGAAGACTTGAACCTTGGACACAGTTTTTGACACACTGTGTCCAAGGGGATAATCAAGCCAGTAGGTTATGTCTTAGGGATTTCCTCAAAGGTAAGAAGAATTCTTCCACCAGATTCATTCCATTCAACGAATCCTGCAGAATAGAGGTTATCTACATTTGAGGTTATCTGAATATCAGGAAACAGATTGGCAAAAATAGCCAGAACATTTGTTAATGAATCTTTGACATTAGGCAATCCGCCAAGTCGAACTTGAATTCCTGGAATCTCAGAAATTAGATGACTGAAAGAAAAAGTTTCAATCTTGCATGTTGAGAATTCGTCAAATTCTATGCCAGCTATTTTATTATCTTCTATCTTTGCTCTTTCCTGGGCTTCCTGGTTTTGATGCACGATAACGATGTGCTTAAGGAAAGCCGGCTCCATAGTAAGATAGAATACACAAAAAAGAAGAGCATTAAATTCTTGTGACTCTTTACTTGACGAGTTCATGATGAAAGTATCATCATTTACGTTATACAAAAGATCTTTTGTATTTTTTTCAACCGCTGGAACAAAGCGTGGTCGAATTTCTCGATCTCCTAAGAAAGCGATACGAGATCGAACAATATTGGAATTTCGGTATTCGACTCTTAATAAGTCGATCTTTCTCCTAGAAAGTTTTGCGATTATTTCCAGAATATTCCAAGATGTTAATACATTGTCTATCATATTTCCTCCATAATTTAGAATGTGTTGCTAACAAAAGACATAATCTTCTTTTAGCAACACACCTAGATGCATACTACTGACTTGTTAAAGAACAATAGATTATACTATAAGTTGTTATGCAATGCATTGGATATTTATGATAGAGGCTGATGTTGCTAAGGAAACGTATGTATGAAAACGATATACGTCTCCTTAGCTAATCAGTGGAAATATGTTATATGAATGTCCATTCCGATCTTGCATGGATAGCAATATCTCTTCCGTCTTTATCAAAAGCATGGACTAAGGCACTGGGAGATCCCTTTTCTCTTTTCCAAGTTTCAACTTGCAAACCGGAATATTTCCCAATGTATTCGATCATCCGTTCAGGATCTGTTGTTGCGAAATCCCAATGGAGCCCGTTACTCTTCTGTGGTGTTGACCACTTTTGGAATTCCTTCCAATATCTTTTGTTTTGAGATTTTGAAGTTGGGACTTCGACTAAATAGCGATCATGGTCTGAAGCGTGTAAGAGTCTTGCAGTATTACTTTGTTTATCCATTGCCGCTTTTAGAGCGTTTTCCCCTTCCTCGTCGTTGATGAATCGATATCCAACATGATGGAATCTTACCTCGTTTTTTAAACTCCATTGCAGGAGTAGGGCGAGCATAAGATCGATTTTTGGATTTTCCCATGCGGAGCATGATGTTATGAATGAATCTTCACGTACTCCACCAGGTAACTGACATCCTTCCTTGAATTCGTAAATAGGGGTTGTTGTAACTCCTATCTTTGCTCCACGAGCCAGAAGGCTGTAAGCCTTCCAAGGGCCAAACATTGGTGCTCTGGAAGTTTCATTTACTCCGCCGGCCCAGTTTGTGAGAGCACAAAGTACATCTCGACCAGATAAGTCTGCCTCAATAAAAGAGACAAATGTTGGGTGATTTGCTGCACCTAGAAAAAGGTCTGCGAGTTTAAAGCTATCGTCGAACTGTGTTGGATACATATATCCTCCTAAGATATATTTCGTGAATATATATTGGTTAATATCTTACAAACAACATATGGGTTTAAATATGCTCTTTGTAAGATACAACCCGGAGGTTCCACTGATTGTAAAAGATCACTAACACGCATATTATACTATAGGGCTAATATAATATCCATCCTTAGGTTTAATCCCCTAAAGGGTATATAATGGAATATATGGAAAACAAAAAGAAAATATATGCATTCATAGATAGTCAGAATATCAATATGGGTGTATTTGCTAAGAGATGGAATATGGATTGGGGTAAGTTTAGGGAATATCTAAGGAATACATTTGGTGTAGAGAAGGCATACCTATTCATTGGGTATATTGATACTAATGAAGAACTATACACTAGATTAACTAAGGAGGGGTTCATAGTGGTATACAAGAAGGTTTTGGCTGTTACTAAGGATGAGGTTACTACTTACAAGGGTAATGTTGATGCTGAGATGGTATTACATACTATGATTGAATATCCTAATTATGATTCCGCTATTATTTGTACAGGGGATGGGGATTTCCTATGTTTAATTGAATATTTAGAGAAGAATAACAAATTAGAAAAGATTATTGCTGCTAACAAGAGGTTTAGTACATTATTAAAGGGGTATACCAAATATATATTAGATTTATATTCTTTAAAGAAGGTATTGGGGTATACAAGTAAGAAGAAGAAAAAAGAACAGAAGGGTGGAGAGAATAAGAATATGCCTAATCAAGCTTCATAGATTTGCATTTAAACTGCAATGTGGAGTGAATACTATTTTGTTTTAAATATACGTCAATTTAGTATATTAGTTTACTTTCTCTTTTTCCCTTTATCGCTTCTAGTTTTTCGCCAGTTTCCTTTTTGGGTTCTAGCTCTTGGTTGTTTTCCACCGCCCTCATCGGGAACATGTGGAACACCGCCTGTTCTTCTGTCTGCCATATATCTATCCTCCTTTCTTCTGACTCTTCACTCCACATCTATATTATATAATTTTGATACAAACACATTAAATAATAGACAAACAGCTTTCAAAGTTGTCCTTTGGAAGATATAATAGATAAATATTTACCTAATGTAGAAAAATGAAACTTAAGTTTGAAGCTAACCTACAGTACCAGAAAGAAGCAATAGACTCAGTAGTAAAGTTATTTGAAGGTGCCCCATATATAAGACCTGAAGATAGAATATCTCAAGAAGTATCCCCTAATATTTTAAAGATTACCCAAGAAAGTGTATTTAAGAACTATGACAATATAGCTTTTGATAGCCTCATCGACGAAAGCAAGCAAGCTAGAAATTCTGAGCTATTGGATTTCTCTGTTGAAATGGAAACTGGTACAGGGAAAACATATATCTATCTTCGTACCATTTTAGAACTATACAGAAGCTATGGCTTAACAAAATTTTTAATTGTAGTCCCGAGTATCGCGGTAAAAGAAGGTGTTATGAAAACATTGGATATGACAAAAGATCATTTCAATGATCTCTACAATGAAAAAATTCAATACTTTGAATACGACAGTAAGAAAACAACGAGAGTTAGACACTTTGCATATGGGAATACACTTCAAGTAATGGTAATAAATGTCCAAGCATTCAATGCAGATGACAATATTATCAACCAAGAAAGAGATGCAAATAACGGTGCAAAATTGATTGATTTAATAAGATCCGTAAGACCTGTTGTCATAATGGACGAACCTCAAGAGGGTATGGACAGCAAAAATATGGAAAAGAGATTCGATCAATTAGATCCATTATTCAAATTAAGATACTCAGCGACCCATAAGAAGCCAATCAACCTTGTTTATAGACTTACTCCTTATGAAGCTTATAACCAAGGCTTAGTAAAGAAGATAGAGGTTTACTCTATCCACGAAGAAAATACTCAAAGTAATGTTGAGATCGAGTTTATGGAAATAAAACTCACATCTGCAAAACCAGAAGCAAAATTACAACTCAATTATAAAGTTGGCATAGATTTCAAAACGAAGACAGGGTTATTTAAAGAGCTCGATGATTTAGAAGAAAAAACAAAAAATCCTGCGTACAAAGGTTGGATAATTGAAAGAATATATAAAGATTTAATGGACAGTACTGAAAAAATTAAGTTCAGTAATGGGATAGAACTAACAAAAGGCTCTAAACATGGATGGGATAAGGAATCAATTTTTAGAGAACAAATAAGATGGACAATAAGAAGGCATTTCCAGAAGAAAGAACAATACAAAGATCTTGGAATCAAGGTACTATCACTCTTTTTTATAGATCGTGTCGCAAATTATGTATTACCAGAAGGAATAATTAGAAAACTATTTGTAGAACTTTTCATTCAAGAATATAAAGAAAAGTATGGGAAAGAGCCATTGAATATAGATCAAGTACATAATGGATATTTTGCTAAAACTAGATCAGATGAATACACAGATAATGTGAACTCAATGCAAAAGAATAAAGAGATTTATAATCTCATTATGAAAGATAAAGAAAGACTTCTTTCATTGGAAGAACCATTAGAATTCATATTCTCTCATTCAGCACTTGGTGTTGGTTGGGATAACCCAAATGTATTCCAGATTTGTACCCTCAATGAATCACATAGTGAAGCAAAAAAAAGACAAGAGATTGGTAGGGGCCTGAGAATTTGTGTTGATAAAACAGGAGAAAGATACAGAGATCTGGATACAGTTACTGAAGGACAAGAAATAAATCTTCTCACAGTAATACCAAATGAAAGTTATCACGCATTTGTTACACAATATCAAGATGAAATTATTGAAGAGACAGGTGATGCAAGGCAAACCAAAGTACGAAATGCTAAGAAAGGTGCAAATAAAATTGGAATTAACAGAGATATTTTAAATAGTGATGATTTCCAAAATCTATGGAAAAAGATACAAAAGAAAACTAAGTATATGGTCTCATTTAGAGAGCAGGAATTAGTTGATAAGTGTGTAGATGAACTCAATTCAATAGTTGTTAGAGAACAAATCATTCAAACTCAAGCAATTCAAATTAAAAGTCTGAGTGAATTACAAGATATAAACGAAAACATACTTTCTAAGGGAGAAACTTCCACAAAAGCGAAGAGTTCTGTAGCAAATATTGATTTAATTGATCAAATATCAGAACAAACATCTCTAAGTATTAAGACAGTCATTGAAATATTAAGCAAAATCTCTAATTCAAATATGTTAACAAGAAATCCTATCGTATATTTAACCGATGCTGTAAAACAAATAAAGAAAGTTCTAAATAATGAAATGGTGAGAGTAATTAGTTACAAACCGACTAATGAGGAATTCCCTATTGAAGACTTTGAAAAATTTGATCCTCAGACCTACAATGATGTAGTTTCAGCACACAAGGGGGTCTATGATGCGGTCGAATACGACTCAAATATAGAAAAGGACTTTGTGCTAGATATAGACCAAGAAAACAAAGTTAAGGCGTTTGTGAAGCTTCCAAAGTGGTATAAGATTAATACTCCAATAGGTACATATAATCCTGACTTTGCATTGATAATGGAAAAGAAAGATCTAGAAAAGGGTGGAGAAACAAAATATTACTTTGTTGTTGAAACCAAAGGGACTGATGAATGGAATGAGCTTAAGGAAGAAGAAAAGATGAAGATTGAGTGTGCTGTTAAACATTTCGAAGCTATTGGCTTTGAGAAGTATATGGCACCTATTAAGAATCTAAATAGCTTAAAAAGCAAAACAAATCTAAGTTAATTGATAAAAATATGAATAAAGTGGCAAAACAGTCAGAAGATATTTATAAAGAGAAGATTGAACAATTAAAAGCAATATATCCTGCGTTATTTAGTGATGAAGGGAATTTAAATGAAGATGAACTTCAAAGCTTTTTAAAACAGTTTGCTTCATCCTCGGAAGGGAAGTATGAATTTAACTGGGCTGGTAAGATGTCTGCAAAAAGAAATGCATTTACAACTTCAAGAGCTATGTTAAAGCCAGACAAAGATAGGAGCATTGATTTTGATAAAACAGAGAATCTAATAATTGAAGGAGATAATCTAGAAGTTTTAAAGCTTTTACAAAAATCATATCAGGGAAAGATCAAATGTATTTATATTGATCCGCCATATAATACGGGGAATGATTTTATATATACTGATAATTTCTCAGATACAAAGCAAGCATATTGGGAAAAATCTGGGACTACACAAGATGGTGTAAAACTAGATACTAATACAGAATCACAAGGTAGATACCATAGTAATTGGTTAAATATGATTTATCCGAGACTTCTAATAGCTAGAAATTTATTAAAAGATGATGGAGTTACCTTTGTTAGTATCAATGATAGCGAGGTATACAATTTCAAAAAATTAATGGATGAAATTTTCGGGGAGGAAAACTTTATTGCTAATATTACACGAGTATCAAAAACAACTTCTTTTAGAGGTAATTTCTTTGCTCCTAGCAAAGATTATTTGTTGGTTTATGCTAAGAATATTTACTCTCTTTCTCAATTTCAAGATATTGTAGAGGAAAAACAGTTCAAAAAAACTGAGCTAGATGGGGCCCGCAAGGGAGAAAAATATAGAGATGATATTGCATTTTATTTATCAACTCTCGAAACCAGACCAAATCAAAGATATTACATTGTTTGCCCAGATGGAGAGAAAGTTGTACCTCCTGGCAAAACATTCCCACCTGACAAACCAATTGGAGGAGACGGAGTATGGCGATGGAATCTCGAGACATATAATCAAAAAAAATCTTTAATTGTATTCAAACCCAGCAATAGATCCCCTTTGATCACAGATAATGGCGAAAAAGCGCATTGGAATATATATACGAAGAGTTACTTGAACGATAAAATCGAGAATGGGAATTTACCCAGAGATTTATTTACTAATTTCTTAAACCGAAATGGATCAGAGGATTTAAAGAAATTGGGTATTCCATTTGATTTTTCAAAACCCTCAAAATTAATTAGATATATACTAAAAATTATTGGAACTTCTAAAATAGATATTATTTTAGACTTTTTTGCTGGGTCTGGGTCAACTGCTCAGGCAGTAATGGAATTAAATAAAGAAGATAGGGGAAATAGAAAATTCATACTAGTACAAATACCAGAAAAAACAGATGAAAATAGCGAGGCATATAAAGCAGGTTACAAAAAAATATCTGATATTTGTATTGAAAGAGTAAAAAGGGTTGCAAAAAAATTATCTGAAGAAAAAGCTACGGGTGATATAGGCTTTAAGGTATTTACCCTTTCACCAAGTTACTTCCCTGAAAATCTCTTTACGCCAGATCCAGAGAAGACAGAAGAAGAGAATAAAAAAGCATTAGCAAAATACATTGAAGAAGCATCTACACAATTAGAATTCAAATTTGATGAATTTGATCTAATGTACGAAGTATTACTGAAAGATGGATTTACGCTTAATTTCAAAGCAGAAAAATTAACAGAATTTACAAAAAACAATATATACAAAGTAACAGATGGTGAAAAGCATGCCTATGTGACACTAGATGGAGATTTAAAAGATGAGACACTACAAAAGCTACAAGATTATAAAGGGGAAAGATTTCTCTGTTTAGAGAGAGCTATAGACACTACAAAGAAGTGGAATCTACAAAATATGTTTGGGAGTAATCTTTGGGTAATTTAATGGAGAAATAAAAAGTTGGAAGGAGAAGAAGAAATATTAAAATCCGGAGTTCATACAGAAAGTAGCAGTATTGATGGGGCATCAATCAATTGGTTAGGATATATACTATTTAATAGTAAACTTATAACCCCAGAACTTAAGCATGGAGATAAATTCTCTAACATTGATGGAAGTATTACCATATTAGAATCAAAAGGCGGTGAATCCTTTGGAAGTCTCGAGGTACAAGTGAAGAAATTGGTCAAAAAGAAAACTATGATATCATACTCACTCAAGGATAAATTCGTAGCTTATGCAAAGAAACATTTTGAAAGTCCTCCTCTTTTAATAGTTGTTGACACAGAGCAAGAAGTAGCTTATTGGGTTGAAATGAATGAGCTAACATTAAGCCAAATGAATGGGAATACTGTTCGATTAGATCCTCAAAATGAAATATCGAAAAGCGATTCGTCCTATTACAGTCAATGGAAAAAAATACTTTCCATTCGAAAAATTTCGGTTCCTTTGAACAGATGGAAAAAGAACCATCAATTGGGAGTTTATGAAATCGATTTTATAAGGGGAAATTATAATGATTTGGGAAAAACGATAGAGGAAACCTTGGGGAGTTATGGTGCTGAGAAATTAAAACAATATATTTTTCCAGAGCAATTCCAAGTGCAAGAAAATACCAATGATACAGAAATCGTTCGGGTATCGAAGAATTTTGTCTCAAAGATTAAGAAGGAATACTTATTACCACTAATAGATTTTGCTTTCCCAGTATTCTCTGATGGTAGAGGAAAACAGAAAAGAATTATAATTTCAAGGATACTAAAGATATCTGAGGGAAATGAAGGAAAAATGATAGAGGAACTGATAGCTGAAAAGAAACTAGCCATTAATGAAAACTTATATATAACACCAGATGCGAATGAGGTTAAAATTATTCAAAACAAAATGATTGACGAAGGGATCATTAATGTTGAGGATTTGATAAATTTATTTACAAATGAAGGATATGAATAAAAACGTATTGTATAGATTAATTAGCTTAGATAGCGAAATTGTTACCCAACAACTTCAAGATTTAGCTACAAAACAATTTGAAGTTATTAAACAATCAAAATCAAACGATGAAATTATTCAAGAATTAGGCAACCTAGAAGTATATTGTCATAGAGCTCCAAACGAAAGTTTAGCTATTGTTAATTATCTATTGCAAATGACACCACTTGAACCCTTGGTAAGAGAGATTCCGGGATATGGAAACCTAAAAGGAGCTGACTATGTTGAGGTTGTAGAGGGTGTTGTAAAAATTCTAGATGGAATACAATATTCTCTTCCTGTGGAGGTCTTTAAAACCAGTTTAGATTTGAGTCTCTTCCCCTTGGATAAAATAAAAAACAAAGCTATAGAATTTCTTAGAAAGATAGCCTCGTATGATATTAATGAGATGGAGCATATACGATATGGTCCTCAGCAAATGGCTATAATATATATTAGTGAGTTATCAAACGATGGTAAGAAGAAGTATTTTGACGGAATAATAACAGTTTTGGATGAACTATTAAACCCTGAAGTAGAGGGGTCCAGAATGACGAGCGAAAATACTTTGCAAATTCAAATGGGCTCTCTTGGCGACGATGTAGATGTCCGAGATATCAGACAATCTGTTATTAAAATATTGCAAAACCTCTATGGTCTTATCGAAGGTGTTCCTCAGAAGGCTAAGATTATTTCTGCACTATCTAATGTATCAAGAGTCTCATTAAGGGGGAATACAGATGAATTTGAAAAACTTCTTGTTGAAAATATAGATGAAGTTTTAGAGTTTTATACATCGATTATATCGGAAGCAGATTTTACGATAATAAGAGAGATTGAACATAAGCTACCTTGGATAAAACGAAGATTTGGAGATAAAATCAAGAATCTATCAAAACTAAAAGATGAAATTGACCTAGTAGAAGGATATAAGGATTTTGCAATATTGACCGGAGAAGGATCCATAGATGAGCAATATGATAGATTGTCATATGAGGAAGTACAGAAGAGGGTAAAGGAAGAAATGTCTAGTTTAATTGATAAATTAGCAAAAGAAGATATCGCAAATTGCAAAAAACTAGTAGATAGTATTATTATTGCAAGCAACTACAATGTTGAATCAAACCAATTTTCTCAGTTTAGAACATTTCTGTGCGAGATAGGAAGAAGATATCCAGAAATGGGATTGAAATTGCTAGATTCAAAGCTTTGTGATAATGAATATTTTTTGGCAGAACTATTAAGTGGTCTCTTAGTAGGCTCTCCAGAAGAAGTAAAGTCTCAAATGTCTAAATGGGTAGAAAATAACGAGCATTTTATTGCATGTGTCTTAGCTTTCCATCACTCTGATGATTTTGATACAGAATTTCTTGGAAAAGTTTTGGATAAGGCAAATAACGATGAAGTAATCTTGAATAAATTAGCTTTTGTTATTGAAAGCTCTTTTGATAAAGATGGAAAAAAGGCTAAAGATATTAAAGACCTTTACGTAAAAACAATAAAAGCGGTAACAACTTTCAAAAGTATAAGATGGTCTGAGGAAATCTATTTCGATGAGAAGTGTATATTAAACTATTTTGAAATGTCAGATTGGGATGTGGTTATAGATAACTTATTGTTTGCATCATCAATAGAATATCATCAAGAGGAAGTTTGCAAGGCAATGATTCTTAAGGATCCAATGCTATTTATCAAATTACTTGAGAATCGTATTAAATATTCAAAATCAGCAGATTTGGTTGATAATAATATATATCGTGTACTTCCTTTTGATTTTGACAATTTACGCGAGGAAATCAAAAATAATAAAGATATTTTTTTACCAAAGTTTTTAGCTTGGTTGGGAGAGAAAAGACTTATTGCACACGAAATTAGTCACATTTTAAATGATATTTTCCCATTAGAGGATTTGGATAAGTTTTTAGTATCTGAGGGCAAAATTCTAATAGATAAGGATACGATAGGATCTTTACTTTTCGGATATCAGGGGCATATTCCTATTACTAGTCTCTTTATACAATCATACATTATTGAATCAGATGAAAGGACGCAAAATCAAATAATGTCATTAATGTCTATGCCAGGAGGCGTTGTTACGGGAGAATATGGTTTCTCTGAAAGTATGAAATCGAAATTAAAAGAATGGGATAATCTTCAATTAGAAGATGAAAAAATAAAAGTTTTTGTTGAAAAATATAAACAATATTTAAATCAATATATTGAGATCGAAGAAAAGAAAACAAAAGAGGAAATTATTATTAGAAAAGAGAGATTCAAGAAGCATATTTCATAAATGCGATATTCCCATGCTCTACACCCTAACCAAAACAAACAAAAGTAAAGAAGTAAATAAATACAAAGTAGAATATACAATAACCTACTATAATACCTTCTCTAAAGGATAAGGAAAAAGCATATAGAATAGAAAGAATAATAGATTCCTTAGGAGAAGATAATATAGATGAAACAAGTGATAAGGACTATAGATTCCAAACAGATGATGATAATGGTAAACACTTATTAGAAGGAGTAGTAAAGAAAGTAGACCAAATAGAAGATCCTCATAACATAGACTCCCAGACTATAACAAGAGATATATAAATATATTATAAGCTCTGATATAATATATATGTCTAAGTTGAAACATATACATATTTATGTCAAACATAATAACAGAGGATGAACCCTCTCAAGAACCAAAAGCATTAGATTTAAAACTAAAGCTCTTTGAGTTATGTGGAGAAATCTCAAAACCAGAGCTAAGTATAGGTTATGCCCTCATAGATATCCTCTATGAAACGGAATTACCAAAGGAAGGATTTCCTCTTACCAAAGTAACTAGTACTTCAAATGAAAATGTAGTTGAAAAAGCAAGTGTATTAGAAAGTATCCCAGGACTAACCCCATTCCTCATCCCTCTTCAGATGCAGACTAGAGAGCCAATAGATCTGACCGATAAAAAAACACAAGAAGAATGGCAAGGTATAAACTTCATACATGCTTGGATGACAACCCTAAGCTATATGAATACTATTTCTAATATGCAGAAAATGGAACCTTGGGATGCCTTTGAAGCTATGTTCCCACGCCCAGAAGAGGTTATAGCTGCTATGATGCATGAACTATGGTGTCATACGACGGAAGGGAATAATAAAAAATTCTTAAGAAATAGTGAGAATTTTGAAAATCATAAAAAAACAGTTGAAACCTTTATGCGTGAATCTGGAACTGAAGGTGTAAATCCAACAAGACATGTATCCTATGCAGAAATGATGTATATACTTAATACCATTAAAGAAATATATCTTAAAAAATAACTATGGCTAATATTCCTCAAGAAAAACCCAAAGCAAAGAAAATACCAGAAGCATATAAAAGTGGTTTTACATTCTTTCCATCTGAGATAGAACAAAACGCAATTGCAACTTTACCATATGGATTTCTTAGGGCGAGATATCTTTTAAGTTCTGAAGATAAAGAAAAAACAATTCATGAGTTATGGAGAACAGGTAATATACAAGTGATTTATAATTTTATATCAGATCCTGAAATAAAAGCAGAGTATAATTTCACTGAAGATCCAAATGGAATTATTGATTTGATATACCCTGACCAACTTGTCTTCATCTGTAGGGAAATGATATTAGAAGGAAATGTTGAAGTAGAAGAAGTAGAATCTTTCCTCAATGATATCTTATCTGCTTCTGCTAATGTATATTTTCATCAAGAATTAGGAGAAGAACTTGTTCATCCTGAATATGTAGAAACAGCAGTGACATCATTCATGATAAGTATAACTTCAGATACAGTTGAGCTTTTGGATTTAGAATAAAAGGTGCTTTATTCCAATAATATTGGTCATTCACATACCTCGGAAATCATAAGTAAAGCTGGAATTTAAATCCATGAACTAAATTGACCTTGGGGTGTATAAAGGTGTATTATCATCTTAAGTGATCACTCACCGTAAGGTGAGGTTCACAAAGAACTTAACCTATTTGAGATCTTTGTAAACCTCATTTACTTCTATACCAAAGAATTCTTTTATTTCCTCTTCCGTTACCAACCTTAGTGCTTTCTTTTCCTTTATCTTGTTCCAAATCAAAGGTATTCCTATCTCTTTGTTCTTTGATAATAACTCCCTAACTCTGAAAAAAGTAATATATGATATCAAGTCAGTTATTTCTAATCCTCCAGAAAGAAAATTCTTCTCTGCAAAACAAAGCGCTGAAACTTTATCATTAATCAATACTGAGATTCTTCCATTTATTGTAGGAAGATGTCCCTCTTTACAAACACTCAGAGTTTTAAGAAGTCTTGAATCGCCAGCTCTTCTAGAATCCGCGATTACTTGTCCTATATGTTGCTTTGATTCTAGATATTCAGCAAACCAAACAAACAACTCTGAAGCCAGTATCTTATATGGTAACTCTGGAACATTTTTTCTCTCTTTTGAACCTGTACATTGTTGCTCATCTATAAGCCCAATAGCTTTTTTGAAGGCTACCTTATCTACTTCCAAAATCATTATTTCAATTGGTATGAGAGATATGAATTCCGCAAGTGTTTTGGATAATTCTAATAATTTGTCATCCGATAGCTTTGTAGTTTCATTCTCAAAGATATGATAGCTATGGAATGGTTTTGTATCATCAATTTGATACTTTCTTTTTATATATGTAAAAAAGCCTTCAATTGCGATAGACTCCTGATCATCCAAAATGACGCCAGTGACAATAAAGGGTTCTTTTTCATCTAACAGTAAATTCGATTTACCAGATTCATCTATAAATAATGTAGATTTTTGCATACGATATTATACAAGGAAATGATTAAATATCTCTGAATCAAATATGTTTGAAGAATGATATAATATGGTATTAATCTCATAACATTTTCAATATGTCACAATTTGAGCCAACTGACGATACCAAAGCAGAACTAACAACTGAAGTATTAACAATCAGTGATTTTGAAAATCTAAATATTCCTGAACTATTACCATATCAAGGAGAAGGAAAAACATCATTTAAGGCTGAAGACAAAGGCATAAACTATGACGAGCAAAAAGAAGAATACTTACATACCCTTGGAATTGATATCCCAGATACATGGAAAGCAGAGTCTGGGAAAATAGAAACTGATAGTAGAGCACTATTCATAACCACATTCGTTGTAACAGGACATATACTAGCCACAGAAGCTATGAGAAGAACAATAGTAGACGATCCCAATTATGAAACAATATTTACCGAGGTCCTGAATGATAGAAATAATCAAATACTAGAACATAGATTAGATAAGTCAGGTATGCGTAAAATGTTACCCAATAAAACAAGAGTAGAAAGCTATTATGAAGCTTTAGGACTATCATCCAACCCTGAAAAGAGAGTCTCGCGAGAAGAACTTCGGGAGGTTGTTAAATATATCTTCTTCCATCTAAGGAAAAATCAATACGCGGATAGCAAGGAGGAGTAGGAATATTTATGGGTATATTGGTATAATACCTCCATGTCTTCCCAAGTATCACAAGAACTACAACCAAGCTCTGCGTATAGAAGTGGATATACCTTCTTTCCAAGCTTAAATCTACAAAACGAAATAGCGAACTTCAATCCCTCTGAGCTATCATATACCCTTATGTACAGTCCTAATCCTAATATAAAGACTCAATACATACACGAACTATGGAGAACAGGAAGAATGGAATTGGTATATAGATTCTTCAAACTACCAGAAGAAGTAGGATCTATTGGTGAGAAAAGAAACCCCTCTGGTAATCAACTAACTGAACAAGACATTGTTAATAACTGTCAACTTATGATGAGTACAGGAAAAGTACCAGAAGAAGAATGTATAGCATTTGTAAAAGATCTATGCTTTGCATCTGC
>Ga0209318_1001330_pt1 | contig 16000 bp, 30 predicted proteins | sample RifGroE1_FD_183999 | JGI IMG/M metagenome (GOLD analysis project Ga0209318, IMG submission 183999) | Groundwater microbial communities from Rifle, Colorado, USA - Groundwater E1 (SPAdes) (version 2) | ecosystem: Environmental > Aquatic > Deep subsurface > Groundwater | place: Rifle, Colorado...
GTCTCTGGATACTGCCAGATGAACAGTCTCCGTTTCAGCCGGTACACTGCGGTCTCCATGCCTTTCACGTCCTCGACTACATGAGTCGGCGGTACGCCAGCGTTGTCCTCGTAATACTCAAAGTCGGCCTCATAGTACAGCGCCCTTTCTTGTTTGCCATTATAGTTAAGTCCCGGTACTATCTCAAATCGCGGGTGACATTTCAGTCCCCAAATTTCCCCGGCGCTTTGGAGCAAGCACAATTCGCGGTATCGTGCACCCTCGGCTATGCTGTCAAAGGCAATGTCGTCTAGCGTCACGCGCTTTGCGTTGTACTTTGATCTACGCTCCATACCACTCCATCACGAACCAGAAATGATTGCCGTGCCAGTACACGGCTGGACACGAGTACCACGGATAGCGTTTCTCAAACTCCGCCTGCACCTCGGCAAGGCTGACGCCCGTCCAATAGCTGTATGTATGGTTGTGCGGTAATGCGACGTGCGAGGCTATCTCAATCGTGGCCATACTATACCCCCGCACTTTTTGCAGCCATCGCGATGCGAAACCCAGGCACGCCAGGCTATCAGTATCGGCTGGTTCGGATCAATCGTGTAATACCCCAATTCCAGCACTTTTTCCGCCAGTTGGATGTATTCCTCGTACAACCGCTGTCCGACCTCGCACGGAACCCAGAGTTTGGTGGTCATCTATTCGACCTTAGTTAACACCGGGTCGCCAGGTTCAACAATGGCTACCTCCGCAAAGACGCGAAATATTTTGCCTTCTTTCTTGCACAGGCGATTTGCTTCCGCTGCTGCCTCTGAATAGGTGCTATGCAGGTACGTTATCTGGGTCGGCAGTTTGCCCATAACGATATAGACTGCGTCCTGTTTGGTTGGCTTATGATCCCCTTTTTTTGTCTTAGTCCCAAAATAGTCTTCGTTTTTCATTTCATTCTCCTTGGTTAGATGTCCCCTTTGCGGTAGAACCACTGGCGGGGTAGATGATAATCCACTCGCACGCCCTGATTGCGTGTGCCAGAGCGGTGTTTGGCGATAATCAATTCTGTGTCGCTGACTTTAGGCGGGTTTTCCGGCATAGTGTAGTAATCATCCCGATAGATAAAAATTACGGTATCTGCTATTTCTTCCAGTTCGCCGCTTTCACGTAAGTCACTCATTACCGGGCGTTTGTTGTCCCGTGTTTCCACCCCACGGTTTAGTTGCTGCAGCATGAGAACAGGTATCTCAAACTCCTTTCCCATTTGTTTTAGTCCCCAGGCTACCATGCCCGCCCGCTTGACCGGGTTGACTTCGCCATGGCTTACCAATCCCTGATGATCTACAACCAGGAAATCCGGCTCATATCTGGCAACTCTCTGCCAGATCATATCCAGCGTCAGGCGTCCGCTGTCGTCTATCAGCAGCGTATCGTTGTATATTGCAGCCAGATTTACAGCCTCCGCCCGGAATTGGTCAAGGTTCCCGCCTGGTAATTTGCTGTAGTTTTTATCCAGCACGTCACGCCATGAAATTTCAAGCGCCCCGCATGTTGCCCGCGCCCACAATGTAATGGCTGACATTTCGATGCTGCAATACAAGACCTTGTGTCCATTGGATGCGGCGCTTCTGGCGAACTGAAATGCCAGGGCTGTTTTACCCATAGAAGGCCTCGCAGCCAGGATGGTAAGCGTCTCCCGCTCGAAGCCGCCCAGCGCATGATCCAACGGTACGATGTGCGTCTTTATCGCCCGGCGTTCCGCCTCTACCGCTTCGCCCAGTTTGATTGCAACGTCCAGCGTGGATACAATGTTATCACCGGTATCCGGCGCGTCCTTTGCCAGGTTGTCGATAATGGCTTTCGCCTTACCCTTATCGCGGTCGATCACGGTTTTGGCTAGTTTGGGTGCTTGTTCAGCCAGCCGCAGATAAAAATTGTCATCAGCTATGGTCTGTGCAAAACCAGGATAGGCAAACGACGAGACGATTTCTAACCCGGCGTCAATCAGGTCGTTGTAAATCTGGTTGTCAATTGCGGCAGTATATTGATCCTGTCCACCCATCACGGCTTTCCAAAATTTAGAATACCGTTCATCCGTGAATGATTTCGGATCAAGCCAGCCGCAATCATGCCTGATATTATCCGGTATCACTAGAACACAGGCGCAGAATAGCCTCTCTGCCTGCCGCTTGTGCTGCAACAAGGTGTCGGGCAAGTTCATTTGAACTCCTCCGCGTAGGTGTGGCCTGCTCCGTTGCCGCTTTTAGGGATGCTGCCTTGCGCCCACCAATCTATCCAGCCCTTACCGTGCGGGCTGTAGAAGCTGCCCTGCTTGCTGCGGGTCTTGCAATAGGCATCGTAATACTTTTTACCTTCCGCCGCCGTGATGTCCTCATCCAGATTATTACGCCGCAATGCCTCGTCAATGATCGGTATAACAGTTTCGCGCAAGGATGGGGGGATGGTCAATGATCCAGACTTTATTTGTCTCCAAATCCTATCGGCAGGATCAGAAGGAGCAGCGGCGAGCGGTAATTTTTTTTGCGTTCCGCTTGCATCTGCATCTGCATCTGCATTGTATTGAATTGCATTGACGCGGACTTGGTCTGGAGTTACTCCAGAGTTAGTCTGGAGTAGGTCTGGAGTTACTCCAGAGTTAGTCTGGAGTAGGTCTGGAGTGGGTTTTTCTAATGGCGGGGGTGCTGGCAAGAAGCTCTGTGATTCCTTGTCGGTTCCGGTTTGGTAAGTCTTGAAGTTCACGGAATAAAAGTATTTGCGCCCTTCGGCTTGATAACGAACTATCATTCCCTTTGTCGCAAGCCAATCCATAGTTGAGCATATCTGCTCGGTAACATCATCTTCTCGAATAGGGAATAGTTTTGACCGCAACCATTGAGTGTTGTCAATTCCTCGACCCTCACTGTCTAGTGCTATCGGTAACATCAACCAGAACATTCTTCCAAAGTCAGAAGGAATATCGTTGAAGTCAAAGCTCTCTGGTGTTTTAGTTGGAATCTGTCTGTATTTTGGGGCCATTTATTCTCGCTTTGTCCAAGTCATATTTCTAAGAACGCCGCTATAAATGATCTAAAGTCAAGTATCTTTATTTGTCCTATACAAAACAGTGGAGGATAAATACTCGCACGTCCTGACCCTCATCCCGTCAAAGCCCCGCGCGATTGTATACTCGCGGTGCTTTTTGTCCGCGTGTCCAGCAGGCGTGATATGCTTGCCGTTCCATATCTCCACCCCAACCGGCAGCGTCACGCGCTCGGTCATGCTGATACTACCGTATCGTGCTTCGAGTATCGCGCACCACGGCGGGCACACGTAATCTGATAATAATATCCATGCCGACAGTGCTTCGGTTTCCAGACATGACCCAATAAACGACATTTCAGCGTGATAATGAGATTGCGTATATTGGTCATGCGGTCCCCGCTCGTGCCAGCGCTGCGTCACGCTCGGCGATGAGGTTGTCCTCGATGGGGCGTGTGTTCCATAACTCCGTAATGATTCTGTGCTGATTTTTGTTATATGCAGTAAACAATACTCTGCCATGACAACAGATCGATTTGTTCTTACCAAAACGTATATCAGTTATGTCTTCCCAACCATGTTTCTCTCCACAGAATGGGCAATGTTTCAGTTCGCTCATTTTCCGCCTCCTTTCAGGGCTTTTTCAAGAATTCCCATCCAATCTTTCTGCTGATTTACGGTGTAATTTACAGCAATGTGGTTGACATATAGCTCAAACATAACGCGTTTTTCATCTTGAGATTTTTTGTCGAATAGAGTCAATGCCATTTCGACAATGCGCAGCCTATTCGCCTCTCGTTGGTGTGTAATAGCCGTCATTCCTCACCTCCTTTCAGGGCGTTTGTTAGCAGCAAGTAGGGGCAATCGTCGTCGTGACCTTTGTTTGGATTGCGAATTTCCCGATATCGCAGAAACGGCAACCATACGGTTCTTTTAGTACCGCAAGCGCTGCCCCCCTCAACCGCTCGATTTCGTCCAGCGCGGCGAACATCTCGCTCTTCGTGTACGCCTGCGTCAGATTGGAATAGTCCTTGCCGTATTCTCGCATTCGTGCAATTTCTTCCGATGTCATCTCATGTCCTTTCTGGTTTGTTATTATCTGACGAGGTTTTAATATCCATTAAAACATCCTGTGTCACTGAAACATCAGGGTTTGAAGGTTCGTTTACAACCATACTTGTTTTGTTGTCTAAATAAGTACCGTCGTAAATTTTTTCTGTGTATTCATCAATCCTTTTTATCAAATCAAAACAATGTTTTGGAAGAGAATATTTTCCCTCCCTTGCTTCGCCCTCGGTATCGTAAGTTGTTGCGCCCATGATGTCCAAAATCAAGTCCTGCACATTTCTGGCGTAGACATTCCATATCCAAAAAATGAAACGATCCTGCGCTGATGTTTTGAATCGCAGATGCTTTAACTCTTCGCGTAACGGTTTCAGTAGTGCATAGGCGGGCTTCTCATAATTTCCGTTGTCCTCATTGCACTCGTTACACAAGTACACCTCACAGACGAGGGTGCTGTCTGTTTCCTTTTCGCAGTTCGGGCAAAACGTATTCATCTCATGTCCTTTCTAGCAAACCTGGCTGTTGCTGCGCGGCGCGAATGCGGCGCTCTGCGATCGCGTAATATTCAGCGGCGATCTCGCATCCGGTAAAATTGCGACCGTAATTGACCGCCATCTTCCCTGTCGTACCGCTACCCATCATCGGATCGAATACCATGTCGCCAGGATTTGACCATGACAGAATGTGATCGCGGGCTAGTGCTTCGGGGAATGTGGCGGGGTGTTCTTTTCCCTTTGCGTTTTCGCTGCCGGATGGTATTATCCACACATTGTTGCGAATTCCAATTTCTCGTACCGTTCTACCCGGATCGTTTCGGTATGCCGAATTGGGTCCGACCACGCCATCGGTTGATCTGACTTGATGAGCTCTGGCTATTTTTACTCCGACATAGGTATTGCGCCGGTCCTGAATTGGGTTGTATGTTTTAGGGGGTCCAACGCTAAAAACGAACATATATTCAAATACGGCGTTGTAACGTGCCGCATCTGGATAACGCATACCTGGCTTTTGATAAATCATCGTGTCATGCAGATTGAATCCAATCTCTTTGAAGAACAACGCCTGCCGAAAACTTGTGCCAGTTTCAGATCCTTTAATTGTTTCATCGCCAACAACCCAGACCACCACGCCGCCTGGTTTTGTGACTCGGTATAGCTCACGCGCGATACCCTCGAAGTCAAACGTATAGCCTTTGTACGTGCGTAGGTTGTCATACGGCGGACTGGTAACGGTCAAGTCCATGCACGCCGGTTCGAAGCCGCGCATCACGTCAAGGCAGTCGCCCTGATACAGCTCGATCATTCCCCCTCCAGCAGAGCGGCCATTTTTTGTTTGATGTACCGCGCTAAATCATCATCGTTAGCAGTGGCGTATTGCAGAGCCTTAGCGATAATATGATGTGCTCTCTGCCTGGATACCCCCGTCAGCGTGGCTATCTGAGCATATGTCAATCCGCACGCTCGCAGATCGACAACCATGCGCCATTGTTTTTCGTTCCTGTTGTTTTTGTCCCGTCTCCGGGTATATATGGATGTTGGCATATCAATATTGTAACGACATATAGTTGACATGTCAAGAACGAGTTGTTTACAATACAAAAACTGCCTGTTGACAGTCAAGAAGAATTGATGTAAGATATATCTATCCAACAAAGGAGGACGTATTATGAAATATGAACTGATCTACAATGAAGCAGGTGGGATGCACCAAATCAGGGCGTTGGTTGACATACCCAGCATTGACATAAAGGCTGGTGATATGGGTGGGTATGTCAAGAGTGAACATAATCTATCCCAAGACGGCAATTGTTGGATATTCAACCAGGCCAGAGTGTGCGACCAGGCCAGAGTGTGCGAACAGGCCATAGTGTGCGATGATGCCATAGTGTCTGGCGAGGCCATAGTGTCTGGCGAGGCCATAGTGTCTGGCGAGGCCATGGTATACGGTCAGGCCAGAGTGCGTGACAAGGCCATAGTGTCTGAACATGCCGTAGTATGCGACCAAGCCAGAGTGTCCGAACATGCCATAGTGTCCGGTCAGGCCGTAGTATGCGACCAAGCCAGAGTGTCCGAACAGGCCACAGTGTGCGACCATGCCAGAGTGTCCTACCATGCCAGAGTGTCCGGTCAGGCCATAGTGTGCGGTTATGCCAGAGTGTCCGAACATGCCATAGTGTCCGAACATGCCGTAGTATGCAACCAAGCCATGGTATACGGTCAGGCCACAGTGTGCGACCATGCCAGAGTGTCTGGACAGGCCACAGTGTCCGGTCAGGCCATAGTGTCTGAACATGCCGTAGTATGCGACCAAGCCAGAGTGTCCTACCATGCCGTAGTGTCCGGACACGGCCACATTACCCAAGCGTCTGATTATTTTGTTGCCGGGCCAATTGGCAGTCGAGACGGAATGACCACCATCTATCGCACGGACAATGGGTTGGACGTGGTGTGCGGTTGCTTTTCCGGTACAGTTGATGAGTTTCTTGCGGCAGTCTTGGAAAAGCATGGCAACAATCGGCACGCACAGGACTACCGTGCACTGATTGCTCTTGCGAAGTCGAGAATATTAGGCGGTAAGGGATGAATATCAAACGAATTATGACAGGGATAAAAGCAGTGGATGTTGAAGTCATCAATATCGATGGCAACAGCGCACATGTCCGGGCACTACATGGAACGCCGTTCACAATCAAGGGCAGTAAGCCGCCTTACAAAAATTTAATGACCGATGATACGTATGTACCGGTTGATGAAGTTATGCCCAATCAAGATGAAGACGCGGCGCTGGCTGTGGCGCTGGCTGTGGCGCGGGATGCGCAAAACGCAAAACTGATCGAGATGCTGGGATTGGAGGGCTGACATGAACACATTTCTAACCACAGTATTCATCTGGGTAATGGTAATTCTGGTAGCGATGAAAGCGATTGACCAATGGCGCGAGGGGAGGCGGTGATGCCAGCTTGGGCGATATTCGCGCTGATTTGCGTTGGACTAGTCCTACTCGGTATTTGGTGGGAAGCAGATTTGAACGGAGGCAAGGGATGAACGAGGATAGATTACGAGAATACGAAGCGGCACGCAAGGCGTACATGAGGACACACCCTGAGCCTATCATTGATAATCTACTGAAAGCAAAGACAGAACGGGATATAGTCATGGTGGCAGAGCGCAATATGATCGGCAGAGCGGAACTGGGTTACAAGCCGCGCCAAGAAGACATCGATTACATTGCCCTCCACCGGCTGGCCGCGATATGCTACCAGCAGGAGGCCGACTGTTTGAATGCCGCCGAATATGCCGACTGGATCGATTATGTCGACTCGATCAATAGTGCGATTGGCGCACTGCGGAGCGTGTGACATGAGCGCCGTCCAGATCGTATTGATAGCATTTTTCGTGCTGGCTCTTGTAGTATCAGCCGTGATTTCATACCGCGAAATTACAGCGGGCTACTATGATGGATGGAAGGATGATGAAAATGAATGAGCAAACTGCAATTGTGCAAGCAGAGCGAAATTTGTTTATTGCCCCGGTAACGGACATGAACACGGCGCTGAGTGCTTACCAGTCCATGAAGGATTTCGTAAGCAAGGTCCTACGTAAGGACGTTGATTATGGTGCGGTGCCGGGAACAGACAAGCCGACACTTTTTAAACCCGGCAGCGAAAAACTTGCGAGGTTCTTTGGCTTGTCGCTGATGCTGCATCAAGTCCAGACGATTGAGGATTGGACTGGCGCGAGCCACAACGGCGAACCGATGTTCTTTTACCGCTACAAGGCTCAAGCCTGTCGTGGCGAACTTGTAATCGCAGAGGGTATCGGGTCGTGTTCGTCATGGGAGAAGAAGTACCGCTATCGCAATGCTCAGCGCGTTTGCCCGGCGTGTGGTCAACCAACCATCATCAAGGGCAAACCCGAATACGGCGGCGGCTGGCTGTGCTATGCCAGAAAGGGAGGTTGCGGAGAAAAGTATGCGATCAACGCGCCAGAGATTGTCAATCAGGAAGTCGGACAGACCGCCAATCCTGATCCGGCTGACATTGTGAACACGGTGGATAAAATGGCGCAGAAGCGGGCGATTATTGCAGCCGTGCTGCTGGCTTGCAACGCATCCGAATACTTTACCCAGGACATTGAGGATTACATTGATGGCTCATTCGAGGACACGCACACCGAACCATCGAAGCCCGCGCCGCAACCCATCAAACATCCCGAACCCCATAAGACCAACGGTCGCGAGCCGGACGCATCGCTTATGCCACTGGAAGATGCAGAAGCTATTGAAAATAGCGAAGGCATCCGTTATGGCGATTTGCCTACCGATAAGCTAGCCTTTATGGCAAACAGCATTACAAAAGCAGCCAAAAAATCTGACCTGAGTGATGAAGACGCGGCGGAATACGATCTGAAAAGTCAGGCTATCCGCTCCATTCTGGCAAACCGCTACGCGACCAAACAAAAGTAACTCATATTGGGCGCATCATTACACAGAGAAAAGGCATGACATGCGACTAGCACTTTATGTTGAAGGCAAGAAGTGGAAGTTTTCGGGTGACTTTGGTTAGTATCAGGGAACACCTTTCACGTTGATAAAAATTGATCTGTTTACTGTTGAGGATAATGGGTTTTTCACCCTGTTTTCTATCCAAGTTGCGAAGTTGCTTGTCGGACTATATCTGTACGTAGAACGCAACTAGCCATCATCTCTCCTCCTTCTGGCCGGTGTCGGCATTGGCTGGCACCGGCGAAGGGAGAACACGAAAGGACACGAAATGATCGAAACATTGTTAGACCAGTTAGCAGATTACCAGGCGCAACGGGCGCTTATTGAAATGCGGAAGCAGGAATTGATTGACAGCGTTTACACACCGGATATCAAGGCAAAGCTGCAAGAGATTGACGCCGAGTTTGCTGCGCAGTACGAGGGTGTTGACGCGAATATCGCATCCATTACTGAGGTGATCAAGTCTGACGTTCTGGTGCACGGCACAACCGTTAAGGGGCAGTTCCTTATGGCTGTATACGCCAAAGGACGCGAGGGCGGTTGGGATAGCGCGAAACTGAAAGGCTTTGCAATGGCGCACCCTGAAATCTTGGCTGCCAAGAAGCCGGATGGCGACCCGACAGTCAGCATCCGCAAGATATAGCACCTTACAAACTGGGCGGCTATATGGTAGGGCATCTATGGCCGGATAGACATGCGAGGCGAATCAGCATGACAACCATATCAGGAGCGTAACCTGACCGCCCAAATCACCCGCGCATGGCTGGCGTAGTGCGGGAACTAGACCACGAAAGGAGGAATCCTCCGTGGGTAGTGAATGAGCATACCAGCCAACACGTGTATCCTGATTGGCTCCGGCGAGTGTGTGCAAAATATGCACGTACTCGCCGGAGAGGAGGTAAGGAAGATGATCGAAAAGTGTTATTACTGCGGGAAAGAGTGTGATACAGATAATCACACATTGAGCGACTGCAACGCGCACTTGAAACAACGCGCCGAAAACGCGGAGGCGAAGATAGACGAAATGATTGCTTCCACCTGCAATCACCTTGCATGGATGGCTGTACAGGGTAAGAGGATTACCGATTTACGCAATGCAGCGAAGTCAGCATATATTCTCATCGCGGGACAGTTAGATAACATTGACGATGATGAGTCAGAGGAAATTCTTGAAGCTCTGGAGACCTCTATTTCAGATAGCGAGAAAGGCAGTGAGGGATGAGAGGATACATAACTTATATTAGCAAGCGGCCAATGTGTCGTATTTGTGGCAAACCGATGGATGCCTGGGTATTCGGAGTTCCTTCGCGTAAACAGGCGCACCCGGAATGTGAAGGCGCAGAGTTTGCTCGAATTTCAATCAAGGAGTTTAGTAAAAGGCTGGAAAGGCGGTGAGGGATGAAAGATTGCTATTGTCACACTTGCGACAAGAAATTCAACCACTTAGGCATATCTGCCCATAGGGCAGCGCACAGAAACCGCAACGAAAACTGCATCATAACCTACTCTGACGGAACAAAGAAGTTTCACAGTTTCCAGAAATGCAGTGAAGGAGGAAGCGAGCATGAAAGTCTTGGTTGCCTGTGAATTTAGCGGCATTGTCCGAGAAGCGTTTGCGCGGCGCGGACACGAAGCGTGGTCATGTGACCTGCTGGATACCGAAATACCGGGACAGCACTACAGGGGTGATGTACGCGATTTATTCGATGACCATTGGGACTTGATGATTGCGCATCCGCCGTGCACAGACCTTGCTTCAAGTGGAGCGCGATGGTTTCCTGAAAAACGTGCTGACGGCAGGCAACAAGCCGCCATATATTTCTTCATGGGGTTGATTGCCGCGCCGATCAAAAGAATTGCCATTGAAAATCCAGTTGGCATTATGAGCAGTATTTACCGAAAACCAGACCAGATTATTCAGCCGTGGCAATTTGGTCATGGTGAAACTAAAGCAACATGCTTGTGGTTGTCAAACCTGCCGCCTTTGCAACCGACAAACATTGTTGGTGGGCGTGACGCACGAATTCACCGGATGGCACCATCGCCTGACAGGTGGAAGGAACGTAGTAGAACATATACTGGCATAGCTGAGGCAATGGCGGATCAGTGGGGTAAGGTATGACCCACCGCATCCGCGCCGCGCAGCAGCAGCCAGGTTTGCTAGAAAGGACATGAGATGACATCGGAAGAAATTGCACGAATGCGAGAATACGGCAAGGACTATTCCAATCTGACGCAGGCGTACACGAAGAGCGAGATGTTCGCCGCGCTGGACGAAATCGAGCGACTCACCGCCGAGCGTGATGCCGCGTTAACAGAGATCGGTAGGCTGCGCGGTTTTGTAGAAGAACTAATTTCTAAGTGTGAAAATCCGTATATCCGAAACAGACATTCACTGTTTGAGATGTGTCGTTTCCTGGATATGATTCATGACGCGGCCACCGAAGCCCTGAAAGGCGGTGAGGGATGATTACACCAGAAGAAATTGCAGCACTACGTTAGTTGGCGGCTAAGGCTACGCAGAGACCGTGGTGGGCGGGCAAGCACGAAGAAACAACGGTCAGTAAATTAGCCAACTGGTTAAGGCTTATGCCAAAAAGGCACGATGGATTGACAATATTTGTGGCAGGTGCGGGAATATTTGGATCTGATGGCAACAAGGACAATATTCGCATACCGGCCGTAACAGGCAATGGTCCAAAGAGCGAGGCGAATATGGATTTTATCGTAGCCACTGCAAACGCTCTTCCAGATCTGCTGGACGAGGTAGAGCGGCTCACCGCCGAGCTTGCCGCGCTGCGAGAGCGGACGCGGTGGATACCTGTCAGCGAGAGGTTGCCGCAGGGAGGGGAAGTAGTCATGTTCTATGATGCGGTTAGCAACGTGGTTCGCCACGGTTGGCACGCATCAGGAATATTGCAATGGTCGTCGGTTGCCGATTTGTATTTTCATAGCGAGCAATACAAATGGATTACCCACTGGATGCCATTGCCGGGGCATCCGAAATGACCGCCATGACCTGCCACATCGGTACACCCCTGAAAGCCGACTACGACCGCGAGTACCAAGCTGCGCGGCAAGGCGACGTGTCCCGGCGCGCGATGTTGGCCCGCGCCAGTCGTCGCTGGCAGCAGCACGTCAACGCATGCCCGGTGTGCCGGGAGGATCAAGCGATGAACCTGTCGAATAATTTGAATAGTTGAAACATTCGCGTAGCATAACTTAATACGTCTATTATTCGATATACAACGGTGATCCGGTTTGTTTTTCAGATACACGTAATTTGCGTTGTGCCACACCGCACAATTCTGTATAGGATACCCAATTCATCACGAAAACATGGAGCGGCGATCCGTATTTTCAGGGCGCGATTATAATAATCCTGATTATATCCTGTGTGCAAAACCTTATCCAGCGCCTAAGTTATTGCACACAAAGAACCTTCAATATCTGATGTTTCAGTGACGCCAAATGTTTTAATAGTTATTAAAATTTACACCCATACTGAAAACGTTAGCGGTATAGGTGTCGTTGTAATTGCAAGACCCGCCATTGCTGACGGGTCATGACCTACTCCTACACATGGTAGGTGAGGCTACACCTGCCCGGTCAGGTCGCTGCGCTCCATGGTCATTGTAGCGGTCTTCCGCCCTGGTGACTGGGATAACTATCCCGTGTGTCCTCCATGCAAGCGCCCCTCGCTGCGGGCAGGTGTCCTAAACCGGCGGGTTCAACCGCGCCAGTTATTAGGCAATGTTAATTGTACTACTCCTGCGGAAATTCAATACCCTCGTACGAATCCGCAACTGGATTGACGGGAACTGGGTCATGAATGTGCGGCTTAGCAGTCACCATCGGATTATCCTTATTGCCACACCATAGTGTAAGCCAGCAGCCTCCGACCGGCTTCGGCACGAATCCCTTTGTCACCTCATAGCCGGTAGAACCATCTCCATATCCCTGCTTATACCCCGGGGTGCGGATATGTAACTGCGTGTCAAAATACAGTTCACCCTTGCCAGATAATCTCTCGCGGGTAATCGGTATCCAATAGGCGTGGTGGTTATGTCCGTTGACGATGATGTTCGGGTCCGGCAGATAAACGCTCTGCCGGTTCGTCTGGATTGCCCCGCGTGTCACAGGAGCATCGCCGCCCGCGCCGTGAAAGTATTTCATCCTGGTACTTCCCTTCGGCACGCCGCCGCGCTCCCACATGAAGCGTACCCAGCCGCCGTAGCCGCCGTGCCGGATGTTACCGCCGTAGTTTAGATTTAATTGCCCTACTAGCCGATCAGCCAGGTTTGTATTGGCATTTTTCAGCACAGATAATTCGTGATTACCGTCCGATATTACGGCTATGTTTTTGGCAAACGGAGCCAGTAGTTCACCAACATCTTTGATAACAAAGTCGTAGTAATCCTCGCGGCGGTATTCTGGGCGCAGTTCAGCCATTGACCGGCGCGGGTCAAAACGCCCTTGCATCGCGTCAAATATGTCGCCAACGAACAGGATCAGCGCCTTGCGCCTCACGGCTTCCTTCAAGTCCTCGATCAGATATTCCCTGTTGCAGTACACGCTGTCAATGTGCAAGTCGGATGTTACGAATACTTCCTGCTCCGACGCGTCGCTAAGATCAAGTGTGATGGTGGTTACAGCCCCGCGTTGTGCGCTGGTTATTTTCAATCAGCCTCCGCTATTCCTGCCCGCTTTGGTCAACGCCTTTTTTCTGGAACGTCTCAATCGACTTGGTAACAATCGCCTTGACCGCATCGAAGAACAGGCTCGCCAGTCCGCCCAGCGCGATACCGTATGCAGCCGCACCCAGCCAATATTTGTAGTTGTCGTACCAGTCACCCTCAGGCGGACGCACGGCGAAGATGCTGTACAGCACGCCTAGCACCAGTCCGATACCCATTGACGCGGCGAGTAACACGTTGCCGTCAAGCGACTGACTGCCGTCCGGCTTCTTGAACGACTTTAGAAATTGCACCGCTACGAATACCACCAATAGCAGCGGTATCCCGTCGATCATTGCCTTTAGAAAAAACGTAACGTCCATTTGTTTGCCTCCTATGGCAGTGTATTAGTATTTGCTAGGTAGATGAATATTCCAATAATAGACGGCACTAAAGCGCCTATCACAATCCACGTCAATTTGTTGTAGCCTGCAACGTCTTTTTCCAGGGCGCTAATCCGCAATCCAAGTTTGGGTTTTCCGTCCTCGGTTATTTCTTCCTCGATGTCATGCACGCGTTGAACCAGCGGCTCTTTACCGTTGCCAGTAATAACAACTTCGTCAAGTTTTTTTATCTTGTTTTTAATCTCAGTGACGTCACCCAAAATCTTCTCCGTCAGCACTTCGATATTGTGCAAACTCTGCTCTGGCGCGCCTTCGAGCCGCCTAAGTATCTCGTCTAGCTTTTCTGTATTTACGCCGCGTGATGCTGGTGTCTGCGCCATTTACGATCCCTTCAAAATTGATTTGACGTACTCAATCTCGCCGTTCTGCCGTACCAGTTCATCCGCAAACTTATTGGTCGCTGCCACCAGGTCGGCGGCAAACGCATCCTTTGCGGCGGTAATGCCTGCCTGAATGTCAAGTAGCTCGTTATAAGCCGCTTCTAGTTGCGCCAGGTGCGGGTCAACGGCAGGCGGAGGCGGTTCGGGTGTTACTACAACTGGCGCTAATCCAGGCGTTGCGGTTAGCGCGGCCCAAGCGGTCGCGTTTTTCGCGGCTGCATCCAACGACCACCATGAGATACCTTTCAGTCCCTTCGCCTTCGCAGCATCGGCAAACGCTGTAATAGCCGCGCCGTCAACGTAACCGCCGTCACCGGAGTATGCGCGACCTGTTGGGATAATCGGCTTATTAGTTATGTTCTGCCACAGACGCACCGATTCGTTTAGCAACCATAGAGCGCCACTTGCCGCCGTACCGCCCCAATACATCATCGGCATACCCACGTCACACCGCTCCATGAACGCGCTTGCCATGTTCCCGTTGTGCCAGGTTACACCATCGGGTGACTTCCATTGCGCCCACGAACAGAACGCCAGCGGTGTGTCAGGACAGGCGGCGCGGTATGCACTGGTCAATGCGTAAGCGTTGGCAACTGCGTTCGCGTTGGCTTCAAACTTGCTTTCAACATCGAATATCCATCCATCAAGGTTGAACCGCTTTGTCTGCGCGATTGCTACCGCCGCTTCACCCGCTATGTTGTCGCCGTAATTGAACTGCCAGCCGATGACCTTTATCCCGCGCGCGCGTAATGCGTCAACCAATTCCTGCTTGACGTTCTCGCCCCACAACGGATAAGTGAAAGTTGACGGCTTGAATACTGCCGTGCCATTAGCCATTTTGAGATACACGGCTTCGAAGCCAGCGGCTTTGAGACGGTCGGCAAACTTGTTCGGCTCGCCGCCGTCAACGCCTGGTACGTTCCAGGAGAATATTGCCTTGCTGAAAAATGGGTCTGTCATTTTGCCTCCGTCTTTCGCATGTTAAATCTCATACAAGCCAGTAGTATAAAATGTAAGCCCAGATGCAGACCAACCCGGGAAATAAACTTTGGCAACTGACGGGTCTATCCATCCTATTCCAACCCCAACCCCACCGGAATTGCTGGTTAAAGAATTGCTTGGATAATTGCCAAACACCGGTAAGTTATTGCACTGCGATGATCCCGCGGTGGTTGCAATACTTGTTGTCGCCGACATACTTATCCAAAAGTACAGCCTACTCTGCGTTATTTTGAATCTGCCTAAATATGTTGGCGTCCCAACAACTGTCACCGCCACTATCGATGGTGTCCATGTTAGATATCCAGGAAAATCCGGCGGGCTGGCATACGAAATTTTTACATCCGTTATAGCAGCATTAGCCAACGAATATGATGTGTTGGGAATTAGATTAATGGTCGTGTTTGGCGCAGAATAGGTAGCCGATAAAATATACCCATATTTAATTGTAGAGTTTGTTAATTTTATTTTCGTGCCTAAAGCAAAATAAGAAACATAATCTCCCACCACAGTAAAACTTGTTGCAGAAACATATGTAGCTGATAAGCCGAGATTCACCCAGCCATATACATCAGCAGATACCCACCCGTCCAGTTTTCCACTCGCATCTGATATAGGAATGACGTTTGCTGCTGGTGTAGCAGTCGCGTTGGCCGGGTTCTGCACAACCAAACTACTCGCATTCAAACTTGCCAGTCCGGATGCCTGTGCTTTGCTGGCAACGAACGTGTCCAGTGCGGCGTGGGTGTTTGTTCCAATGTTTGATAGGGTAGTATGATTGATCTGTGCGCCGTCACCGCCGTTATGGTCGTGGCTGTCTCCGTTGGTGACGCCTTTGGCAATCGTGGCATATACAGAATCCAAATTGTTGCGTATATATGTATTTAAATTT
>Ga0209318_1001331_pt1 | contig 15992 bp, 17 predicted proteins | sample RifGroE1_FD_183999 | JGI IMG/M metagenome (GOLD analysis project Ga0209318, IMG submission 183999) | Groundwater microbial communities from Rifle, Colorado, USA - Groundwater E1 (SPAdes) (version 2) | ecosystem: Environmental > Aquatic > Deep subsurface > Groundwater | place: Rifle, Colorado...
TATGTGCCTTCAATATAATCAATATTCATTTTCGTGTATTCCGTATTCCACTTGTCCAATTCTTCATCGCTCCAGCCAAATGTGTCCGCCAGCTTTTCCCCAATTTGTTCTTTTCTATATCCTTCTGGAATAACGACCCATTTCATATCAGGAGTGGAAATAAGTTTTTTAGCCAGTTGCCACGCACTCATATTTTTGGAAACATTGTAACCCCCAGCCTCAATGTCCCCTTTTTTGAAAAATCTAACCAATTTAAATGCAACTTTATTTTTTATAAAGCCCTGATTTTTCAATTTATCCAAAGTTTGAATCTCGGTTTGATTGCGATTAACAATAAAAACTTTTTTCTCATCTTGAGATTGAGGCGCACCAAGAAACAATCGGTACGTCAAAAAAAGACCGATGGCAACGGTTAGAACTATTCCTAATATAACAAACAATTTCTTTTTACTTTCCATATTGTAAATCATACTCCATCAATCAAAATAAATCCACAACAAAAAAACACTCTCGCGAAAGAATGTTTTTAAGGTGCATAATTATCTACTAACAAGTGTTATACTCTTTTGTTAAATCCTTCGAGTGATTTTAAGATTTCCAAAGGAATTGCAAAGATGACAGTGTTGGATTGATCAGAGCTAAGATCATTCAAGGTGCTAAGAGTTCTAAGATGCAATGCTCCATCAGCTTTGTTAAGAATATCAGCTGCTTTGGCCAAATTTTCCGCAGCAATAACTTCTCCTTCAGCCTTGATGATAACCGATCTTTTTTCTCTTTCAGCCTCTGCTTGTTTTCCGATCACTCTTTTCATTTCTTCAGGCAAAGTAACGTCCTTAAGCTCAACAGAATGAACTTCAATTCCCCAAGCATCTGTTGCCTTGTCAACGCTCAATCTGATTTTTTCAGCGATGGTGTCACGATTTGAAAGCAACTCGTCAAGATTAACTTCACCCACAATGTTGCGCATTGTTGTTTGTGCTAATTGCGAAACAGCAAAATAAAAATTTTCCACTTCAATAATAGCTTTTTCAGCGCTACCAACTTTGTAATAAATAACAGCATTAACACTAACTGAGATATTGTCTTTAGTAATTGCCTCCTGATCTGGAACATCAACCGCCTTGATTCTCATGTCAATTTTTTGATAACTTTGAAAAATTGGGATGACAAGTCTCCATCCTGGTTCCATTATTCCAGTGTATTTTCCAATCGTAAATTTAACTCCGCGTTCATATTGATTGATTTGCTTAATGGAAATAAGCAGCACAAAAACCAACGCTCCAATTATCACTGTTCCCATATTTTTTTTATTAATTAATTATTTAATTACACTTCAATATTACCACTTTTTCTCAAAAATACAACTGCGATTGATTTTTCTGTGCAAATAAAAAAGCCCCTACTCGCTTTTAACGAGAGGGGCACATTGCATTATATGATGTGTTAAACTAACTCGCTATCGCGAGCGGATGTTTTCCGACAAGTGTTTTCCCATGGCCAAGATTCATATCATAGGGAATTTTCTCTCTGCAACCCCGACAAGTTTCCTCGCCAGGTTCAAAAGTTGGAATATTATGAGTAATCTGGGCTCCGAAGTTTTCGACGCCGATATCCTCAGCACTTACTCCTCCCCTGTTCCAAACTCCTTCGACAGCAACAACAATGCCACCACTATGGCGTATTGCCACTACAGTCCTGGCACAGCTACCACCAGAAGTAAAAACATCTTCAATTACCAGAATGCGTTTACCACTAATATGCACCAGATCTTCTTCCCTGAAATAGAAGTTTTTGCCATCCTCACATTTCAGGGCATGCACGGAGGTAATCTTCTTACCCATAGTTCGAGAAAGGATTTCAGCAGTGCAATCGGCATATGGAATCGCTCCACTCCAGGGACCGACGATAGTATCAATTTCGAACTCCTTATCAATGACGTCGTCGGAAATTCCTTGGCAAATTTCGCGACCGCCTTCGGGATCATTTTCCCATATCAATCCCTTGGCCACGTATTCAAGGCCATCCATGCCGCCGTTTAAGCGGTAGTGACCTTTAAGAAGGGCTTTAGCCCTTTTGAAAATCTCAATGCCGCGTTCATTTCCTATTCCCATAATATTCTCCTTTACCTAAATGAGTTGATGAGCTCATTGAGCTTGATAGCTTCCCTGCGCGGATCATCTGCAAAGATAATACCACGCGACGAATTAATGATTATGCCGGTTTTATTGGAATTTAAACCAGCCTTCACTGTTTTCTCGACGTCACCACCCTGCGCACCGATTCCTGGGATGAGAAACGGCAGGTCATGAGTCAAAAAACGCAGCATGGCAAGTTCTTCAGGGTAAGTTGCACCGGCGACGATTGCGCAGTTCCCATTCGTGTTCCATTTGCGGTACACGTTGAGCGCGACGTAATGATAAAGTGGCATAAGGACACCGCCAATGGCGTCTTGCCTAGTTTCAGCATTTTGCTCAACTCGTAACCATTTGCAAACATTCATGGTTGTTGCAATATCTTCTGAAATCAGACTCTGCAATTCGTCCCAAGAAACGTACGTTTGACGATCTTGGAACTCACCTGCTCCCGGATTGGAAGTTCTGCAGAGAACAATAATGCCTTTATCTTTGCAATCCAGAAAAGGCTTGTTTGCTTCGGCACCGAGGTACGGATTGATCGTTATCGCATCGGCACCATAATAGTTAAACGCCGATTTAACGTAGCCATTATTAGTGTTTCCGATGTCGCCACGCTTAGCATCCAAAATCACGGGTATGTCAGAATAATTGAACTTGATGTAATGAATTGTCTGCTCAAGCACTTCGATACCACTTTCGACACGGTCCTCATAGAATGCAATGTTTGGTTTGTAAGCACAAACTGTGTCAGCCGTATCCATTATTCTCCGCTTATTGAAGTCAAAAACGTAGGAGGCGGGAAGCCCACCCTCCGTGAACTTCTCGGTACCCGGAATCTTCTCAATCTCACTATCGAGACCCACGCAGACAAAAAGTTCCCTCGCCCAGAGCCGCTGCAACATCTCCATAAAATTTGACATCTTTTACCCCCTTTTCGGTTTTTTACTTCGCCAATAGAAAACTGCTTTCCTTTGCTAAATAACTCCTCCTTTCAAGAATTTTATTCCCAACCTATATGTAAATTCATTCAATTTTTAAGCTACAAAAACTGCCCAAAAAAGCAGTTCTTTATAATAACAGGTATTTATATTTATGCAACAGTTTTGATTGACGTCTATAAATTAGCTTGCTACAATAAAAAACTGCTTTTAAGCAGAACTGCAACTTAAAAATATGTAACAAAATTGATTGCTGTTAAAAAAAACGAGAGGAGGAGAAGTAATTCACGAAGTCATTTGAAATTCAACCACAAAAGGAGAGGAATGATGAACAGAAAAAATGCTTTATTGTCCGTCTACAACAAGACAGGTATCGTGGAGTTCGCCGGTTCGCTCGTCGAATTGGGCTGGACGCTTTATTCTTCCGGAGGCACAGCCAAAAAAATTGCCCTGGCTGGAATCCCAGTGACTGACGTTTCGACGCTCGTCGGCGGAGAAGCTATTCTCGATCACAGGGTCGTTACCCTATCCCGAGAAGTCCATGCTGGTCTGCTTGCTCGTCCCATTGACATCGACATCGCCGAACTGGAAAGTCTCGGCATTCCCTGGCTGGGCATGGTCTGCGTTGACATGTACCCTCTCAAAGAAGAAATTGCCAAGCCCGATAGCACGCCCGAATCAGTTATCGAACAAACTGACATCGGTGGACTAACCATGCTGCGCAGTGCAGCCAAGGGTCAGCGCATCGTCATGTGCGATCCGACGGACCGAACTGTCGTGATTGAATGGCTGAAAGCTGGCGAGCCTGAAAGAGAAGCGTTTATCACCAGCCTGGTGGCGAAAGCAGAAGCCACCGTCGCTGATTATTGTCTGGCTTCCGCAACTTATCATGGCAAGGGAGAATATGCAGGAATGATCGGCCGGAAAATTCTTACATGTAAATATGGCGAGAACGGCTATCAGACACCAGCGGCTTCTTATACATGCGATACCGAAGATCCCCTGGCGCTAGACAAATTTCAAAAAATTGCCGGGGATGAACTCAGTTATAATAACGAATGTGATCTCGACCGCCTCGTGCAAACCATCACTCATGTCGCTGCCACATTCGATATTAATAGTGGCAGAAATTCCTATGTCCCACTCATTGCACTGGCGGTAAAACACGGCAACGCTTGCGGTGCATCAATCGGAACAACGCCCGAGGAGGTTGCACAAAACATGGTGATCGGCGATCCACTGGCCATTTTCGGCGGGCTCGTCATGCTCAACTTTCCCACCACAAAAGAAGTTGCGGAAATTCTGCATTCCCATGGGACGCTTGACGGAAAAAGAAGAGTTCTGGACGGCATCATAGCACCCTCGATCGATCCAGCAGCAATAGAGCTGCTCAAACGCAAGGGAGACAAGTGCAGATTTCTCGAAAATGTTTCACTGTCAAATATCAACCGTTTCAGTCTCGACCAAGCACCCAGGCTACGATATGTCAGAGGTGGCTTCCTGCTTCAACCAAACTATACTTTCATCCTGAATCTCAATGATCCTGAACTGGTGAAATATGGCCAAGCAACAGTCGCTCAAGAGCAAGACATGTTGCTTGCCAAAGCAATCTGCGACACCAGCAACAGCAACACCATCACGCTGGTTCGCGACGGCATGCTCATCGGAAACGGCGTCGGCCAGCAAGCCAGAGTCTACGGCTCGCAACTCGCCCTCACAAAAGCAGAGGTCTGTAGTCATTCCGTAATCGGCGCTTCTGCTGCCAGCGACAGCTTCTTCCCATTTACGGATGGCGTTGAAGTTCTTGCACAAGCTGGCATCACGTCCATCATTTCCACAAGTGCTTCGGTGAACGACAAAAAAGTCATCGAATACTGCCAGAATCAAGGCATAGCACTTTACCTCATCCCCGACAAACTTGGCCGCGGTTTCTTCGGCCACTAGCATCAATAATGTTTTGCATTGCAATTCAAGGTTCCATGGATCAGCTCTGTGGAACCTTTTTTCATATAAAAAAGCACTACCCCCGAATTTCAGAGGTAGCGCATATTGCATTGTAGTATTCTGTTTTTACTGCTGGACTATTCCCATGTCTTCGAGCCAGAACTGCTCGAGGGATTTTCCAGTTGCCAGTGGAACCATCTTTTCATAGTTCAGTGCACTTTGGGCAATCAGCTCTTCCGAGGGCACCCAACCGGGATTTATGGATTTGATGCCTCCCGCTTCTCCTGCGATCCGAATCGGCTGCTTGTCAAGGCTCGGCGGAGTCGTGTGCGAGAGTATCGCCTCATGATGACCATCTTCCGGCCAGAAACGGCTGGAATCTGGCGTGAGGATTTCGTCGATGAGAAGGATCTGACCGGCGGCGTTTTTGCCGTACTCGAACTTCGTGTCAGCGACGATGATGCCTGCACCACGCATGCGATCCCTGGCGGTTTCATAGAGGTAGATCGAGGTGTCTTTGATGAACTTCGCCGCCTCCTCGCCAATGATCTCTTCCGCTTTTTCAAACTCGATGTTCTCGTCGTGCAAACCATAGTCGGCTTTAGTAGAGGGCGTGAAGATCGGGTTGGAAATTTCGCTGCCGTCGACCATGCCGGAACGCAGCTCGATGCCGCAGACTTTTCCGGTTCTCTGATAATCCTTAAGGCCGGAGCCGGTCAGGTAGCCGCGAACGATCGCTTCCACTTTGAGAACCTGGGTACGTTTGACCACGATCATGTTCTTCATGAGGTAGTTAGTTCCCACACCATTAATAATGTTGCGCATCTTACTGGGAAGATATTCGAGAATGCCAGCTCCATATGCCACCAGGTGGTTCGGCACATTCGGAAATACGTTCTTGAGCCAGTGCACCGTCGTAGCAGTCAGCACCGCTCCCTTTTTTGGGATGGTTGCGTTCATGACGATGTCGAAGATGCTGATGCGGTCGGTGGCCAAGATGAACATCAGGTCAGGATGCTCGGGATTAATGAAACTTTCCCTGGTCTTTCCGGTGTATATGTGTATGAGACCGCCAAGCTCGAGCTGTTCGATGATGCTGCTGTAGTCAGCTTTCTCGGGATATCGCCTTCTGCCTGTGTGATAGGCGGTCTTGAGGTTGAAATGCTGAGGCGGCTTCTGCTGCGAGAGAACCACCTCGGGAAGTTCTCCACTGACAGCATAGGTAAACGCGGTCTCGGGATTCTCGTAGAACTCCTCGCGGAAAACGAACTGCGAGTTGGGAACTTCCTTTGCGGCAAGATACGCCGCCTTGCAGGCGTCTTCGGTTTTGCCCCTGAGCGGGACGGCTATGAATCGCGTATGAGCGTTTCCGATTTCGTTACGAGAAACAGCATCGCTATCGCCAAACAACGCCGCCAACTTGCCGGCGCACATCACTACTGCATCCACAAACAATGCAGCTATTTTGCCGAGCAGTTCCCTGAGCTGCACCGGATTGCGATGAGCACTACAGACCTCAACCATAATGACTTCCACTTCTCCGCGTGCTTCCGCCATTCTGAGAATAGCCAGCCCCGAAGAAATCTGCGAGAAATCAGAATCGCTGCCACACAAAACTGCAATCTTTCTTTTCATATCCTCTCCTTTTATTTCATGGTGAACGCCGAAGCGTTTTATTTCAGATGCCCTTCAGTTTGAAAGAAATGCGGTCCACCTTGTCTCCCTGCGGCAAAGAACAGCGCATAGCATCATGGAAGCACTTTGCGTCCTTGAATTCAGCGCTCAGCGCATCCACTGCTTGCACAGCTTCTGCGTGCCCGGCTTCTCCCTTTTTCTGCGGCACGGCAAATGAAACTCTGTCGCCGTAAACTTCCAACTGCAGGCAAACAAAATTTCCTCCGATGCCTTCAACCAGAATTTTCTTTCTTACAAAATTTTGCTGCACGGCTCTCACCTCCTTGAATTTAGAGTTTGTTTTTAGCTTCGCGTTTCGAGATTACTATCGCATCGCCGATGTATTTTTCCGGCGACTTAAGATAAGCGACCACAGCACTGCTTTTCAGGTTGGCCAACATTTCTACCGAAATCGGCGCGAAAGCCGAATCCTTTTCAAAATGTTCGACCGTGGAAAGCAGATCAACGCCGCTAGGCGTTCTGGGCATCACTTCTTTGTTCACGAAGTGGTGTGCTTCAGGCAGTCCTTCACGCTGCAAAAACAAATGCAGCAACTCGGCGACGACCACGTTGCCTTGCTCATTAAAGTTCTCCATGCACCTGTCCTTGTCGACGCTCATGCTCTTAAGGAGTCTTTCCGCCGTAAGGATTTGTTGGTAGACATAAACAGCGATGGACGAGTAACTCCTCATAACGTTCGACCAGCGAAGGTCGCGTTGAAGATCACTTACAAGTGTCATGGACACTTTCAAAAACTCAGCAATAACAGTTACGTGCATACCAGAAACGTTTTCCGCAGCGATTGGGTTCGCCTTCTTGTGTGACATCGCCGATGATGACGAACTGTCGCTAATAATTTCGCCGAACTGCGAACTCTGAAGAATCCTCGTGTCTTCTCCCAGGTTTGCCAGCGCTCCAGAAAGGAGCACAAGCTCGTGATAAAACCTTGCCATGCCTTCGGGCGGAGTAATCTGCGTGCTGATCTTAGCAACTGGAAGCCCAAGCATTTCCATGAGCACCTTTTCGCCCTTTTTAGACTTAATGAGTGCTCTCTGTGATGCCGAGGTGCCGACCGCTCCACTGAACTTACCGGGAATTTCACCTGCCAAAGATGCAGCTTTGCGTGAACAACTCACGAAACGGTTGTGCAGATTGGCCAGCCAAAAGCCGACCGTGACCGGCAGAGCAGTTTGCAAGTGAGTACGTCCTGGTTGGAGAACTGAAGCATTTTCTGCAATCTTACCTCTCCACAATTCGTCCAGTTCGCGAAGCTTGGACATGAATACTTCTTCGAAAAGCACCTTGAGCTGAAGTGCGTACGCGGTGTTGATGATGTCGTACGAAGTGCCGCAGAAATGCAACCAACGATGAAGCTGTTCTGGCAAGTGTTCGCGCATAAGAGCAAGCAAAGCTAAAATATCATGCTTGGTGTATTTTTCTTTAGTGTCCTGATCGGTTGTCGTAACCGCATAAAGCAGTGCGGACAATCTTTCTTCCGTCAAAAGAGCAGCGTCTTCCTTGGGCATAACCCCGATTACCGCCAGCGTCTTCATCCAAAACCATTCCACGATAATGAGCCAAGCGGCCCACTGGTCGTAGCCCAAAAACGCCTTGAGCTCTTTCGGCTGATAACGCCCGTCACCAGGCATTTGCAAATTTTTTCCTTTTTCCCGAGCAGCTTCTTTCAGCATGACTATAGCTACGTAAAACTCCTTGCATCCTTTTTTCATTGTTTCTTCCTCCTTTTTCGGTTTTTGCTTCGCCAACAGAAAACTGCTTTCCTTTGCCAATAATCCTCCTTTCAAGAATTTTATTCCCAACCTATATGTAAATTCATTCACTTTTTAAGTTACAAAAACTGCCCAAAAAGCAGTTCTTTATAATAACAGGTATTTATATTTATGCAACAGTCCAATCCGAGCAAATATATTAGGTGGGTATTAAAATACCCACCTAATCTGCCAAGCCTTTCTTAAATTATTTGGTTAAATTAATAACCAAGCAACAAATCGTCAATGAATCTGTCATTCAAAACTGCAGATTGTTGTGCTGCAATAATGGGCTTAACATAGTTAAAAGCTTCCTCTAATGTTACGTTATTATCAGATTTCAATAAATCTCCTTCAACAAGTGGATTAAAACCATCACCTAATTCGTCTAGCATCGCCCTTCTTACAAAATAATGAGCAAATAATCCTTCACTTTCTTTATAAATAGGATTTTCTATAGTTCCATTGTTAAATCCACCTAAATAGTAAGTGTAAGAACTTTCAAGCTCGGTGCTAGACATTGCCAAAAGCCCTCCATCAGACTTAAGATCATTCATACCTCCAGCCTTGCAAGTATCAAATATAAAAACAACTCGACTTGTTAGAATATCCTTAAGCCATTCCACAAGTTGATCATCCCAAATATAAGTCGCGTTTCCTGGCCTGTATTTGGAAGCATAATTGCGAGTATTATTCAAGAATGCTGTTTCATTGTAATCTTGGTCATAGATCACCATAGCCTCATCCAGCATCTCATCTTTTTTGTCATAACCTGTTTCATCAATATAAGTTCCTGTTGCACTATGCCCACTAAAGAAAAATACTAATTCATCATTTGGTGTTAAGTCCCTTTTCACCAAATCAATTGTAGCTTTTATCTTATCAAATGTCGCCTCGGAATCACTAAGACGATAAACCTTATCGGGATCATATCCATAATTATAGACTTCGCCATTTTTACCAGTAAGAACTCTTTCCATATTCAGAGCATCTTGATCCTTACAAAATTCAGCCAACCCATCATTACTTGTTGGAACATTTTTTCCAGTTTTGGCATTAGTAACGCAAAGATCATTTACTTTTCCAGCATAATTAGCCAAACCAATTACAATCGCATATCTCTGACCACCAAAAGGCAAAGGATCTCCAAGTTTACCTGTTGAACCACCAAATGTTGGCTCAGGCATATCGAGAATAGGAACTGCCCCACCAGACTTTCCTTTTAGTGATTTTTCAAACGCATCAATATTTTTTCGCTCAAGTTCAGAAATAACTTTCTTTTCTGAAATTTGCACATTTTTTGCCTCACTTGGCTTGTCAAATTTGTTTTCTGTTTTTCCTTGTGCCATTACTCCCGTTGCAATAAACAAGAATGCAAAAGAAAAAATAGAGACTACCGTTTTTTTCATTTTTTTTATTTTAGTTAATTACTAAAATAATTATAGCACTATGTTATCAATTTAGATAGATTGAAAAAACGGCCAATTATGAGGATTTCTATTTACATAAAAAAATTTATTTTCTTGCGACTTTTTGACCAAGCTTATATGCCCTATTCTCCCACTTGGTCTGCATCTTGAGGCTTATTGCCATACCTCCAGCCATAATCATTTCCACTTTTTGACACCTAAAAAATTTACTTGCCAAGTGAAGTATGAATTTTGGATAGCGAGTAATCCCCATCAAATGATTAAATGGAAAAGGAGCACCAGAAGAACAAATAACCACTCCAGTTTTTCCTTCAATAGGTTTGGCACGAGCCACTGGGCCCAATTTGAAGGTAACCAATGTTAAACACCTTTCCAGAAATCTTTTCATAACCGAGCTGACACAATATTCATAAATCGGAGTTGCAAAAACAACCACATCACTTTCAAGTGCCTCTTGCTTAATTTTTTCGCAGTCATCTTCAATTACACATTTTGCATTAACTGGGTTTTTGTCTTCAGTGCACTTTCCACAGCCTTTGCAAAACTGAATGTTTTCATTCAAGAGGTCGTGAGTTGCAATTTCCACATCAGGATTTACACTCCTGACTCCTTCGAGAAACTTTGCCACCAATTTCAATGTCATTCCCTGTTTATTATGCACACCATCCAAAATTATGATTTTCATATTTATTTTTCATTGGCAATATCTTCAACCGTAGCATACGGATGCGAATATCTGCCATTCTTTTCGGTTTTGAATGATTTAATTTGAATCGCTTTGTTTGGACAAAAGTTAATGCAAGCACTGCACAAAAAGCATTCAATGTCTTTTTGCCAGATAGGTTTTCCGTTTTCCATTTTTATTTTTTTTGACAAACAGACTTTCTCACAGGTTCCACAACCCCCACATTTGGAATCAGCAAACATTTTATAATCCATTCCCATCTTATTGGTCAGGGCAATGATATGAGGAACAACTTTGAGCAAAAATGTTGGAATTTTATCTTGGGCTTCAGTATCTTTTTCCTTAGCATTCTCTCTTTTAATGATTGCTTCGGCAATTGCTGGAAGTTTTTCTTGCAATGTCTTTTCCAGTTCAGCAATATATTTATCAATTGGAACGTTGTAGTTAAATTTTGGATCATTACTAGGCATCGTAATGGTAAATTGCAAGTTCAGGATTTTGCCTTTTTTCTTAAGAATCTTTTCAGTTTCAAAAAACGCTCCGTGGCTTGTGCCGAGTCTGTTGGCGATGGCAAATATATATTGAGTTTTATCAAGGTCTAATTTTTGAATAAATCTTTTGACTGGATTAGGAATAGTGGTCATATATATCGGAAACACAAAACCAACCGTTTGTGCTTCGGTCTTAATTGAATCCCTGCCAAGCATTTTCACAATTGGAATAAGTTCAGAATCAGGAATTTGCTTTTGCAATTCCCTTGCTATATGCAAAGAATTTCCAGTGCCTGAGAAATAATAAATTTCTATTTTCATATATCAATATTATATCACAATAAAAAAAGGACAACACCGTTAAGTGTTACCTTTAAAATATCCCGTAATCAGAATAATTTAATTCAAATATGTAACAATCAACTGCCCCAATTAGTAAAAATACCCACAGCAAGTTCAGCCCAAAGCCAGATAAGCACCATCAGCACAACGACACCTACAATAAGTTTATGCTTGGAAAATTTCTTTGACGCCAACACAAAAATAGAACCAGCACTAAAAAGAAGAATTCCAGCAACAACAAAATCAGACACGGTCCAAACCACTTGGTCAGTAAACTGCATTGCTATAAAAGGCACGGATAATATAAGTCCTGTCATAACCGCAATCCAAAGAAAAACTTTTTTCTGCATATGTTTTATTTTAATTAAATTAAATTCAATAAATAACACTGCCCTATTTCTATATTAGCCCTTACCTACTTGCTGTCAAATTTCAAAAAATTTATTCATTAGCTTCACTGCAAAATAATGCGGGTTTAATTACCCACTCCAAAAACAACGTAATTTGCTATGAAAAAAGGGCAACACCGTTAAGTGTTACCCTTTCATTTATTGCCTCGTCTTGGCTTAAGATTTACCGAAGACAAGATTATTCTTGTCACGAAAATTGTATTCTCTCCAACTCATCAAATCTCTCATATGCCAGCTTTTGAAGCCAGTTATCAAGTCGTGAAGTAGCATTATTATCATAACAACCTGATGATGGACGACCCACAACCTTAAGAACAAGTAACAGAAATTCGGTTCGCAATTCTGAAGGACTTGCCTTAAATACCTCCACAATTTTACCTTCAATGGGTGTTCTGTCTTCTTCATCACTCATTCTGGAACTGAAATTGTTAAGGATAATACCCCTGTATTCCCTGACTGCTTTTGTGAAATCTATCATTAGCTGTTTTTTCTGCTGCTGTTTCTGTTCTTGCAGTGTTTGATGTTTTTTCCTCTCGGCATTAAAAGCTTTCGCACTGAAGTATTCCACGATTGCTCCACCTACTGCAGCTGACAAGCAGATAAGGCCAACAGCCCAACGCTTGTCAGTAAACATTGCGATGGCAACCATAAGAAATACAACTCCGATTGCAGCCCAGTTGACAGTATAACGTTCACCAAGATAATTCCACGCTGGATTTTTCAGCATAACTTTCCTCCTCTAAGATTATTTGTGCCTCAGGATTGAAACGACCTGTTAATCATATATCCACCCATTACAGCTTTTAACGCATAACCTTTTTCTTCTCCATCACCTTCAGCAATAGCTGGCAATGCTGTCGGAAGATTTCCGTAAATCCACAAACTGTGTTTGCGACTGAGTGCTTCCAGTTCTTCTGCGAAAGCTCGCACTCTCACAACGAGAGTATCGGACTTCCACGGAAGTTCAGGCCAAACCATCTGAGCTTTTTTGGAAAGAGATTCAATAAAGGGCTCGCGATTGGATAATAAAGGTGCCACAACCTTCAACTGCTCTTCGGTTATTGGTCTGGTTTCGTAAGGAAATTTTATGTCCAAAAAGGGCTCGCCAAATTCTTTCTCACCGACCTTTCCTCGACAATCCCAAATATTTCCATCAGGATCAACTACTCCAGCGTGACGAATTAGCTCGCCTTGCATTAAGCCAATCATAGGCCAGCTAAGACAGCGATGCATTGCTATTGCAAAAGCATAGCACTCTCCATCAAGACATAGGCCAATAATAATGGAGTGCAAAATTTCCCTTAAATCGGACTCAAGATTATTGCTTACCATATAACCCCCTCTTATTCAAAAGTTGTTAATGTGCCGTCATTTTTGTGTTCAAGGAATAATAGCAGAATTTGACTAAAAGTCAACCAGAAAACACTCCCGTGAAAAAATGTTTTTTGTTGCATACTCAAATATATAAATTTAAAAAAAGCAGCCATTCGCCTTTTGGCAAATAGCTGCTATTTTCAATCACTTTAAGGATCAAAAGTTCTACAAGCGTTATAAAGGTAATCAATAATTAATTTTTCCGAATCATTGTGATCGAGACGGAAAAATTGATCAAAAAACCTCAAATCATCCAGTAGGACACTTTCATTAAAAACTTTTGTGTCCGTACTGGCTACTACTACAAAAGTCGTATCATCAGCCTTTAAAAAACTTTCATCCTTTTTCTCACTGATGAATTCTTCCGCTGTTAGGTAATGGAAAACTATCCTTCTCCAATGACAACGATCCCGAAGCTGTTCGAGTTCCTTATAAGCTTTAATAGTTTCGGGATACATTGCACTATAACCAACCGAACGATTAATCCCGCAAATTATTTCCAGCACTTCGTAGCAGCCCGGATGAGCAAAAATAGGATATGCCCAGTTTTCTTTAAGGTAACTGAATAGACTGGCTCTCATCAAAATCCTGTCCAACTGAGTTTGAATGTTTCTTCTCACTAAAGGTTCATACAATCCCCCTTTATTCATAATTTGCTGAAGCTTTAATAGCGTTTCCGTAATTTCACCATACCTAGGATCATCGCGTTCCAAAAAGCTGCTCATGATTAACCTCCTCTTTACCTTCATGAATTTTATATCCCTTTACTTCATTGACTGCTTCCTTTTGTTAAATTACTTGCCATAACTGTGATATATAAACCTACATGATTATCACGATTTAGTCAACGTTTACAACAAAAAAACACTCAACGCACCCTATCTCCCCAGCCAGGAGATGGATCGTTGGGTGAATCGTGTTTATTCAGTTGTTTTTCCGTCAAATTCTTCGTCATTAGCCTCAGCTTCCGCCTTGGTGATTCTGACAATACCATCTTTGTGATGAGCAGGCGAATAAATAGTATACATTTTCAAATCCTCTTTTTCGGAAGTGTTGATGATATTATGCTGAGCACCAGCAGGAATAACAATTGCCACTCCATCTTTCAAATCATATTCATTGCCATCAATGATGCATTTTCCCTCTCCTTTTTCAAAACGGAAAAATTGATCGTTTTTTTCATGGACTTCCATGCCAATTTCCTCTTTTGGAAGCAGACTCATTAAAACAAGTTGGGAGTTCTTACCAGTATAAAGTACCTTACGAAAATTTGAATTTTCTACAGTTTCCTTTTCAATGTTGGAGTAAAATCCTTTCATATTATTTTATTGTTATTTATTACATTTTGCTAACATAACACTCTAACTATTAACTACAACCTATTGTAAATTTTATTCTAGTACAATCAGAAAAAGATATTTTTATACCGAGTTAACTAAGTCAGTGATGTTTCAAGGAAGTTCAACCTTCTCAATCGAGGTTGAACTTCCAACAACTGACTGAAACAAATTAAATTAATTCCGTATTACAATATAAGCAAGCAAATAAGCTTTTTTCGCCAGACATAAAAACATCCCCCTGTGGATGTTTTTATGCTTTGTTAAAATTAGGATTAATCATAAACTTACAATACGCGCTTACCTTGTAGAAGTTGTATCACGACTACCACGATTGCTATGACTAATAGGACATGAATCCAACTACCAAACGTGCCCACACCAATGAATCCCAAGAGCCAAAGAACAAATAAAATTACAGCTATGGTCCACAACATATGATTATTAGTTAAAAAATTATTAATATTTCCAAAAAATCAGAAATCTTTCCTTATTCAACAGTTCCATCCCTGTAGTATCTTCTTCCTCCATAGGAAAATGCCTGCAGTATCAGGTAACCTATGAACATATACACGAGAAGCGCGACAAGGACTGCAAAGTCGACGACGAATCCTCCCAGTTCCAAATCCGGGAGAATCTTTGCAAATGGACTGACAAGTGGAGCTGAGGCGGCATATATCCAAGCCACAAAAGGCGTACCTGCGTTGACCGCAAAAAACTTGAAAATAAATCTGAGTAAAAGCAGAAATTCGATGACCCCAAAAACAATATTGACCAATATTCTTACTATTCCAAACATATATTTATGTTAAATTTAAAGCATTGTTTCATAACTTTAGTACATCCCTAACGAGCTTATATTTCTTAACACAACAAAAAAACACTCTCGCGAAAAAGTGTTTATTTGCCTATAAAAGAACCGAAAGAATGTCGCTTCTCCAATATAACTTTTAACAATTCCGGAAATTCATATGTTCCCATGTGACGCATAACATAATGACCACGACCTTCAAGATTGATTATTTGTCCTCCAATTGCACCATGAAACATTTTTAAGCCTTCTTTCCCATCATGCTCCTCATTATTGGAAGTGAAAAATACTATTTTTTCAACTCTATCCTTAATGCTTTCATCAATAGGAAATTCATAAAATGCTTTTTCAAGCTCACTAGCATCACTAGCTATTTTCCAAGGAGCCACTAAAATTAATTTTGAAATTTTCTTCTTAGTTTCACCTAGCCAACGCACCAAAAAACTGCAACCGCAACTATGACCAATCAAAACTGTATTTTCATTAATAGTGTATTTTTCAAATTCTTTTTTATAGTCTTCATAGACTGGCTCCCAAGGAGTTGGCATCATTGGAATTTCCACACCTGTTCCCTGTGCCTCAAGTTTTTCTCTTATCCATGGCATCCAATGCTTATCAAATGTTCTATCAGCAAGATTCATCATCTCCTCCC
>Ga0209318_1001335_pt1 | contig 15975 bp, 13 predicted proteins | sample RifGroE1_FD_183999 | JGI IMG/M metagenome (GOLD analysis project Ga0209318, IMG submission 183999) | Groundwater microbial communities from Rifle, Colorado, USA - Groundwater E1 (SPAdes) (version 2) | ecosystem: Environmental > Aquatic > Deep subsurface > Groundwater | place: Rifle, Colorado...
GGTTGGCCTCCTTGGCCTCTACATAGCGGTGATTGACGATTTTGCCCTTTTTCTAGATCCTAACTATTTATATATGTAAAGATACTGATATTCAAAATCTCAAAAGAGACTTCCTCGTATGATTGCACAGAATATGCATTCTGTCAACCCCGTTAGAAATTTCAAAAATAGTCACTAATTGCTTACAGACTTCGGATATAAAGCATATTACTCAAATTGATAATGAATGTGAAATTTCTAACGGGGTTAAGCAAAAATACAGCCCTCTTGAGCTGTATTTTTGCTATACATTTTATGATATATGTCTACGGTGCTACTTCTTGCCATGGAATTTGGTTAGCACAAACACCACATTGAGTTGGCAATGATGGGCAAGTAACGCCATTAGAAGTACATTCTGAAATTGGTTTTGTTACTGTTCCACAATTACTTAATGCTGTGCAAACATTCGTATCAGTGTTTGTCTTGCCGCAATTTGAAGGAACAGTACAGAAACTGCCAGATGCAGTGCAGACATAATTACTGAAGGTTGTCGGGACACAAGCGCTAGCAGTTACATTTGTTGACTTTGTAGTAGAAACTCCATCAACACTAGTGCAAGTTAAATTGTATCCTATGACACTAGCTGTGTTTAATGGATTTGTGGTAAATGTTCCATTAAGAGCCTTGTTTACAGTTGTTGTCCATCCACCGTTGACAGTAGCAGTTCTATTGCTTGAACCAATACAACTATTAGCCCCTGATGTGCTCCAAGTTAATTTTGTTGTGCCTGGAATTGTAACAGTTGTTGGATTTGCACTGAAATTGACCACTGGTGCGGGGCAAGATTTTGTTCCTATGCCACAATAGTTATTGCAACTTGATTCATAATATTGTACACCGCTGCAAACTGTTGATGCCGCTGGGCAAACTGCTGGAACACAAGAAGCTGAACAATCACTACTACAAGTTGCAGATGTTTCACCATTATTACAAATTCCGTCACCACAATATGGAGCTGGCGGAGGACAATCCTGAGAACATGTTACGTATGTTTCTGCTCCATTGCAAATTCCATCATTGCAAACTGCTGTAACAGGAATAGCAGCTGTTTTAGTGGCGCTGCATTGAGGAGAATCTGCACCACCATTTTTACTTTTACAAAGCCAAGTCCAAGGACCTGTGCCAACAAAAGAAATTACATCTCCATAGCTACAGAGATTTGGGCTCGTTGAAGTTAGAGTTGTAAAAGTTCCACCAGAAGCTGATCCGCATACACCGGCTGTTCCCGTTGTAGGGATGACGGGTGCAGTCACTGTGTATGGAGAATATGAAGTATTATAAACGGCGGGACAATCAACTGTTTCATAGAGGCACATAGCAGGATTGCCAGTGCCATATGGATCAGCTTCATAACACTCAACTTCTTTTTTACATTCACCATCATTAGCTGCCGTATAAAAACCAGCTTTAAAAAAAGCTTGATAGCTTCCGGCAGTTGCAGGCACAGACATCCCTGCATTATAAGTAGGATTAAGAGCAAACCCAAGTCTGTTTGCAGTCACAGACTGTGTACCTCCGATACTTCCCCATTCATATGAAACAGATCTAGTTGTATTACTACACCAGCTATAATAGCTTGTCATTGAAACCGTCATTAACTCACTGGGAGCAAAACTTGTTTTATTATAATTAACAGTAAGCGTTCCACTTCTTAGTTTATTTTCTATTGCTTGATTAAAACCAGGTTCCTGCCAATCATAAATAAGATTGCCAGCAAGTGCAGGTGCAGTCACAACCAAAGTATCTGCACTAGCTTCATGCGTTCCAGAAAAAAATATTCCTGCAGAGAAAAGCATCAGTAGCAAAAACATTCCGAGCCCGCCGCGCAATTTGTCTTTGAAAATAAACACGAGCACGGCAATTAGCGAAACGATTAGAAAAATAATCACGACTAAAATGTTTTTGGAATATTTGGCTGCTGCAGCTGCTTTTTCAACAGGTTTTGATTTAACATTAAAAACATCGTCGGACAACTTATTACCATCCTTGTCTGTTATGGAAATCTTAAGAACAGGATCTACACAGTTTGCCACTATAGGAATTGAAACATTCATATCTTCGCTATCAGATTTTTGATCCAAGATTTGAGCTATTTTACCGCACTCCTGTCCTTGACCACTTTGGATTAAAATACTCATATTTACAGTGTCAAAACCTGTCATACCCTTGCGCGATCCAGGAAATGAATCAGCGCTACCAGTCCAGAAAAAATTTACATTTGCGATATCTCCTTTTTGATAAGCATCCTTGTTTAGACGAATATTTTGCACGGTTGCGCTGAGACCGCGAACCACATAATGAAATTCGACTTTGTTTGAAACTTGATTTCCATTTTTATCAGCAAAAACCAAAATTCCGGAATAAGATTGAGGTGTTTCAACTATTGGAATTTTAAATTGAAATTCTGTTTTTTCTCCTGATTTAAGTGTAATTTCTTTTAATAAATCCTTTCTAACTTCTTTGCCGAAAGAAGATCGGTAAAAAGTTGTCAGCGTTGGAGCAAATGTCGAATCCTGACTAAGAATTCCTGTGATGGTGCAATTTCCAAGAAGAGTTTCATTTTTTTCAACGTCTACTCCCTGAAACAACTCGTATTTTTTCTGTGCATCATTATCTTCTTTCACTGTCAAAAAACAATTGGTTATTTCTACTGAATCCCCTTGCCCATCCAAAGTTACTTCTCCAAGATTAGCTAAACCTAAAGTAAGCGCATTAGAATTTTTAGCATTCAATCCAATAACATAATTTCCTTTTAGATATTTTGGAGCTTCGTAGGTAATATTTATTTTTTTTGTTTCATTTTCTCCCAAACTAACAACCTCTGATGAATATATTTTTTCATCTGCTACCGTGTAACTGTTTTCATCAGTTCTTGTCAGGTTTATACCATAAATAACTTGGGGTTGAACACCGGTTCGATTTGAGAGATCGAAAGAAATTTTAAAAACGTTGCCTGTTTGCTCTGTTATTTTTGCATCATATATGTTTACAGTGGCAACTGTAACCATTTTTAAACCCTCTTGCTGCGGCGCAGCAACTGGCTCGATAGCAGAAACATTTTTACTTAGCGAGAAAAATCCCACCAGTAAAAAAACAAACACTGCGACTTTTCTTAAGAAATACTTTTTTGTTTTCATTTTTCTTTTCCCTTCTCGTCAAATTTTGCAAAGCAAAAATCAATGAGTATTATTTTAAAGTTTAATATCTGTTTTTATTATACCACAAAAAAACAAAAAAGTTATGCACACCCACCCGCATCGCTGCACGGCACAAGTAAAATAAAAACTTTATTTTTCAAAACTTTCCAAATATTCTGGTAAATTCAAAATCCATTTCGCCTGCTCGGGATAAAACAAGAATCTCTCCACATCCTTTACTGCTTGAGGCAAATCACTTTTAATAGCTTGCTGTTTTAAAAATTCAATCAATTCCTTCCTATCATTAATTGCAATCCCCTTTTCCTTAAAAATTGCATAATTTGGCTCGATATTTTTTTGACTCAAAAACCATACCAAATCATAAAAATCGCGTCCTTTTTGATAAGGACGAAAGATAATCGCTAAAATCTTTTGTGCAAAAAGCGTTTCCAGGGTATTAACCATCATTGGAAATCGCTCATTAAAACTATCAGTAAATTTTGTCTGAGTTTCAATATTTTTATATGGATTATAATCAATTTCAAATTTTACTAAAATCTTTTCATCCTTTTGACCACTCAAGCCAAATTCTCTCAAAACATTTTTAAATCTAAAGAACACAATGTGAATATTTTGTGTAGTTTTTGTCCGAATATCAACCTGAAAACCTTGCAACTCCAACTTTTTGCTGATTTCCTCAGCCAACTTTTCCAAATCAAATTCCTCTTTTTTAATCAAATCGAAATCCAAATCTTCCGAAAAACGATTAATGTTATATGCAAAACGCAAACATGTACCACCAAGAAAAGAAAGGCTATCATTATACGCGCTAAGCGAAAGAGCTTTCAAGATTTGTGTTTGTAAATATTCCAATAAAATATTTCGCTGTTGCCAGGGAATATTTTTTTCCTCAGCATATTTTTTGAAAAATTCTTTATTTGGCAACATAATATTTAATAAAGTTGTTAGTTAAAAATAATACTTTTTTATTCTCAAATGCTTTTGCAAATTTCAAAAGTTTTTTGCCATCAAATTTAAAATCTTCATTAAAACGATAACCCTGAAATTGCTGCTGACCGCCATTTAGGATATTACGATTAAGGTATAAAAAATCAACTACGGCTTTTTCAGGTAATGCTAAATTGAATGAAACGCCATTAGTCTTTTTTGTTTCAAATCCTCCAAATGCCTCCTTTTTAATTTTTTGATAACTAAAATTGCCCACCGGTGTTGCAAACTTTTTTGTTTTTCTTGTTGTCACGGAGGTCACAGTAAAGACAGCCTCTGGAATAATTCCGTAAAAATTCAAAGCCATTTCCATACTAATATAAGAAGGTGCATAAATTTTTGTCGCAAATTCCATCATATCAAGCTTATTTTTCATTTCAGCCACAATATAAAGACCTCTTCTAAGCATAATTAAATGGCCCTTATTGATCCAGTTTTTAAGATTAACAAGGGTAGTGCTTGTGAAATTACTGCCCAAAATAAGCCTTAATTCTTTCGTTTCAAAACACGGCAGCTCTTCAATTTTTTTCCTGAATTCAAAATAATTCATTTCTTTTTTTAATAATATTATATCAATAAAAGAATTGTACCAAATTAGACTTACTTTGTCAATACAATATTTTTATAGCTTAATACAGCCATTTACCAAGGTTATTTTTTAAAAGTATCTTTATTATACCACAAAAAAAAACAAAAAAAGTTATGCACAGTTCTCATGCAACATATGGCATATAACATATAACATAAATACCAGCATGCAGATACAAAAAATCCATGAGGCACTTGCCGAAATTCAAGGCTAGTTCAATAGACGCTGAACAAGAGAGCTAGTTTATTCTTAGAAAAGTATCGATATGTATAATATATTCCCCGAATTGTGAAATGCCTCCTTTGATATCGCTAATTAACTTTTCAACATCAATGTCTTCGTAATTATGAACAATTTTATTTCGAAGACCGGCAACTGGAGAAAATCGGATTCAATTCGTCAATATATACTCCTATTTTGTTTATTTTTCTTTGAATCAGTTCTTTATTGAGCATATGTTTTTTGTAATTGCTTAATTCTTTTTATATACATTTGCGACTGGAGTTCAAAAAAGGGTTTAGCTTCAAAATATGTTCGAGTGGCATAAGAATAAAAACTCGCATAAACACCTTTTTCCTCAAAAAGCACTTTGTTATTCCTTATTATTTCTCGCAAAAGAAATGGTCCAGCTTTCACAAGATCAACATCTTCAATGTTCGGATTTTTAACAAGTTTAGCAAGATTGTGAGCTAAAGTACTCCTATCTAGATAGCTAAGCTCTTTTTTACTAATAAATCCGAAGTCGTAGTCACTTAACTTATGCGTTTTTCCGCTTGCTTGCGAACCAAAAACTAACAAGAGTTTCAACCCATATTTTTTGACAATCTCTTCGATTTTCTTCTTATCCATTGTTTTCATGCTTTTATATTACCACAAATATGAGAAAAAACAATATTTACTGTCAATTTCAGGAAAAAATTTTATTTCTATCAGTTTTTCTTCAATTTTCGAGAAGTCAAAATTATTTGAACAAGACTAATGATGACAAAGAGTGAACCCATCCAGATTGAAACAGATTCCTTGGTTGGACAAAAATTCATCCATCCTCCAGTTGAAACAGGAGCTAGCATTATGAAAATTATTGCAAACGCAAATCACAATAATGCAAACTTCAGCCATTTAACAAAAACAATATCATAAACAAAAAAAGAAAGGGAGAAACAATAAGGACAGAAAGAAACACATGGAAGAATGTTCTTGCAATTAAAATACTATCCCCACCAATACACTTTCCGAATTTAAAATCACATAAACTAACAAATAAACCACCCAATACAGCCAAGGAAAAAACTGTCAGCATCGCCCTCCACCAATAAGTTTTTTGCATATTTTTTATTCCCAGTTAAATCTTGCTATGCAAGAATTTTATAAAAAAAATTATGCCATTCCTAGTGAAATGAATACGACATTCTTAACACTTCTTACCATTTCTTTGCTTTTCGAGATTCCCAGAAAATTATACCAAAACTTGAAATTAAAAAGATTACAGGCAATAAAAAGATCGCTAACTCCCTGATGCTAGGAAAGAACATGTCGCCTTGGGGTGACGATATTGCAATAAATATAATCGAGCTTGGTGCAAAAATAATTGCAAATTTTAACCAAGCATCAAAAATTTGTTCACGTAAAAATAGCATAATGAAAGATATAATAAAAATCGGAACAGCAAAAAATATCAATAATGTAGACAGAATGTCATGACTATATATATATTCATCGATACAACTTGCGTCAGTTCTTTTGCAAAGTCCAAAAATCTCTGGCAATGCCAGCGCAAAACCCATCACAATTAAAATAACGGATGCAAACAAAATCCAATAAATTTTTTTCTTGTAATTCATATTTTTATTTTAACACAAATTAATTAATAATTACACTGCACGTATTTTATCTATAATCCCCATTAATTTTTCCGCCTCATCTTTCGGAATGCGAAATTTTTCAGGTGTATTAATGTCGCTGAGAATTTCGATTTGATGCTTTACATTTTCCAGCATTGCATCAGCGGCTACACTGTGACCTTTTTCCGATTGTTTTTTAGCGTTGTCTATTTTATTAATCAATCGATCTTTAACTGTCTTGTCGACATCAAGAGAGCTGATAATTTTTTCAAAAATTCCCAACAAATCCTCTTTTTTAATCACTTCTCCTGATCGAAAAATCGCATCAGTTTCCCCATCATTGTCCACATCTATTTTCATTTCACCAACACTTTCAGAAATTAAAACTTCCGCTTTCATTCCTTGCATAACAGGAATATTAGAAAAGGTGGTCGTTTTAACATCCTGATTACCAATAATTTCATCAATTTCAAAAGTAAATGTTCCCAAATCTTCTCCTTTAAGGACAACGGTTTGAGCAAGATTTCCTTCCGATCCGGCATATTTTGTTTCGCCAAATTCCATATAATACGAATTGGGAATCTGTTTTTCAAAAAATTTCAAATCAGAAATTGGATTTTTGTTTTCAATAAGTCCAGTATGCCTTCCATCTTTATCATAAATATGCAATGCTACGGGAGAATGCAGACGATATCGGAGACTTTTATCTTCATTTTTTACTTCCGGTTTTTCAGTCGAGATATAGTTTACTAACTCTTTTTTATCCTGGATAATATTTTTAATGAAATCTTGCAATGGTTTGATTTCTAAGATATCCGCATGTTCCCTATTTATTTTTAAATTTGAAAGACGATTATAGCGATTAAGATTAACATAATATTTTTCCGCATTACCATCCATTTCCACTGCGCTTGGAACGACCACTGTTTCGTCTCCATCTTGTGTGAAAAGCAATGAGCGATCGAGATTACTCAATTCATCAGGACAAAAAATAAAGTCGCAATCATCATATTTTATGCCACTAATCGTGTCCAATCCCCAACCTGCGATCTGCATAACCTCCATACCTGTAGGAGCTTGCCACGAATCCAACGATTCATGGGTTTTCTCCGCTTGAGAGAAAAAATTATCTTTAAGTACATTTGGCGAATCTGTATCATCAACGTCAGGCTCGGTGCGATTGCCATCGTCTCCAAGTAGAAATTTTTTAAACTCATCAAAATTATCGATATCATTTCCGAAGATTGATGGGAAGTCATAAATACTTTTCACATCTGTATCAAATTCAATAACAGGACTCTGAACAACATCAAAATATTTTTTTGACGGAAGAAGATTGTACGCACTAATCATATTCTCTCCAAACCCACGAGCAGTCTTCTTGTCGAGAATCAGTCCATAAAGAAAATTAGACCCATCTCCGTGGAGAAGCCCTGCTGCAGCCTTGGGTGTGCCTAACTGCGGCGTGGCAACCATAATAATACGATCCACGAGCTTTTCCTCTCCGCTTTTTTTCAAACTATCAACAATAACTTTTGCAAGCAAGCCGCCATTACTATGTCCGATAAGTGTCACTTTTCCTGTTTTTGATTCCTTTGCTGAATTTCTAATTTGATCAAGCACGTTCTCCACGCTTCCATCTTCAAGTTTAGTTCCATTATCAACCACGTCCTCTAAGGGCTTTCGCCAATCATACGCAAAAGCTTGCCATTTATTAATGACACCATCTGCAACAATATTATCCATTGATGCCATAAAACCTTTATAAACATTATTTATTCCATATGCTTCATCCAAAATATCACGCGTATAAATGCCTGGGTCATTGCTAGATCCGTCATTTTGATTCATATATAACTGCTCAACATCTTCATTATGATTAGTTGGCTCCCATAATTGATCCTCATCGCCATCCGAATCTTTCCTGTATAAACGACTCGCCTGATGCCCCGGCAAAAACATCACATTAGAATAGCAATTTTCCTGACAGATAGGCTCTGCTTCAAATTCAAATTTATTAACCCGAGGATAATAATCGGATCCCCCGCCAAAAACATATGAGCTATCGCAAATATTATCATTATTCAAATCTCTACAGTTAGCTTCATTTTTTTTCCAAAAATTTCCACCTATTGGAAGATCAAGATTAAAAGAATTATTTATTGAAGAATTAATTTGAAACACTGCCGCACCCGTTCCCATAATATTATTCCCATAAAATTGATTGCTATCGCTATAGCTCAAATATGCACGTTCAAAAATGCTATTTTTAATTGTATTATTACTAGATCCTTCAAAAATAATTTTTATGTCTTCGCTAGTTGAAGCTATATTTTCAATAAGAGAATTAGCGGTATTTTTAAAATATATCAGTGCTTTGTTTTCAGATAAAGATAGATTCTTAAGAGTTACATTTTGACAATTTGTGCAATAAAAAATACCTACGTCATCTAGGTTGTCATATATTTCATTTATTACATTTTTTATAAAATAAACCGCCTTATCTTCAACTGTATTGCTTGTATCAATATCATTATCTTCTACTTTATTACCTGATATATAAAAATTATGTTCCCCATTTCCAGACATAACATTACCAAAAAGCATGCTACTGCTGCTTTCAATCATTTCGATACCATAATATGGATTATTTTTTATCTTATTGTTTTTTAGAATATCTCTGTTTCCACCATAAATGTAGATTCCGCCTTCTAAATTTTCAAACACTTCATTATTCTCATAAACATTACTTGTATCATAAGTATAACCATAATTTTGAGAACTTTCGCTAATACCATTTTTATTTTCTGGACCTACAATATTATCAGTAAAAATATTTTTCGTGGAATAAAAAAGATACAAACCAGCATTGGAATTTTTAGTTATAACATTGTTTGAAATAACATTCGCACCTGAATGATCCAAATAAGCCCCATATCGATTACCCGTTAGTGTGGCAAAACTTATATTATTAAGACCAGAATAATATGAAAGATAAATCCCATAGAAAAATCCCGTTATTGTTACATTTTTAATTGTAATACCTTTTTTACCATTAACAATAAAAACGCCAGTGCCGGTATTTTTTCCAGTAATAATATGACCGTTACCATCCAGCGTTACGTTATCACTTTTTATCTGAACAGAATCATTAACATCTTGATTCAAAGTGCATGTTTTTAGTGTATCATTCCAAACACCAATACTTGAACAATCTCCTCCATTAACATCGGTAATAAATTTTGTGCTTTTGCGAGGCTGTATGAATATTAAATGACGCTGGCTGATATCTTGAATGAAAGAAAATGAACCTTTTTCATCTGATACAAAAGATTGGTAAGTGTCATAGTTATCTTGATATTTATAATAAGTCGTGTTTGGCAAAAATCCGGAAATAATCAAACTGGAGGAAATTGCCGCATTCAAATTTTCCGTTTCCAAAACAACCATTTCCGGTGCAGATTCCATCCTGACTTTAATATTTTCGCTACTATCCAATGTTATGTTTAAATATTCACTATCAACGATTTCAAAATGCATCCCAGTTCCACTCACAGATCCAGGAAACAATTTTTCCTCATCCGCCATAACCGAAGATGTGGAAAATAAAAATATTAAAATTAGCACAATCATTATCGTAAAATATCTCGTATTTTTATCAAAAAATGTTTTCATTTTTTATATCCTTTAATATTTACACAACTCACATTGATATTATAACATCAGACAAAAAGTTTGTAAAGTTACCAGCAGCACTAACATCACAAAAATCCCAGCCACGATGGCTGGGGTTTCAAGTTCGTCCTCTTTTGGTTTCTTTTACAAATCCAAAGACCTTACTATGCTTTTCAAATATTTTGGAACGTCTTTCAAGCAAGATTCTATCGACTGAAAAACCTTTTTAGGGTCAATTTCGTCATACTCGTGCGCCAATCTGTTTCTGAGGCCTGCAGAATTTGCCATTGTTTCAGCGAACTTGACTGTCAAATATTTCTTTCGCCCCATTTTTATAAACGAATTATAGAAATCGGTTGGGATTTCATTTTCTTTTTCCGACAAGACATGATAATTAATATCAATCATTCTGCCTATTATTCTTTCTAAATATCTTTCCGCTAAAGCTTCGTGTTCTGATTTGCTCAAATACGTCTTCAGCGATAGCTTGCTCAAAACCTTCAAACTTTTCAGATCTGAAGTTATAAGTGTTATTTTTCTATTAATAAGTTCTTTATCAATTGACATATGCATTGATTATTTTCTTATTTAAATCGCTTTCCATCTTAAAATATGGAGCATAATCGTTATACGACTTAAAGGCATACAGTTTAAATTTTGCAAAATCCACCTCATTTCCATATAATAAAATTGAGTTTTTACTTACCTGAAAAAGAAGCAGCGGATTGGCATTGTTCAATATTGATAAGTCGATATTTTTTTTAAGAATCAGGGAAAATTTATTTGTCAATCGAATTTGTTCGTGAAAGGAAATTTCTTTCATACTTGCAACAGCAACATCCATATCGCTATCATCCCTGTTTTTTCCACTAGCAAAAGAACCAAAAACCATAACCAGTTTTAGGCCTGATTTTTTGGCAATTCTTGCAATTTCTAATTTTTGATTATTATCTATTTTCATATGTATATTATATAGCAGCTAATTGAATAATACAACTGCACAGTGCTTATATAACATACAGCATACAAAAAATCCCAGCCTTAGCGGCTGGGATTTTTAAAGCATCGATTTTTACCTTATGAACTTTATAACCTTATAACTTTATTTACCCAGTGAAATCCCAACTACTGTTGGGGTGCGAAGCAATTTCACGGGGTAAACTTTTTTACTTCTCCATTTTTCTTCTAATAAAAGCCGGGATTTCAAGTTCGTCATCTTCCTCCTCAGCTTTTGTTTCCGAAACAGGATTGATAGTTCGAGGTTGAATTTTATCTTCAATAATCATTCTAGGTTCAAGAATTTTTTTGACAGGAAATGTTATTGCATCTTTAAGTTCTTCATTTTCCATCTTTTCTTCTTTTTCAGCAATTGTTTCATGCGAGGCTACGCCTGCTCTCACTCGATTAAGAAGTGGGTTTTCAACAACGCGATCAGCATCAAAACCTGTGGCCACCACTGTGACGTGAATTTCGCCTTTTTTGACTTGATCATCCACCACCGCTCCGAAGATAACTTTAGCATTGGGGTCGACACTTTCTGTGATAATATTGGCAGCTTCATTAATTTCAAGCATTCCAAGATCACTTGAACCTGAGATATTGAAAAGCACACCTTTAGCACCATCTATCGAAAGTTCGAGCAATGGGCTGTTGATTGCAGCGCGAGCGGCCTCTGCAGCTCTATTTTCGCCGCTAGCGATGCCGATACCCATCAGAGCCGATCCAGAGTCCTGCATAATTGCGCGCACGTCAGCGAAGTCCACATTAACGATACCGGGTTTAGTAATGAGGTCGGAAATTCCTTGTACACCTTGTCTTAGAACATCATCCACGATTCTAAAGGCGTTAATAAGGGTTGTTTTTCTATCAATAATTGAAAGCAATTTGTCATTAGGAATGGTAATAAGCGTGTCAACTCGATCTCGCAGATTTTGCAAACCTTCTTCTCCAAGATTTCTTCGTTGAGCACCTTCAAATGAAAACGGTTTGGTCACAACAGCAACTGTCAGTGCGCCCAATTCTTTGGCCGTTTCAGCCACCACTGGAGCAGCGCCAGTTCCCGTTCCTCCACCCATACCAGCACAAACAAAAACCATATCAGCACCTTTAAGCACATCTTGAATTTCATCACGATTTTCTTCAGCTGCTTGCCTTCCAATTTCAGGATTCATTCCCGCACCAAGACCTTTGGTAAGATTTTTCCCAATATGCACCTTTTCTGAAGCTTTTGAATGATGCAAGGCTTGCGCATCAGTATTGATTGCCACAAATTCGACCCCTTTGATTTTGGAATCGATCATTCTGCTGATTGCATTGTTTCCAGAGCCTCCAACACCAACAACCTTAATTCGAGCAAATGTTTCAATATCGGGTTTGATTTCTGCCATATTTTTACAATAGTTAGCAGCATATGCCGCCAAACAATAAATATAAATTAGAATTTTCTGAATTTGCTTCCTTTTTTATTTTTATTTTTATTGTTGTTTTGTCAGTTCACTAAGCCTGTTTCAATACCAGTTTTTTCTTAGTTCTTTAATTTATCACAGCTTCGATAGCTATGTCAACCCCGTTAGAAATTTTAAATTCTTATTTTTAACCTAAAAACTACACTCATATACAAAAACTATAACCTATAAAAACCTATCTGTAAAAATTTCTAACGGGGTCAACTAAGGCAAAAATTTCTTAATCCACTGTCTGGCTTTTTCAACACCGTCCCCTGTTCCGCGTTTAAAGATATCCACAGCCTTTGAATTCAAAAAATTCTCATTAGAATAAGTTGCGTTTCTTTGCTGAGACCACAAGACAAGTCCTGCTGCTGTGGCGAAAGAAGGATCATCAACCTTATCAAGAACACCGCCCAAGCCCAAAGGAAAACCAATTTGTACTGGCAAGCCCAAAATTTCTTTTGCAAGATCAGCAGTGTGTGTCATTTTTGCGCCACCACCAACCAACACAGCGCCCGAAGGAAGCAATCCCGCTTTTCCAATTAATTTCAATTCCTTTTGCACGAGTAAAAATATTTCTTCGAATCTTGCTTCAATAATTTCTGCAATATGAAAACGAGAAACAACACCTTCTTCTCCTGAGTCTATTTGCGCAAGGTCAATGCCTTCTTTTTTATTTGTGTCGCGAGAAAGTGCGCTTCCATATTCAAGTTTAATTTTTTCTGCCACATCAATAGAAGTTCGCAGCCCAATAGCAATGTCGTTTGTGATATGTCCTGCCCCAACTGGGATTATGGCGGTGTGCACAAGGTCGCCTTCTTCATATACAGCCAATGAAGTTGTTCCGCCTCCGATGTTGATGAGCACAACTCCAAGTTCTTTTTGCTTTTTGCTTAAAACTGCTTTTGCTGCAGCCAATGGTTCAAGCACAAGATCATCAATTTCAATGTTTGCTTGATATGCACATTTGCTTATATTTTTAATATGAGAAGAATTGCTTTCAATAACCAAGGCATCAACCTCCAAACGAACACCTTTCATCCCAAGCGGATCCTTGATATTGTCTTGATCATCAAGTCTATATTTTTTTGCAAGCACGTGAACAATTTCCCTGTTCATTGGCAATGAAATTATTTGTGCCTCGGAAATAACCCTGTTAATATCATCTTCCATAACTTCCCCGTCTGCTTTTCCGATTGCTATAACCCCTTTGGAATTTTGAAAACCAATATCCGATCCTCCAATATTAAAAATTGCTTTTTTAACTTGAACTCCAGCCATATGTTCTGCTTTTTCAACTGATTCATTGACTGCTTTTATAACATCTTCGATGTCAATTATAACTCCACGCCTAATTCCGAAAGAGGGAGTTATGCCAACCCCAATAACACGAGGATTTTCCTCGTTTCTAATTTGTTGTGCAATCACAGTACGCACATTTGTTGAGCCGATATCTATCCCAACAACTACCGAATTATTATCCCTAGCCATAATATTAAAAATTTCTAATTTTTCAACACTTAACCTTCATAGGACTTACGCATTTTCTCAACTATTTCTTATTTGGCACGCTTTTGGATGAATACTCAATATCCAAAAGCTCAAAGAGTTGCTGTCGCCAACAATTGGCCAAAAAAGAAATGTTTCGAAATGCGTAACTTCTGTTTCAATTCATTATATATGAATTGCCAAATTCTTGCAAAACAATTATTTCTGTGTCCTAGTAGTTTGAAATTGTTGCGGCTAATTCTCTGAAATATGGGTAAAAAATGATTATTCCAACAATAACTGATGCCACCGCCGAAATCAAAACCACCGCTGCCATAAGATCTTTAATCAATCTTGCATACGGATGTATTCTTGGTTTCAGAATGTCCACCACTCTTTCAAGCACAGTGTTTGTAAGTTCGGAAATCAAAACCCACATTATCATTAGAAGCAAAATAACGGCTTCCCAATTTTTAACTTTAAAAACAAAGATAAGACCGAGAACCAAAAATGCAAACAAAAGTTCAATACGAAAATTTTTTTCATGAACCGTGGCGTATTTAATCCCATCCAAAGCATGTCTCAAACTTCTCTTAAATCGTCTTAATTCTTCATTCATATAGATAGCTTCTTAGGCATTAGCTTCTTAGCTAATTAGCTTAATTAATTTATAATAATTATTTTTTATTTTTGCTGGTTACTAATTCATCGGCGACTTGTTTTTGGAGTGCGAACATTTTTTTTCCATGCTCAAAACCCAGCAAATGAAAAATTCCGTGCGCCGTGATATATGTGAGGGCATATTCCAATGACTGTCCATCTTCATTGGCATTACGCTCAATATATTTCGGACACAAAATCAATTCGCCAACAAATACTTCGTTTTCATTTTTTTTCTCACAAAGTTTTTCAGTTGATTCATATTCGCAAAAAGAAAGCACGTCTGTTGGTAATTGCTTTTTGCGATATTGGCTGTTCAATTTTTGAATTTCATCTTCGCTAACCAAAGCAACACTAAGTTCCAAAATTTTATTTTCAAGACAGCTCAAATCAGCCAGCGCAATTGAACGCTGAAAAATACCCATAAATTTTTTCTTAGAAAATTTATAAGTTGTCTTATTATTTACTTCAAGAATAAATTTCATTTTGATAAGAAATAAGTATTGCAAATTGTCACTCACATACGTTTTTCTTTTTGTCACAGAAAAACAATTGCAACTTTTGACCTAACACCAAGGAGACTTGTTTTAAGCGAAAAAAGAAAAAGTATGTTCGTTCCAATTTTCCAATAAGCTACTTTTCAAGTAATTGTTTTGCAATTTCACGCACAACATTTCCATCAGCTTCTCCTTTCATCTTACTCATAGCTTGACCCATAACTTTTCCAAGATCGCCTACGCCAGTTGCGCCAATTTGAGTAATTACTTCACTAACCACGGCAGTAATAGCCTCAGTTGAAAGTTGCGCTGGTAAATATGGCATAAGAATATCAAGTTCCAATTTTTCTTTTTCAGCCAAATCAGATCTACCACCTTCTTCGAATTGACGAATGCTATCCTGTCGTTGTTTTACAGCGCGAGCAAAAACTTCCAGAACTTCTTCATCTAAAAGTCCGGTTTCGCGTTTTTTCTTTTCAATTTCCAAATTTTTAACAGCACTGTCCAAAAGGCGCAAAGTGTCACGACGAACACTGTCCCCGCTTTTCATCGCGTCTTTAAGATCTGAGATAATTTTTTCTTTAAGTGACA
>Ga0209318_1001336_pt1 | contig 15972 bp, 25 predicted proteins | sample RifGroE1_FD_183999 | JGI IMG/M metagenome (GOLD analysis project Ga0209318, IMG submission 183999) | Groundwater microbial communities from Rifle, Colorado, USA - Groundwater E1 (SPAdes) (version 2) | ecosystem: Environmental > Aquatic > Deep subsurface > Groundwater | place: Rifle, Colorado...
AATGATATCCTGGTATAGAGACAACACAAAGAACTCTAATAACTCGATCAATAAGCGAATCGCTCACTTAAAAAGAGTGCTTCACTATTTTAAGGTTGAAACATCTTTCTATAAAACAAGCTTCTTGAAAAAGGATACGCTGCCTTATCAAAGATTTCAGGATAATGATTTAAAGAAGATTTTCACATTCGTTGATTTATCCATGGAGTCATCAGCTTCTACTTCTAATACGATTCTATACAAGTTGATGATCTACATGCTCCTGGATACAGGACTCAGAATCAGTGAGCTTCTAGATCTAAAGATTCCAAACATTGATCTAAAGAATCAAGTGATTTTACTAGAACACACCAAAAATGGAAAGAAAGAACTGATCCCATTTTCTAGCTTTAGCTCTGATGTGATTCAAGAAGTTATCAAGCTGAGGTATGATGATCATTTTCTCTTTTGGAACCAATTAAAAGGCCGGCCAATGAATTATACGAATGATGTCAGAAACTATATGCGCAGGTTAAAAGAAAAGACCGGACTTGATCGATTACATCCACATCGCTTTAGAAAATCTTATGGAACGATGATCTACAGGGAAACCAAAGACATCAGACTGGTGCAGAAATTACTCAGACATGCTGAAATATCCACAACGGAGATCTACATCTCTGAAGGAATTGATGAAGTGCATCAGAGATATCATGAAGCATCAAAAGTTTTCTCCCAGGCATTAACACCAAAAACAAAAATTGAAAAGAACTCTAGGAAGATGTCAAGATCTCCTTAAGAGTTTTTTATTTTCTTCAGATGATCTGCAACCTTCTCCTTAGCTTCTCTGATGATCACGAGCTCATCCAGTGTGACGCCTAGAGCATCCGCAATTCTAGCTGCAGTATCTACTTGTGGAATCTTCTTTCCAGCTTCATAACGTGATATTGTTTGTTGATGAATTCCTAATTTTTCTGCTAGTTCTACCTGAGTAACATTCTCTCTCTTTCTCACGGTTTTAAGAATAAACTGTACTTCTTTCATAAAATCACTCCTTTTTCTTGACAAATATAAACGTTATGATGTATTTTGGATATATACAGACGTTGTGATGTATTAAAACTTAAAAAATATTGCATCATTGAGGTTTTGATGCAAGGGATAATCTGAAGTGGGGTAAACCGATGATAGATAATTTTGAAATAGTGTACATTGTAGTTATATTTGTTCTTATCATTGCTTACCTGATTGAAACAAAAAGAAATCAAATGCTAAAATTACGAATAAGTAAAATTGTGAGTAGAAAAAGAAGTATAAACAAATCAATTACTTCTCATCACCAAAGAAATAATAAGATTCTGAAACAAGGGGTAAAACGATGAAAAAATTACACTTGAGTTTTTCAATATTCTTTGCAATTCTATTTCTAATTGCATTTGCAGTATTCTTCATCAGTTTGAAGAAGATCGAAGATAAATCAATATCAACGGCAATTACAATGCTCTTCATATTTTTAGTTTCTGCAATCGGATTCACTGGAGCTATTAATTCATGGCATGGAGCTAAAGATAATGAGCTGGAAACAAAAGAAGATTGTAAATGAAGCTATTCGTTACTTTCTAAAAACAAACTTCTCTGCACCATATAATATTGCAGCAATTATGAGTAATACTAATCCTAGAGCTGCAAGAGTATCTGACGTATTTAAGTTACCAATAAGAAGCATAATTAACCCTATAACACCCATTAGATATGTGACTAAGCGCAATTTCTCTTTCATAATTTTTTCTCCTTTCCTAGTTTTATTTACTTTTTAAAAAACTCACTGCATCTACAGAGGACGTCGATGCAAGGATCTAATCACTGGTGCCGAAAATAGGACTCGAACCTACGACCTGCTGATTACGAGACAACCCATCTATCAATGTCCTCAAATGAGGGCATTTTTATTTATTCCGGAGGATCCAATGACAGCTGATTTACTTAAGAGAAAATATGAAGCAGAGTGTGAAGCTTATGGACGCATTGGATTGTACAAGCGTTATTCATTCCTGTTCAGACTGTCAAATGATCATCAGCTTGCTAGAGATATACTGCTCCAAGATAAGTTCACCAGGACACAAGTCACCCGAACGAAAAGTATGTTTGACCATTATCAAAAGAAAAAGAATCATCAAAGCATCATGAGAGGAAATGCTTTGAACACATTAAGCGAGTCTTAATGGAAGGTAGTTGATCGCGTCCTCTCAGATAGATCAGCTGCTTTCCATTAGGACTTGAAATCTATGAGAGGAGATTATTAGAATGAAGTCTAAGAAAACAGATTCAAAAAGTACCAACAACAAGAAAACACTCCATGCTGCAGTATTGAGAGCTGCAGCGATTCACAAAGCATTCATGAGGGATGATCACATTGAACTACCACATCATCCAGGACAGATGAGCATGATTGGAATGCTCTTCCCGGTATTTGATCAGGAGGTGCAATCATGAAACTCTATAAATGGAGATTGACTTGGTGGACACCAGCTAAACAAGTTGCACTTTTTAATAGGCGAAAAGATGCATCGGTATTTCAAGAACAAATGGGGATTAGAATTGCTAGATATGAGAAGGGTACATATTTCAAAACTGAAGAAACGGTATTTCAATCATGACAAGCGAACAAATCGTAGAAAACTTGAATCAGAAGTTAAAAGAACGTTTGAATCAAAACAAAGTTATCAGTGCATCAGATCTAAATGACTTTAGTGCTATTGAGTTGATGTGGCTTGCCGTATATTCTGGGAATGATGATGCACTATGGAAGTTGAAAGAAATAAATATGACACGTGAACTTGAATCTTTGGATCACACTGGTAGAAGATGGAACTTTAATGAATTCACAATAGAACCGAGGAAACAATCATGAGCACATTCTACTTTGCAGATATTGAGGATTGTGGAATGATCTTCGCTAAATGGTTTTATCCAACGCGTAAGGATTGTGTCAATGTAGCTCACAATATAGGTGATACATCAATTACATCAGATAATGTTGATTCGACTAGAGCTAAGGTATCATACGATGCAAATGGTCAACCAGAGTATGTAGAGCTATGTAAAAATAAAAAAAACACTATTCCAGTGTGGGTGATCAAATCATGAGTGAAAATCTTAGAAAATGTCGCATCTGTGGATGTGACGATGACCACGCTTGCAAAGGTGGATGCTCATGGGTTGAGTTTGATCTATGTAGTCAGTGTTTTGATAAACTCAATTCATGGAAGATCAGTATTTTTAAAGGTATATATTCCGGGCATGAAAAGATTACTGTAACTGTAGATCCACTGGTCATAGCTGATGAACTCGAATCAGAGGATAAAGCTGAAGGTTTTGTTTATGGGTATGTCGAGGGGAAAAACGAATTAAGTAAAAATATCAAACTTAAATATGAAGATGATCCAATTAGAGGGAAATTTTATACAGTGTTTATTGTAGAGAATATAGAAGATCAATATTACTATTTCTTTGAAGAGGTGGAATCATGATCTACCATGTTGGAAAGCCTTCAGAGAATCGTTGGGTATCCAGGATAGTAATAGTTACCCTGGATGAATTCAAAAAGACTGCAGTAGTATTCTCTGATCAAGGGCAAGAAAAAGCATTTCCGTTCACCCTGGTTGATGCAGCTAGAAAAGTTGCAACCAAATTGAACATGGAACTTGTACCGGTGGAATCATGAGAGAGTATGCAGGCGGTAGAGGATATTCAAGATTTCTATATGCAAACGCAGCTAGAAAGTGGATTGTAGAATTGATTCGGATAAATGCGGACTCCCGCTACTTTATTTTTGATCAGAACTCGATTACAAGAAGTTACAACAATTCCGGATTAGGTATGTCTTGGCCAGCATGGAGATCCATCATCAATGGTGGAGATATGAAACTTTCAACATTCTTTAAAATCTGCAATCACTTCAATATTCCAGTTACTGCAGCAATTCTTGAAGAAGAGAAATTTCAACGTGAAAAAGTATAGTTTATGTTTGGCCAAACATAAAGCACACTTTACCTGCAGTAAAAGGAGATACAATGAAGAGAAAACGTCAGTTCAAACCGAATCGATTCCAACTCATGATGCATCATCTGTATGACCTTGCATTGATCATCTTCTTCACGATTCACACAACTGCACTAGCTGCAGTGATTATTGAACCGATGATCAGAAGAGAACTTATGGGATCCTATGATGAATTCATCGTAATCTATTACCTGGTTCTCATGTCAATCATTACCGGTATATTATCATACAGGGAAAACACGAAGATATTTGAGTACTACCAGGATAAAAGGAAGCGTGAATCACATGAGTTTCTTTAATTTAATTCTCATTTTGATCATTAAAATATTGATGATTCCGGTTAAGATTCTACTGTTTATCTTAAGTATCTTCAATCCGGATTTAACCAAAAAGAAAGTAGGTAAAAAATGATGATTGCAACTAATCCACTTATCATGGGAATAACAATCGCAGCATTCATTTTTTATGTGATCCTAGTTGTATCTTGTTATTTTATGGATAAAAAAGAAAAAAAGGATTCTCGCTCCCTTTAGAGCTTGATATATGAGCACTGTGGCCTAGTCTCCTCGGTGCTCTCCTCCTTGGGAAGGAAAACATGAAACGCATACATATGTTGAATCGGATTCAACCGGATTTGATTCTTGCAACACTTTTAAGACCTGATCAGATAGTGATTGTTCAGAATGATGTCAAGTTATTCTTTAAAGAACAGCACAATCTCCCTCCAGGAGTATTAAATGCTATTCTCATTAAAGCTATTATCGGAACCGGTGAAAAACTGTTTAACCTGGTATATCTGAGAATGGTTACTGAAACATTTAAAGCTGAAGGAATCACTGCAACATCACTTGCTGTAAATAAGCTGGAGAAAGATTTCTCTCAAGCTAAGCAACGTAAGCGCAAATCATCTCAAGTAGAAACTCAAAAAGTATCAGAACCATCATTTATGACTGATGAATTTATGGCTAAATTAGTAAAAATGGATTAGAGAGGAATCACCATGAACATAGGGTTTAAGTTAAACAATATCCCAATCGAATATATCGGAATCAACATAACTGAACACTATGCAGAAGGTGGTGTCTTTATCGCGACCAAGGTTCTAGAAAAAATCATGATCGAGTATAGTGAAACCGGACTGGTCACTTATTCCAATGATCACTTTATTGAAACATTTGGTGTATCTAGGAGAGGTCTCCAAAACGCATATAACCTTCTAGAAAACGCAGGTATCGTAAAGCGTACATTTGCTGATCCTAATACAAGATACACGCGTACAGGCTTTATTTTGAACGTACCCATGGCCATTGAATGGTTATCCAAGACACGCGAAGATGTGAAGGATCTCCATCGTGGAACTTTGCTGAAGCATTTTGTGATGCAAGCTGTAATCAAAGTTAAGATGTTTGCACGTGATCTAAAGAAAGCGATCAAGTACAAAAAGAATGAAATTGACCGGGATGCTGCAGCTCAACGCATTGAAGCTTTAAACAAGCAGCAAAGACGCTATGAACTTCACTGCCAGGCAATCGCTAGGAAACATGATAGACACCTAAGACGTACAACAATCAAGCTATCAGATGAAGAAATGGCTGCAGATCTAATTGAACAAGTGACTACTCTTAAAGAAATGGCGATCGGACTTGGATACAAACCACCCGAGAGCTCTAAAAACTAAATAGAATCATCCTGGATGCCTAGTGCATCCTTTTAACACATTTAAAAATCAGCAAAATCTGATCAAAATGATGACATCAACCACATGATGTCATTTTTTTTGTTTCATTTCCTCATTGGATTGAACACTACATGTGAATAAATTGAACACCCATATTAAACTGCACACCCCATTCGATTTGAATAGATATACTCGTTTGCCCCATAATAATTGGAACTTAATTACTTTGTAACTAGTTCTTAAAGATTAAAGATAAATTCTTATTACAACAAAAATGTCCGTTTCCAAACAAGCTCTGATGCGATATGTATTTTCTCGATGTGATCGAAAGTTCAGTGAAAGATAAGGATAAAGAGTGTTAACCGAGAGTCGCTCATACTTCGCTCGTGTGTAAAGCCAAACCAAATCGCTCAGGTTTTGATGTGTCATTTTAGTTTCATAGGAATGAATAAGGATTCAAGAAAAAGAAAAGCTTCTCAAAAGCGAAATTTGAGCGTTTGCTGATATTGATGATTTTTCAGTTCTGATCATAATTATTGAAGATTATTCAACTATGACGCGTTTTGAGCAATCGAGAATTCATAAGTTGATGATTCATCAGGTATCAAAGCTCTAAAAATATTAGTCAGATTAAACATGATCGAGTTTCATGTATAGTCCTGACTAAACTATTCAAGGGTGACAGAGGGCAGAATTTAACCATCGATGTTTACAAATAATAAACAATATGATCAAAAAATGACTAATTTTTATGACAGGATTATTTTTCAATGAAAAAATGTACTCAGATACTATGAAGTATCAAATCAATCACTATAGAGTGAAGGGAGATTCAAAAATGAAGAGCAAAGCTCAAAAGATTTTATTGTCAATCGTTTTTATTCTTGCAGGAATCTACATTGTTGCCCTGGTGTTCGTACCTTATGCTACACCGGCTGTGACGACTGCAGCCTGGATCATGTCAGTTTATGATCATTTCGTTAGTGTCAATGCAGCTGTAAGAGGTGATGCATATTTTTATCTCATCTTAATTGGAGTTTTAGTAGCTCTGTACTATTACTTAATTTACAAGCCTATGCACGTGAAGGGTAAGAAATCTAAAGTGCAAGCCGTATCTACAGCTAGATTATTAGTCTTCAGTGCAGTTGTAGTCTATGGACTTCTTCTGATCATACTTCCATACATCACGCTTCCCGTATCAGCTGTAGCATTACAACCATTCTTTGATCATTTCAGTACTGTTAAAAATGCGATCATGGATGATTATATGTTTCTAGCTTTGACACTTGGTGCTCTTGGCCTAGGTTTTTACTTCATGATCTATAAACCCAAACTCATCAAGTAAGTATTTCAAAAGTGTTTCAAACAAGGAGGGTAAAATGAAAAAATTATTCAGTCTAGGAGTTTTTATTCTCCTTTTTGTCTTTGCCTTATTTACATCATCCGGAAAGATTCATGCAGCTGTAAGCACAGATAGCATCTACACGTTTGCGAATTATTCACTTACATCTGGTGGGGTTACATTAACCATTGATAGCAGCACTCAAATTTTCACAATCAATGGAACTGGTGGAGCGAATTTCACCCTACCAAGTTTATTCACAGCAAATGCTGCAGGTTCATCTTTGAGTTCATCATCAGAATACGTTATTTATTACGATTACATATCAGGAAGCTTCTCCGGTGTTACATCTTGGTATGCTTTCAATCTGCCTTCTGCCTCTGCATCTTTTCCTGGATCACAAATTCAGATGCGTGCAGAACATTATCTAATCAGCCATGGCACATACATTCCAACTGGAACTACAATTGTTCAACCACAAGTCAACGCTTACACTGGTACCTATGTCAACTATACGTACAAGCTCACAGTAGTACCCTATGATGATTCAACAAACGATCTGGATTTTTTTAATTCTGATTACTCAGCTACATCAGAAGGAATTACCATCAATATTACAGGTGGTGATACAGTCACGATGAATGGATCCACTCCACTGTCAGTTATATCTGGATTTGATTTATTATCAAAAGTATCAGTTTTAGATCCGGATGTTGATTACATTTTCAAATATGTATATGTATCTGGAACCGTGACATCTTCAGGAAGTATCACAGCTACAAATTTGATTCCATTTAGATTGTCAGTGAATAAATACATTGTGCGGAATCATGCAGTATCAACCTTTGATGGAGCAATCTCTCATTCAGGAAATCTTGATTATTTCAGAATCGATGCGAAATTTTTAACAGCATCGCAGCAAGTGACTTATAACCTTTTCACCTATAAGATACTGGTTGAACAAATCGGTGGACTTGAAATAGATCCAACAGTCACATTCGATTCAGCTGGGGGATCATCAATTGGATCCATGGTAGTTACCTATAATTCAACGATCACTCTTCCTGATGCACCATCCAAGGATGGATATACCTTTGATGGATGGTTACTTGAAGGAGTCGCATTTGATCCTGGTACTTTAATTACATCAGATATCACACTCGTTGCATCCTGGATAGAGAATCCACCTGAAGTATTCACAGTCACTTTTGATTCAGCTGGAGGATCTGCGATATCAGATCAAGTAGTATCAGATGGAGAACTTGCTACAGCTCCACCGGATCCGATTAAAACCGGATACACATTTATTCACTGGTACATTCACGATCCATTAGTAGCTTATAGTTTTAGTACTCCAGTTACATCCGGATTATTACTTCATGCATCTTATCAGATCAATACCTACACGGTGACATTTCAGGATGATCAAACGCTCCTGGATACTGAAGATGTTATCCATGGACAACCAATCACCGGATTTATTCCAACTAAAGAAGGATTCAGCTTTCAAGGATGGTTGCTTGAAGGCGCATCGTTTAATTTAGAAACATCGATCACCGGAAACATCATTCTATATGCATCCTGGTTGGAAGATGATGTCATTACCTACACCATCAGCTTCAATTCGAATGGTGGCAGTGAAGTTTTAAACATCACAGTACTTCCTGATGCATATGCTATCGCTCCAACTGCTCCAACCAAGGAGAGCTACACATTTACTGGATGGTATTTAGATCCAGGACTCACTCAGATATTTTCTTTCATAAGTACGTCAATATCGGAAAATATCACGCTTTATGCGAAATGGACTTCTGAAGGTGGTGGAGTTATCATCCAACCGGAAGAAAGTCAGTCATTTTTAATTGAGATCATCGGCAGCATATCCAGCGTCATTGCTATAGCTGCTGCAATCATAACAAAAAAGAAAGGTAAATAAAATGAAAAAAATTGTACTTGTTTTAACACTTGTGTTGAGTTTTATGGTCGGGTTGCTGATTATACCTGGTGAGGTTTCTGCAGCAACAGAAATGGTTGATCTGGTGCCAATCAATGCACCATTAGAAATTAAAGCCGGGGATGTTCTTCACTTCACGAGAACAGCTACAGCTTACAATAATGTGTCCTACACAGAATACTTTAGAAACGATCCTGCAGAAGCTACAATCTGGGGATTCAGTTCTACAGGTACAGGTCACACGATTCGTTATAATGGAACGTCAGTCAGACTTGAAGGTGGCACATGGGATTCTCACTCATTTATAGCTGCATTTACTGATGCCTGGGTGAGCTGGAGCTTCGAAGGAAATATCGGTACTTTAGAGTTTCTTCAAGACTGGCCAACACCAATTGTCGGCTTATATAGATCGACTGCAATGACAACTCCTGTGACATCCTGGTTGAATTCGACCAATATCAGTACATTCGCTGTGCTTGAACAAACGATCACTGCAGAGGAACCTACCGGATTATTGCCATCCGATTACGGATTTGAAATCAGTGTCCTAGGTAGCCCTGTATTGGTTGACGACTTATTTGAAATGGTTGAAATTGAAGGTACAGTCCAGCTTAAGTCAGTCGCTGGATCCGATGTTATAGAAAATGGTATCAACTATATCGATATTTATTCAGTACTCACATCTGGTACAAACCCAATCAGTATCAGTTATGGTGATGGATTGCAACTATTCAATTCAACAGTTTATGAACGTTTTAGTGGAGCTGAAGGAACTACAGTTCGTGTTAACTACACTTTTGAATCCTTAGCTCCTGAAGTAACGATCACTGATTTAGGAACCTCACTCAGAGAAGTAAAAATCTATGATGGTGTCACTTTACTGGAAACCTACACGGATTTATCCTACGCCATGGGCGGAACCTGGATAGCTGTAGTGATTGAAGATATTTATGAGCGTACTGCGGTCACATTCATGAATGAAGAAATAGAATTCGCTACAGATTCAGTTATTGAAGGATCCTTGATTGCCAATCCTGGTATTCCAGTTAAAGCTGGATTTGTCTTTATCGGTTGGGAAACTGTAGCTGGTCACATCTGGGATTTTAACAATGACGTTGCATCCGGCGCGACTCTAGTATTGACTGCCAAATATGTGGCTGAAGGTACTGTGTTGAATACCATTAGTTTTGTTACCAATGGCGGTACTGCAGTATCAGATCTCCTTGTTGAAGATAACACTATAGCAATCGCTCCAACTGCTCCAACGAGAACCGGTTATACATTCACTGGATGGTATTCAACTGTCACACTATCCACTGTATTCTCATTCATAGAAACTGCAATCACTGATGATATCACACTCTATGCGAAATGGACTCCTATCACCAATGGTGGAATCATTACTCCTCCTGCTGAAGCTGAAATCACTACACTTCAAATCGTCTTGTTATCAGCTGGTGGTTTATTAGTTCTTGCAGCATTATTCATTCCAGATAAGAAGAAATCAGGATCCAAGAGATGAAAAAAATAACAGTGCTTGTTTTGCTTGTTTTAACTGCTTTAGCTGGTTCTTTCACAACTTATGCATCGAGCACTGTCATTGTTGGGCCAGATGTGATTCATAAGCAATACAATCATATTTTAACCATCACTGATATCTTGTCGTTATACAGATCAGATCTAGGTGGTGTGAGTTTATCTGAAGATGGTTACACCGGGTATGGAAACATACTTGGTGTACATACGCTTCAGCTCTATGCTTCAAACGGAACAGTAGCTGATGCGCATGAAGTCAATATCTACGTTGTTTCAGAACTAGGGAATGTTCAAGCTGTGACTGATTATAAAGATATTCACGTTAGAATTGATCAGATTCTGCAACCAGTTGAAATTGTGTATGTTCTGGAGAACACTGGATATTTAACGATAACTGCATCAACTCAGATGATGATCCTATCTGATACCTACACAGAAAACTCAGATACACCAGGTGAGTATCTATTTGAATTCAGGATGATCAACTCAGCTGGACTGGATATGACCTATTTATCCAAGATTTACGTATCTGAAGATGATAACCTATTCATTCCTGGAATCATCTTTGAAGCACCAAAAACAATATTGGATACCATTGGTGAATGGATTGGTTTCATATTTTGGTTTGCTGTTGCAGGATTCATTATTTTTATTATGTATAAAGCTTCGAAAAAGTTTAAGAAGAAGGTGTCAAGAATATGAAAAAATTAGTCATGTCTATGCTCTTCCTGATGATTGTATTATTTGGTACCATGGGAAGAACGTATGCAGCAACATTCACTCCTGAACCAGGAGCATCTGAAGGTGGGCTGTGGCACGTGGAAGATGGTAACCAGGCATATGTCTATATGCGTTATACCATCGGTGCAACGGTTAAAGAAACTGGTGAGTATGAGGAGCACTATGCAACATGGTGGGGTGGCAGAGAAGATGATTTTAGCTTTGAGTCATTAACACCAAAGGCTGCAGTATTAACAAATCCTGATCCACTCGTCTATACAAAGTTTAGAGTTCAGATCATCGCGAATATCAATACCATTTCTGGAACACCGGTTGTAGTAGATATTCTTAACACTGAAGATGTAGATGCAATCGAAGTGAGAATCACGGACTGGGCTGACCGGCCAAACACAAACTACCTGTATGACTACAGTTTTTTTGATTTATATGTGGATGGAATCAAGTCGCTTACATCCAGGAATATCAGTGAGGATGTTACTGCAGCACTAGGATTCCCAACTAATCCGAACTATATAGATATCACATTTGGAGTTAAGATGTACTGGAGTAAAACTGATGAGGTTGTGGTGGATCCTGAAGATCCATTAGATCCAACAGATCCATGGGGAGAACTTCCTGAAACAACTGGAAATCCTGCATCGCCCTTGGGTGTATGGGGTGAAGTTGATACATGGAGTTATGATGCAGCTACTCATAAGTTTAGTTTCACCATCAATTACTTAGAAACACTTTATCAAATTTCAAACGTGACTGTCAGTGGAGACACTGATTTTTTAGCGAAAACTAAGAAAATAGCATACTACACGGATCCTCAATCAGGTGACCGTATTTTATATATGAACTTCTCTGATGAAGTTGACTCTATGATTTTAAAGACTGGATCCATTTCATCAGTCAATATCTGGGAAGGTGAAGCGCTTTGGAACCTATCAGAAAATGAAGTGAGCGTCACAAACGTGCTGCGTGTTTTTAACTATATTCCTGAGATTGAATCCAATGGTCAAGTCTATAGTTATTTCTACATGCCAGATGTACCGGTGGATGATCTTCTATCTGTGACAGTGAACCTTGGTTATAGATATCACGAAAAAGAATGGCCATGGTCAAGTTATGAACCAGGTCAAGTTCAATCTAAAACAATCACTCTCACTAAAGGTGCATCAACAACTGTGAATCCTACATGGGTGGAAAGTGCATACCGGACATCCTTTTGGTCTGCAGGTCTTATGTCAGCCATGATGGTTTTATCCAGTCCAATCGGTCTCATGCCAGCATATGGATGGGGAATCGCCCTTGCATCATTTGTCATTGGTGGATTATTTCTAGCTGCAGATCACTATGAATTCTTTGCTTATGATGTTGCACAAATTCAATATGTAATTCCTGATTCTGCACTCAGAACTGATATTGATGCATTCATTCAATCCAAGGATCCATCTGCAGAACCTATCAATACAATAACTAACAAACTATACAAGCTGAATCTTGGAACGCTTGATGAAGGCGATTATCCTCAAGTCATGGAAGAATACTCTTCAGTCACTCAAATCGTTTGGAAAACATCCGGTAAAGTTTATAGTGCTTCAGGTGACTATATCAACGATGTCTGGGGCGGTCCTGGTACTGAAGATCCGGATCCTACATTCTTTGATGAGTATGGAGTTATCATCATCATTATCGGAGTTATCTTCGCAGCTGCGCTTATTCTTCCAACTCTAGATAAAGGTTTGGGATCACTTGCTAATATCACGAGAAACCCACGAAAGCTCATTATCTTGATTCTTATAATCGGAATCATTTTACTATTTGCAACTGGACTGATCACGATATGATGCTAATTGCCAGATGCTTAGTGATCTTAGATATTCCAAACCCATGGGAGTTCATCAAAAACATTGGTGAATGGATAAAAGACATCATTCAATCACCTGCAGTTAAGGGGTTTGTCATCGTAATAGGGATTATTGCAGCTGTACTGATTTCCTGGTTTCTAGCGAGATTTTCTAGATGGTTAAAACAAGTTTTAGGAAATCTAGCTACACCTGCAGGGTTTTTGTTTTTCATCTTGAGTCTGATAGCTTTTATTGTCATACTTTTCAAATACGATTTGCTCTAGGTTAGAGGGAGTTTCTAATGGAAGAATTTTGGGTGAAATACAATCAAAGAATTCTTGAATTTATAGACAGATATGAACAAGTCTACATCAAATATGTAACGAAATATTACAAAGTGGTGAGATTCTTGATGATCTGCTTTTTTGTGTTATTTGATACCGGTGCAAAACTAGGGAGTTATTTTTATAAAACTGCTAGGTATATGACATGGCCATTCCATTGGCTTTGGATCCTTATTTGGGCTAAACAATATACTTTTGATTTAGAAAAAATTCCAATCTTCAATGTGGGTGCACATTACATCTATGGAAGACCTGCAGCTGGAAAGTCGACCATGACCTATCATGCTATGATGCAGTATGCTTATTCAACCGGGAAGTGTAGCTATACCACTGCGAATATGGAAATACCTAGAAAAAATCTTGGTGGTGCTGAGTATTATTATCACTTGCCTTTTAGACCTTCAGAATTCTATGAAGGTGGAGAACAGGTGAAATCCTTCGATCACGAACATTTTAACTTCATTGTGTATGAAGAGATGCTCACGGAATATAACCAGAGAAAAAATAAAGAAAGAGAATACAACGATGAAGTGATTCCACTTGTCGCATCCATTGGTACTCAAAGACACCAAAGTATAGATATCTTCTTCTTTATCAGTCAACTTCCCAGGACAGACGTGCAGCTGATGCTCATGATGTCTGGAGGATATCATATCCCGAAGGTTAAAAAAGGATTTGACTATCCACTCTTTATGGAAACCGGACAATTCAGATTCACAATCAAGGGATGGAAAATGAAGAGCTATAGCATCGTACCAACTGGTGGGAATGATTATAAGCTTGAACACAATAAAAACTGGTTCTATCCGAATGTTCTTCCTGAAGATATGAAGTATTTCAATAGACTCAATATGAAAAAGAAATTTGATGCATTACCAAAACACGAAGCGAGGGTGTACGCATGAAAATAGATGTTCAATTGTTATTTGATATGTTAATAGTTTTAGGAGTGGTCATCGTGATTGGATTGATCGTTTTTGTTTTCTGGACGATTGTTCTCATACCGGTGAAAGAAAAGAAAAAACTTGATCAGGAAGTAGTTAATCAAAAGAGTGAGCTAGAACAGATCCAAATCCAAAAAGGTGTTGAGTGGGATTCTTATAAAGAACTCACAGATGAAACGAATAAGCTCCGACTAGCTTATATCAAGCTAAAGAAAGAGTATGATTCCAAGGTTGAAGAAGCTGCAAAGAAAGAAACATCGATTGATAACTTGAAAGCTGCTAACAAAGAACTGAAGAAAAACACGAAACCTGAAGCAACCAAGGATCATGAAACCACTAAAAAAGAGATGGAATCAGGATCTAAGAAAACAACCGAATCCAAACAGTCTTAAAGCATATATAAATACTTTTATATATGCTAAGTTATTTCCCTGTGTGTGAATCGGTATGAATGAATGAAAATAGGAGGAAAAATGACCAGACAGAAAAAGGTTGATAAAAAGGTTAAGAGGGTTCAAGATACCAGGTATGGTGTTACATTTGATGGTAGACGACTACATAATGAGAAAGAACCTTCCCATATGTTTGTATTGACACCAAAAAAACAGACAAGGGGAAAAGCACATGGCAAAAAAGAAAAATGAAGGCGAGATATACTATGTAGATCCCAGGCATGTTGTCAAAGATAAGCATTGGGATGCATATGCTAAAAATAAAGGATCTAATGCTCTTAATGAACGACCTGTTATGATAGGAGTTCAAAAAAACTCAAAGGTACAGGTATCAGAATTAACATCTAAGTCTACAGCAAACAAACTGAACAAAGATCATTCTGTGAGACTTAAAAATACATTCCCAAAAAAGCCGAGTTTCGTTGATACCAACACGATTGGTAAAAGCAGGCTTAGTAAAAAGCCCTTCAAACTTGGGAAAGAGCCATTAACAACAAACAAAAAAAGTAACATTAAGGTTCATCCTGATGATATGACTAAATACAAAGACGCAAGAACAAGAAAGTTTAACTTAAAAAAATAAGCCCTACCAAATAATGGTGGGCTTGTATCTCTGTAGTTACCTAGCAGAGCAGGTGTAACCAGGGCTGATTACCTGGCGCGTATGACCATGATTAGTGATCAATAGCAAATTCATCTTACATCAAAATAAAACTTTTGTCAACCCACATATTTAGTGGAAAACTTATTCCTCAAATCTAGTTATAATTAAGTGTGAAGGTGCGCACCTTTCATTCACGATGAAAGGAAAAATTAAATGAACCTATTCGAAATGCTTACAAAGTATCACCAGCGCTCGATGGCGATCAAGTCTAGGGGGACGATTCATTCAGAGGATGGACATATCATTAGCCTTGAGAGATGCCTGAGAGCTCTATTTTTATACGAGCCATCAGATCTTAGCGAAGATACCGGCTATCGAATGATATCCTGGTATAGAGACAACACAAAGAACTCTAATAACTCGATCAATAAGCGAATCGCTCACTTAAAAAGAGTGCTTCACTATTTTAAGGTTGAAACATCTTTCTATAAAACAAGCTTCTTG
>Ga0209318_1001340_pt1 | contig 15937 bp, 32 predicted proteins | sample RifGroE1_FD_183999 | JGI IMG/M metagenome (GOLD analysis project Ga0209318, IMG submission 183999) | Groundwater microbial communities from Rifle, Colorado, USA - Groundwater E1 (SPAdes) (version 2) | ecosystem: Environmental > Aquatic > Deep subsurface > Groundwater | place: Rifle, Colorado...
CGCCCTTGCCGTCGACCTTGATCTGGGCTTGGGAGATCTTCTTACCTAGGGCCAGGGCCTTGAACGCTTCCGGGCCCCCGGCACAGACTACCTGTTGTTCGGGGCCTTCCCCGATCACCATCCTGCCGGCAATGCTGATCTCCTCCGACTGCCACCACGCCCAGGCCAGGAAGTCCTCGTTACGCTCGTGCTCGATCACAGTGAGGTCCCCGCCGAACGTCTCAGAGAACAGCTCCAGAAAGGAATCCATAGGGCTGCCCGGGGCACCAAGGAAAAAGAGCCGGTGATCATGAACGCGCCATACTGCCTCAAAAGTAGCTGAAGTGGGCCTGGCTTTTCGCAGCAACTCAATCTGGATCCGTGCCTTGATCTCGATATGAGAGGCTCGGCTGAGTTTAGGGACTTGTTTCTCCTGCATCACCCGGCGAATCTCCTTGGCGACCAGTTTTTTTAGTACGGCTCCCGGGACCGTCCGTTTGTCAACCCGCATCGACAGCACAACATATTCACCAAGCACCTGGGATGGCGCCGAGGTGTCAAACATATCCGACGGGTTCACCCAGCCGACCGAGAACTCGTCGTAGCTGTCGTCGATGTCCATGAAGAGGTGTTCGCGTACCTGCTTGTCGTCGAAAACAACTTCTGCAGGGACGACCAACTCAATAAGATTTACTGCTCCTTTTAGTAACGGCATAATACTCCTTTTAATTGTTGGGTTTTGAGCCTGAAATTGTGGTCTTCAGGCCGGATTACTACAGCGTCTGCCCAGGTCGATAAAGCCAGCCTGTCTCAGCCAGTCGACCGTGATGTGGGGTGGGGTCGATTCGTGATCGCGCAACACCTCACCACTCTCGGCGGCGAACTTCCGGCAGCATCGATACAGCCTGCCATCTGAACCACGCCCGCCCCGGTCCCCAGCCTTCTCCACATATACATCTTCTTTACCTACCCGGGAGACATAACAAGAAGGGCCTCTCTTTATTAACCACTTGGCTCCGTTGTGTTCAAAGTACATCGCGGCTCCTGTAGGATAGGTCAGTTGACCTATTGAATTGTCCGGAAACTACGGCGGGCATTACCAATCTTCTCAACCACAGGCCTGTCGATATTGCCGCCGGCGTTGTGCTTCACCCGGGCCTTGTTGCCGCTGAGGATCTTGTTCCCGCTTTTGGCCTCTTTGGCGCAGAAGCAGCGGTAGCAGAGATCCGCGGACGGCTTTCTATCCAGGACGTTCTGTTTGATGTGGCGGTCACAACCAGGGGTGCTGCACTTCTTGGTGGACAGATTATTATAACGATGCGCTTTCTTCATTGTTCTTTTCTCCTTCGTGGTTTGTTTATGGAAGGAACAGGGCAGAGTCGACCGCCCTGTTCCATTAATTGTTACAGTTCCCTGGCGTACCAGGTGCAGTCGCCGTCCGGGCTGCAGACCTGGACCTCGGCGACGGTGTACTTCCTGCCCTCGTCGTCATTTTCATAGTCAGGCTCAGCTACTACCCAATCGATTGTTGGAGACCGAAGGACCCCGCCGGCTGCCTCAACCAAGCGCTGGAGGTGTTGCAGTTCCTTCAGCTCTTCCAAGGTAGGGCGTTTTTTCGCCACCCCGCCGTGGTTGCCGCGCTCATACCCGTCCGGGGCGTGGTCGTCCTGGTACTCCCGCTGGGCGACCGACACCCAATCCCCGGCCTGCAACTCAAGCATCAGGTGCAGCCGCTCAGATCCGTGGTCTAACGCCCAGGCTTTTAAGGCAGCAAGTCCTGCAACTCTTTTTTGGAGACGCTCCGCTTCAGCTTTTTCCTCCGCCTCCCGCCTCGCGGCGACCTCTCTGCTCTTCTTGGCCGTAACCATGGCTGCAATTGCCCGGGCCCGTCCGGCCACCCTTGGGTCCTTACAGATCTCAGACAGCTCTTCAGACGGCACATTAAACCACGTAGGTGACGGGCTGGAGTAATACTCTGTCCAAGCGGCGCACAGCTCCTCGTCGGTTGACGATTCAAACTTCTCTACCGCGGCCTCAATCCTGGCTTTCTTCTGTACTGCTTGCTCAGCCAGGCTCCGGACCCGACTTCGCAACACTTTCCGGATCGATTCGACCGAGGCGTCGACCACCGGGTCGACCACGGCGGAGCCGAGGCCGTAGTAGGGGTCGAGGTGGTATTCGCCGCCCCAGCTGTTCACCGGCAGCGCCGCCACAATCGCCAGCTCTTCCTGGGTCAACTCCGCGACCGGAATTTCGACTACGGCGGTGCCGTACTCCATTTTGCCTGCGAGGATTGCCAGCTTCTGGTCGATCCTTACGAACATCTTTGAAGTCTTCATCATAATACGCTCCTTTACGACTTTTGCCGCAGTCGTAGCGGTTGCCGGAGTGCCGCCCGGCTCGGGTTACTACTTTGGTTTTGGGGGTGCTTACAACATTCCGAAAAAGTTACAAAGCCGCTGCAGGAACAGATACGACTTGAGGCTGCAGCGATACGCCTGAGGATAGCCGCGGCGAAGTTCCCAATCGTAGGCAAGGGCGTAAATTTTGTTCGCCATGGCCTTTTCAGCCAGGGTAAAATTCTCAGATTCCCAAGCCCTCTTACCCTTACCGAACTTCCGCTTGTCCCACTGCTCGACGATCACGCCGCAGCCCATGACCTTGAGTTCGTCGCCTGTTACCTCATACGTCAGAATTGGTTTCATTGTCGTTATCTCCCCCACCTAAGTGAATAGAATTGTCTGCCCAGAAAGCGCAGTCTTCACATAACTGGGATGGTTCTTTCCAAGTAAATAAGACTGTGCCGCCCCCGCCAGAACAGAGAAATGGAATAAGTTTTACCTCAGACTCAGGCCCCATATCACCCTCTCAAATACGCCGGCCCATACGGACCCATATGCTTCAGGCCATTGTGCTCATCAAAGATGTTGCCACGGGCGTGCTTGGCGGGGGTCTTCCAGCTCGCGGCCTTCAGCATATCCCCATTGGTCTTGTCGATAAAGCAGTAAGCCGAGGTGTCCCGGACGACCTTGATGTAGCGTTTGCCTTCGTCGCTGCGAAAGGCGGGGGCGGCAAGGCTGTGGGGATTGTTCTGCTGGAAGTTGTCGTCCGAGACCTTCTTGCAGCCGGCAAGAAAAGTTATAAACTCCGGTGTAGCTAGGGTAACTGTGGGCATTATTCCGCTCCTTTTATTTGTTTGTTTGATTTCGGCCATAACCTCAGCCATGTGCTCCTCGGGGATTTCGATACGGATTTCGTCATGTCGCACATAACAAACCCCGCCGTACTTCTCCGCTATGGCCTGGATCGCTATTGTCTGTTCCTGCATAAGCTTCGCGGCAGTCATTTGTTGTTTCAGCATTGCCTGGTTCATTATAGTTTGCTCCTTTTATAGGTCAGCGACCTAGCCATCAGCTACGCCTTTCTCAAAATTTTTATAAGTCACCATCATCTTAACCCTGCTCTTTGCCAGCCAGGTGTGGTGCGCCGCCAACGTCTCGTCCGCCTCGAACCGGCAGATCCGGGCCGGAACAAACGGCTCGGTCACGACCCCGACCGCGGCGTAAGCCTCGACGTGGTCCTTGTTGAATTGGTCCAGCTCCTGTTGGGCTTGGATAAGCACCGGGCCTGGCTGGCGACTCGTCTGAAACAAGGACCAACCGATAATCTTGATCCTTTCCCCGACAAGCAGCCCCACCCCGTAGATCTTTTTAGTAGGCGGCATATTGCCCCCTTATTACCTGCTCGTGCCAGATCGAGCAGTCATTGATCTTTAAGCCCCGCTTGACTTCGGCGGCGGCATCCTGGGCGGGGGTCTCCTGTTCGCCCACGACCTCGATTAAGGCGCTGCGATCGTGCCACAAACGAGACAGCTTCACCTCCGGATGTCGCCCTTGCATATGGTCGAGCATACGCAGGGCCTCCCTGTTCTTGTCCTGGTCAGCCGCAAGGTTGACCACTATCGCGATTTTGATCATCGATCCTCCTTAGGTCACTGACCTATTCTTCATCACTTTCCCCGATCTCTTCGACGAGAGCCCGATCAAGTTGTTTTAAGAAATCGATTTGTTCTTCCCGTTCTCGGATTCCCCGGGCAACCTCCTGCCGAGCCGCTGGGTAAAGCCCCTTGATAAGAAACTCCCGCAGGAGCCCATCAGTAACCCTATTGTCTTTAAGCTGTTTCAGATATTTCGGTTCCGGCATTTCCCTTGTTCTCCTTAAAATACTTATAGGCCGCTCCCTTGTCTCCCAGGTGAAGAAGCTTGCCATCCTTTCTTACAGCATGGAAGACCGGCGCGGAGTTCCTCGAATTCCTGTGGTCCTTCTGGCCCACGGCCACGATGTCGCCGACATCGACTTCCAACTCAAGGACGCCGGTGCCGCCGGGAGTGCCTATCCAATCCCCGAAGTGGAAGTCGCCCTGCTTTTTACTGGAAAAGTCTACCTTGGCGATCCATGGCTTGCCATACCTTCTGTCATTGTACGAATCCGTCTCGTAAGATAATTGCATAGCTGCTACTCCACTTGAAACTCATTTTTGATAAAAGCTACGCCGTCGATACCGTCCTCGTCCATACCGGCGGCGGCCAGCTGTTTCAATTGCTCTACGGCTTCGCTGTTGCTTATGTTTCTCTTTAATGAGAGGAACTTGACCGTGTCGTGGGTGTGCTGTTCATACGGCAACCGGCAGCCCTTGTGGGCACAAGACACTTTCCGGCAGACGTCTGTACCTAACATGCCACCGCAGTGATCAGCCGCATACTCAATGTGCTTGGGTCCGATCGTAAAGGGGTGCGGCTTGTGGTTGACCGTGTCGATGCTGTGTAAGGAGAAGCCGTCCAGGGCCTCACACAATTTCCGGTATTTCTCTTCGAGTTTTTTCATTGTCGTTGCTCCTTCTCAGTAAAGTCGAGGTCTTCCCCGCTTTCGAGATCCGCCAGAGGGATCGAGGTTGTTTCCCACCTGACGCTTGTGTGCTTATAGTAGCCTGACCAGAAGAAGTTATCAGTGGTTACGTTCAAGGATACACACTCGACCCGGCCGGGGAATTCAGTATGCTCTTCTGTTTCCCAGTCAATAACAAAGAATTGGAGCGGGTTTCCAAATTTGGAAACCCTGTAGAGGTTATGCACCTTGCAGACCTCGGCCAAGTTCTTGATTATTACAATATCGTCTGACGACAGCTCCACAGTGGCACCATCCGCGACGTCGGCAAAGAATTCGCTGTTATCAGATATCGTCATTGTGATTTTCATCGAGGGCATCCCCTTCTATAAAATGTTTGAAAACGTATTCTTCATGCGCCTCTGTCCAGACGTAGCCGTAGTCTTCCAGTTGCTCCTGGCAGGCAGTAAGAATTCCCGTGCCAAAGACGACGGCAGTACGCGCAGCCTGGCCCAGGATTTCGCGCTCATCCTTTGTGTGTTTCATGTGAGGGCCTTTTGGTTTTCTCAATAGCCAGTCTCAAGGCTTTCCAGTCATCGTGCTCGTCGCCAAAGTCATCCATGGTTTCGCCGCGGTCTGCTGCGTCGTTGTATAAGATCTCTGCAGCATTGAGCAGTTCAACCACTTCCGGGACCATTATATCAAACTCATCCCAGGTCCAGTACTCACAGCTACCAAGCCCTAGATTTGAAATAGCCTCATAATATTGTTCCACGAGGTCGTCCACATCCTCGGGCATAGGTTCATCTTCAAACCACTCAGACCAGTGTGTTCGTGCCTGATCTTCTTTCCACTGCTGAAATGCAGCAGCTGATTCAAAAGCCAGCATATTTGTGCCGAGCTTATGATCGATGCACAGCACAGTTATTTTCTTTATCATGGTCACCTCCCTTCTTCTTTGTAGCCACCATCCCGACCAGGTCTACGACAACTTCAGCATCGCAAAGGGACAGTGAGGCTTTATGCAGGACGTCAGCCAATGCCACCAGCAAGGCCGGGGGATCGCGGGCGCCGCACTGGTGGATGCACAGATCCAGCTCAGGGTGCCAGATGCCGTTGACGTCCTCGTGCAGGGTTAGTTTATGCCGCTGAGTAGGGGTATCCTCGTACCAAAAGGAGATGCTTACCTTCGCGCCATCCTTGTTGTCTTGCGGCTTGGCCAAAATCTTGACATAATCATGCTCCTTCTATAGGTCAGGTGACCTACCAGTTGTTGATGCAGTGATTGCAGCCCCAGTAATAATTGAGCTTTCGCGTGGCGGAATTGCGCAGCTTCTGGATCACTTCGCCTTTTTCATTTTTAACAACCAAGGAAGCCCTTTCCACCATCAGGCCGCCGTTGGCGCTCTCGAATTCGGATGTGGGTTTGAGTTCGACGTATCCGCACTTCTTGCACACGCCCTGGATGTCAGCGATGCTGACGACCTTGGGCGCGTCTTTGCGGGTAGCCTTGTAACGATCCTGTTTACCGTCTGTTCCCCAGAACATTGTTAGGCTCCTTGTATAATAGGTCACCTGACTTATCTATGAATTTCAAAACCATGGTCGACCACAGGCCAGCCGCCTTTACCAATGAGGATACCGACTACGCATATACTGCCGCCGGCAGGGTTTTTCCATTCCACCTGGTACATGGATCTATCAGAGGTAGAGACAGTTACTTCCCAAGCCAGTATGAAATCGAATCCGGATTCTTTTACTGTTCTGGCCGCCCAGTTGTAGATTCTTTGAATCAACCCTGCCGAGATTTTCTCCTCTGTTTCTTGCAGAGGGTAACCAATAAACTTCCCGCACATATCAAAGCGGGCGGGTAATTGTTTGTACACTGTAGTTTCCACGCCGCACCTCTCATTCAAACAGAATATTCTGCAGTACGCGCTTGCGCATAGTCACCAGCACCTGGTCGTCCAGGCTGATGTATTTACTGGCCTTGTAGTGCTTGAAGCGCTGCCGTCGGACGCCGTCGCTGAACTTGATCGGTTCCGCTGTTCGGAAAATAGCCCCGGAAAGAACCCGCTGTTTATTGTGAATCCGCTGCCAGCAACGCTCCCGCCACTCTTTGGCATATCCTATAGGCTCCGCCGTAAGCAACTTCAATATTCTTTCCGGGCAGTCCGACTCGACCGGACCCATCGTCTCATCCATGTCCTTGTAGCCGAAGTCATACCTGGCCTTCACCGCGTAACCAAGCAGGAACACTGCCGCGGCAACACCGCCTTTTGGGGTTTCAAACGCGATGTAGGCCGTTGTTCTATCCACGATCGCGATATCCAACACCTTATAAGGGCGCATGGCGTCTACTAGCACCTCTTTTACTGCTCGTCCTTCCCTTCTCATCCAGGTCCATCCCATGGTCGTCAAATCTCCTATGCCGAGTAAATTTTTTAGCGCATGGAAAGACATCAGCCATTTCTGGTCCTGGTCGCCAATCCTTTTGCCGCCAAGCGATTCAGCGCCGCCTTGAACTGCCCCTTGGTCATTGGGATAGGGTTCTTCCGCAGGGTATTATACATCCGGGTTTCCAACGCTGTCATAGTCATGGTCGTGCTCCTTTTGGTTGTTAGGGTAGGTTATTTGTGATAGGGCATGATGTAGCCCTGAAGGTCGCCGTCGTCGCTGCTTACGCCCACCATGTCGCCAGGGCCGTTGACCTTGAAGGTGACCGATTCCGCGCCGTGTTTCTTTAAGACCTTCACCAGAGTTTCCAACTCAGCAACAGAGAGCACCACTGACACCTTGGATTCCTTGGGAAACAGGGATACAATCTGGTCAGTGTTGGGCCAGTCCTGGTCCTTCTGGTGCTTGACCTTGACGTCGTTGGTGATATCGAGGTCGGTGGTGACGAGGTGCTTGTATTCATCGTCTATAAGTACCTGAATATTATTCAGGATCGGCAGGTTCTTCGATTTCGGGATGTCCTTTTCTGCCTTGCGCAGGGCCGCCGCCGGGATCAACATGCACTCCTTGTGTTCGATGCCGCTTACGCCCATGTCCGGGTAGTCGTCAGGATTGCCTGACAGTGTAGAGGAGTAGAGGTTGTGGCTGTTGCTGGCCCAGATCTTGCCGTCCTCAATTTTTACACAGGTGAGGTCGTAACCAGTAGTGTGGGCGGTTGGGACAGCCTCAAGAATCGCTAAATTTCTTTTTGATATCAACGTCATGGTCGTTTTCTCCTTTTGTAGGTCAGGTGACCTATTTTCTAAATGCAGAGCCCCGTGTAATCTGGGAACTCTGGGTAATTGCCGGGTGGGGACAGTAGAAATTCCGCAAGTCTCCTGCGCAGACGCAGGCAAGGGCCATGACAGCGGCCATATCAGCGACGATTTTTACTCGGTCTGCGTCGTGATCTTTGGTGACCAAAGTCACCGCCAACGGCGTATATTGCTTTTTCATTGTTGTGATCCTTTTAATCAATTGTTGGCCAGCAGCTCCACCCACTCGGCAGCCTGGTTGTTCTGGACCACTCCCTTGACCACCGTCGCACTGTAGCCTCAACAACCGGCTTTTTAAATCGGACAGGGCCAAGGGCGTAGGCGTCGCCCGGGTACTTGACGTACCACGCAGTAGCTTTTCTCATACTTGCCCCTCTATCTGCACGGTGCAGCCCGGGGAGTACTTCTTGCCCAGGTAATAGACGTCGAAGTCGCCCCACTTTTTGACACGGAGCCAGCTCCCATCAAGCAACACCATATACTTGGTCGCGTTCGGGGTCTTAGGCGTCGTCGCTGTTATTTTCAAAGGGACAGAGATCGTGTGGAAGCATTCCCAGGTTTTCCCATTCCACTGCTTATAATGGATGTAGGCCGTGATTTTTAGCGGAACGAAATCCACGGACACTGACTTGCCGTCAAGCCGAAACAGCGGATCAGAGGGTGGCAGGCTGCCCTTATCACAGGCGACAGCCTGACGAATATACTCCTCCATTTCGATCAAGCCCACGTCCGCAGGCATGTCCAGAGTAACTACGAATTGTCTTTTCATTGTTGTGGTCCTCCTATAGGTCACTTGACCTACACTTTTATATAATATAAGTTATCTTAATTATCAACAATAAAGTACATCCGCCGCCCAGCCAACTTGGTCCCGCAGCAATCACACGGCCTGGTCGAGAACTCATCTTCACCCCGGGTGGAGTCCCACATAACGTGACCAAGCCTGGTGAGTCCATCCCGGATCTTGTTGTATCGGGCGACGGCCTCTTCGGGGTTATAGTAATAGTCGAGGGCACTGTAGTCGTCGTTTACGGCGGCTACAGCGCAATCCTCACAAAATACAAGATTTCCAATCATTTATAACCTCTTGAAAGTTGATTGAGGCAGCAGCGTCGGCAGCGTCGGCAGCGCGGGCAGCAGCGTAGGCAGCGTCGGCAGCAGCGTAGGCAGCGTCGGCAGCAGCGTCGGCAGCAGCGTAGGCAGCGCGGGCAGCAGCGTAGGCAGCAGTGTAGGCAGCGTAGGCAGCAGCGTCGGCAGCAGCGTAGGCAGCAGCGTAGGCAGCAGCGTCGGCAGCAGCGTCGGCAGCAGCGTCGGCAGCAGCGTCGGCAGCAGCGTCGGCAGCAGCGTCGGCAGCGTCGGCAGCGTCGCGGGCAGCAGCGCGGGCGGCGTCGGTTGTTCTGTCTTTTCCAGATAACCAATCAGCTGCCCACTGAACAAACCTCTCTTCTTTATACACCAGCAGGACGCATTTTATGGCAAAAACAACTCTTTGCTCTAATGTAAATGAAGGGAGTGGGATTTCTTTTATTAGCATCATCTGGTGGCAGCCGCCTTTTAACCCATCGAATATAACCTCGCGGTCAATCTCGACCTCAAACAGGCGCGGGTTTTTGATGTTGGCGTGGATAGGGTTAAACAATACTGCCTGTTCCGGCGAGGCATAGTAATGAAAGACGCCTTCTGAACACAACTCTTCAGAGGGGTTCTCAATTGTTTTGGGGATGCCTAATTCCCATGGGGAACCTTTATGGGTTGTCAGGTTCTGGGTGGTCAATTTGTACTTGATCATTGTCGTGCTCCTTTATATTTTGTTTTCACAGTATGAGTAAGCGGCCTCGTAAGATTGAGCGTTTGATGGGATACCAGCGCCGGAAAGGTGATAGATCTGCTCCGCGAACAACCTGCAGATTGGATGTTGATTGACCCAATCCGTACCTTTAAGCTGCGACCTCGCTTCCTTCCAGATCCTCGGCATAATTTGGTTCAGGCTGTTGACCACGCCCGAGAGGTTGCTGGCGCTCTGGATGTCGATGGCTGTTTGGTAATCTTTTTTGGTTAGCATCTTTTCGCTCCTTTTGATAGGTCACTGGCCTATGTTGTTTAGGTACTCTCGTGTCACTTTCGAGTGCAAGGCGTAGATCTGGTCAGTCAACCACTGCTCGTGCTCCGGGCTTGGGGGCGCCGGTTTTCCTTTTGGTTTCTCAAACCAGTTGCAGAGCACTACCTCATCAGGTCGAATAATAAGTTCTGTTTCCAGGCGCATAGGTACACCCTTTCTCTTGCCTTGCCGGGTACAAATAAGTGTGATGCAACCCGGGCGGGCAGCTTGGGGGTTGGCTGCAGTAATTTGCACAGTCCCCACTTGAAAATCGATACCAGGGTACTCCTGGAATCGCTTTATCGGCAACTCGTTAAAATGGGCCGCCAACAGCTTTGCCGTATACTGCCACAACGTGCGGCTGTAGAGTTTTGTGTCCATCGGCAGCACACCAAGCCGGGGCGCAACCAGGCGGTTGAACACGACCTGGATGTCGTGCTTGCTCTTGTTGCTCATGTTATTATTCAGCCGCACCCGTGGCGCCGCCAGGGACTCGAACGGGAGTTCGAACGGGACGTTGATCAGGCGGTCGGACACGGGGTTAACCATAGGCACCAAAAATTTTAGCGCCCTGGACGTGTAGTTGGTGTAGGAAAAGACCGCGAATGGGCCGTAGGTGTCGACGTTTTTTGTGAGGAGATTTGCAATAGATCTCCCTGCTAATCCTTTGATCATTGTTGGCTCCTTTGATAGGTCAGCGACCTAGCTGATGGTGAAATTTAATAGAAGCAGCAGAAAACAACTATCAAAATTGGCAGAAACAGCTGCCAAACATACCAATTTTTTTAAAAAACCAGCAGCCCGCAAACCCAATGGCAACAAGGGTTTGCGGGCTCTGCCAAAAAACCAGCCATTCTGCCAAAACCCGCAAACCCAATGGCAGTAAGGGTTTGCGGATGGATTTGCCAAAAATGGCCTGCTTTGAAAAAGTTTTCATAAGGGAAAGTTTTTTCTCTGCAGATTGCAGAAAAAAAATCGTTCCGTGTGAAGAAAATTTGGGGGGTAAAATATGGCAAATGATAGGTAGTTATTTTGTATGTACCCGTAAAAGACCTATTATCATAATATCAGATTTGGCAGAGTACTGCATAATGGTAAAAAATAAGGCTCACCATACTTTTTTGTGGTGCCCGCAAAGCCACCATTGGCGCAGGTTTGCGCGTGGGGCATTTTGGTACATATGTCTATGTTGTCGATTTTGTTGATTAATTTCGACTTGCCAAAACGTCTGCCAAAAATGGCAGATTCTGCCAGATTGCGTTTTTCATCAGTGTTTTTCGCTCCATTTTGTTAGGCATTTTTGTTTGTAGTACCTAAAAGTGGTGATTACTTTGATAATGGTTGGCGCCAAAATTTGTCAAAATTTGTCAAAGTGACAAAAAACGTCAGTAAAACGTTACCAAACAGTAACGTGATTATCACTTGTCTATACCGCCGTTTGTTTCGTTAAACCAAACACACTGTTTGGTTTAACGAAACAAGCTCAAAATGCCTCTAAATGGAGCAGAAAATTGGTTAGGTTTTGCCTGAAAACACCACATTGTGACAGCGACGTCGACGCCGACGTCGCTTTCAACGTCGACGACAAATTCCCTATCAAAATTGTTGCTCCATTTCTAACCACGAAATTTGAAACTCGGATTTTGAGGCACACCTAACAACACGACAATGTGGTATGGTTTCAACAGAGAAACCACGAAATTGAGGTTTTCCTAAAAATCAGACCCTCAAAATTGAGGTTTTCATGAGCACTTTTCATTCCTAACAAAAAGCCGCTCCATTTGCCAAAACGGGCTGTTGTCTAGACAGGTGATAATCACGTTACCATTTGGTAACCTTTTGTCAGAAGGAAAACCTAGCAACTATCGGAGCATTTCATCGACGATGCAGGCCCTCTCCAGGTCCTGCTTTGTGGTGTAGCGGTCGACCGTGACCTCGACGTCGCCGTGGTCGCAGGCGTGGACCTCGACCCGGGAGTTCCTGGTGGTTTGATAGTGGAGGATCTCGAAGAAGCCGAGGGTAAGAAGGGCGATAAGGGCTATAGTTGCGTTTCTCATAATTTCTGTTCCTTATAATTGAGGTTTTCATAGGTCAGTGACCTATGGCTGCGGGTAGTACCGAAATACACAAGGAAAGCTGTGCTGCCGTGGGTTGTCCACCAAGAGGACGGACCCATCCTGAAAGGTGAGCCTGAAAGAGCTATCAACGGAGTTCGGACACTCAATACCCACCTTATGGGCGCAAGCGGTGATTTTCTCTACCCAATCGTAGTCCTCCAGGACCATGAAGTTGTTGTCATCCCTTCTAAGGTGTTGAGATATCTTATATATTTGTTCAGCCGTTGTCTTCATGATTACTCTCCTTTTGAGGTATACCTCAATATTTAGATTAATAGTTTGTAAAAACCGCAATCAATCATAGGTCAGTGACCTATGGGTTCGTTTGTCATTGTCAGGAAAATGTAGTCTATCATTTGCCTGACAACAACAACAACCGTGTGGGCGACAGCCAGGCCACGTCAAGGCCTGGATTGTTGGGACGTAGCGACGTCCGCGCCGTCGCCCTCGATGTAGAAGTCGTTGTCTTGAGTTTTCTTGGACGTGCCGTCTCCGTCCTGCGAAGAGCACCTAACCGTCAACACCCACTATAGGCTCTGGCTGTGGCTCTGGACCATACTATGCTACAGGTGGCGGTCGTGCCATTACGGGTTTTAGCTCTTCGCTCTGCGGGCGCTCAAGACGCCCTAATACCCAACCGGACTGCATCCGGATCCTGTAGTTCCCAGCTGATTTAGTGGAGCGCCCTGAGGGATTATCGGGCGAGGTTGTTTTTATTGTCGCAGTTGTTCTCCTAGTTGAATTTCACCCGGACATTCCCCCCGGGCAAGTATGTATTGTTCAAGCACTCGTGGCGGATCAGAGGATTGATCCGCCTGGAGCAGCCTAACAACGAAAGCGATCGATCTGCTCTTCATCAAGTTCCAGAATCCGTAAGGCCGTGCGGTTGGCCTCGCTGGCCTGCTCTGGGGTCATAAAGCCGGCCTTACACATCTACAGGGTCAGGCTGAGACTGGCCTGGTAGTTCTGCAGGGCCATTTCGTGGAGGTGGTTTAAGTCTTGCATGATTGTGTCTCCTTTCAGAGTTGTAGGTCAGCTGACCTATGGTTTAATAATAGGTGAGACCATGATGTTGACCGGGTTGTCGCCCGATACCCAAACGTACCCGTTTTCGTGGTCCAATAATTCGGCGCCAGGAAATGTTTTCTCCACAAAATCAACGGCTTCGCGCAAGGTTTGGACACTAGTAGTATATGTAACTTTACCTCTTGATATTACACAAATATTTCTCATTGTAGTTGCCTCTCAGTTGTAGGTCATCTGACCTATGGTTCGGTGAAATCCTGAACTTTGTAAACTCTTGAGTTTACAAAGTTCAGGATTTCCCGTGGATTATTTCAGTTTGCAGCCTGTGTGTTATGGCTGTGGAGGTACGGTCGAATAGGTCAGTGACCTATCTAGTACTTAGTGCCTAATAGGTATAGGCAGAGCACAGCAAAAGAACACCTGACGACGTAGCCGTAGCTGACGACGTAGCCGTAGCTGACGACGTAGCCGTAGCTGACGACGTAGCCGTAGCTGACGACGTAGCCGTAGCTGACGACGTGAATGGAACAGGATAGGTCATCTGACCTATCCTGTTCCACTTGACTGCTATGCCTGTGCGGCTACTGCTTGAGAGGGTTTCGGGATAGCGCCACCAACTTTGGCCCTGAGCGCCTGGATAGTGGTCTTGCCAAGGATCATGGACTTCAAAGACTCATACTCTTTGATAGTGGCCGCTGTTTCGTGCTTGGCGTATTCAAGCTGCCGGGTCAGGTCAGCGACTTGTTGAGAGAGAATATCAATAGTGGTCTTGCTCTTACTGAGGATAGCGGCTTTCTCGTCATTGTGGCCGGCCTGTTTCTTGACCAACTCAGCGGCAAGAGCCTCAGCTTGTTTGCGTGCTGATTCCTCAGCGGCAAGGCGGAGCGCTGTCTGTTCCGCTTCAAGTAAGAGAGCTGCTTTCCGGTCTGCCGCTTCTTTCGCTTGACGCTTCTTAGCTTCAAGCTTCTTAGCTTCAAGCTCGGTCTCGTTTACTACTTTGCCCTTAATGTTGACTACTTGGCCAGACTTGAGTACTACATATGCCACTGTATTACCTTTAATTTCCAAAGCACGACCGGGAAAAGTCTTTGCGAAAAATCTTTGCAAAGACACTTTGAAACTCTGCTTTACTTGTGGATCACGGAAAGTAGACGTAGCAAGAACTACGGTAAACTGGCCACAAATAGTGGATAAGTTACCGATACGCTGGAAATTTTGGACGTTGCGGGCTTCAATGCGATCTATTGCGGCTTCACCATTATTATAATCCTGGAGAAAACTGATTGTTTCCGGCATAAGTGAGGCAGGGTGAAAACCGATAGCGTAGCCGCAAACTTCCATAGCAGTTGCCTTGTTGTCAGACTCCATGGTCTCGCCTTGGTAGTTGGCATGGCCGATAATTAAGTCCTTACTCTCCCCAGGGATATGGTTGGTTTTGTACGTGGTGGTTGTAGCGGTATGGGTGATGTTTGTGTTCATGGTCAGTGCTCCTAAAGGTTTAAGTTAAATAGGTCAGGTGGCCTACGTTGTCCACCTGGGGTTAAACGAGTCGGCGTGCTTGTCCTACAGAGAACAAGAGTACTTCAACAAGGATGGTGAGAGTGATAATGGTTATCATGTCGGCTACTCCTTTGTGGTGGTTGAAAATAGGTCAGTGAACTATGTGCCCCTATGGGCAAAAAATCTGTGGTGAGAACCTCAGCCCTCACTAACCCCCACCACATACTCCGACCCAGTTTTTTGAAAAACCCTTTTTTGATAATCAAAAAATTCTGACCCAATTTTTTGAAAAACTCTTTTTTGATAATCACTTCCCAAATTAGAAAAAGTACTTTATACTACCTCCATGAATATGTTGACAAAACACATTGAGTGTGATCCAGAACAGTGTCCGATAGCAGAAGAGTGCCCCAATGGGCCTATGCCGGGGGCGCCCTGTCACATCAAGGAACAATTTTTATTCCAACTCGATCGTACCGTCAGCGACACCTTTAAAAAACTCGACGACGCGCCGGAAACCAGGCTCAGGTTGGACCTTCTGCTCCGACCACTTTTTGAACAATTACTGCTACTAAAGATGGGTGAGACACAGCACCGGAAGCTGTTCCACGGAAAAGGGATAAACCCGATCTTTCGAGAAATGCGGCAATGCATCTCAGCCATCAACAACGTATTGACCGAGACGATGAGGGCATATAAGGAAGAGACCGCGGACAAGCCGTTGAAGTCGGCAATGAGTGAGCTGCTGGGCGGCAACGGCTACTATGAGATGCTGTGCTACGACGGCCAGGGCAGTGTAGAAGCCCGGGTAGGGCCAAATTAATTGTAGAAGCCCGGGTAGGGCCAAATTAATTGTAAAGGCCCAGCCCCTGACCAAATTAAATTTGACAGGTCCACGCCAATGTTGTACAAATAATTTGTCAGGGCCGCTCCTCCCGGACACGCTTGCATTACCTTTTGTTCCACCACCTTGAAGCCCCATACGGCCACCCCGTATGGGGTTTTGTCGTTTGTACGCGGATTTGCTTTGACTTTTAAAAATAATATGTCAATACTAAAAG
>Ga0209318_1001344_pt1 | contig 15885 bp, 15 predicted proteins | sample RifGroE1_FD_183999 | JGI IMG/M metagenome (GOLD analysis project Ga0209318, IMG submission 183999) | Groundwater microbial communities from Rifle, Colorado, USA - Groundwater E1 (SPAdes) (version 2) | ecosystem: Environmental > Aquatic > Deep subsurface > Groundwater | place: Rifle, Colorado...
CCGCCAGGGAGGTCAACATGCCGCAGGGCAAGCAGTACGGGAAGAACCACGGTCGCTCCAACGCCTTCGGGCTGATGATCGGGCCGGTGACGCTCGACTTCATCGAGTTCGGCGAGGTCGGCAAGGAGCTCGGGTCGTTCAACGTCGCCGACGGCAGCATGCTGCCGGCCGGCGAGTCGAAGGCGTCGGAGGTCACGGCGCGTCGGTACCCGGGCCAGGACACCGCCCAGGACGCCTATCTCCAGGCGTGGTTGCTGTCGTGCCAGGAGGCGGGCGTCGACGCGGTCCGGTCCGCGACCCTGTTCACGCGGGGGCCCGGGGACACCATTGCGTCCAGCATCTTCATCGGGGAGATCTGGCCGCGGGTCTGGAAGGAGTCCGGCAAGGCGCGGGAGAACGCGGCGGCCCTGTCCGAGTCCTGGACCTTCGTCGTCAACAAGTGCCAGAAGATCGTCTAGCGATCGACGGGCCACGCGTGGCCCTGGTGCATCCATGCCGTCCGTCGCAGAGTTGCTGTCCGGAGAACATGCGGTGAAGCCCGAGGCCTTCGGGGTCACGGTGCCTTTCCGTAGTACCAGCATCGAGGACCAGGGGAATGCGCTGCCGATGGGGCGACTCGTCGGTAGCGTCTCCCGGGGGTTCGAATTCAAGCCGCCGACCAACCAGGTCTCTCAGGCGCTCGGGGCCATCAAGGCCCGCCCGACCTTGAAGAACCGGCCGGGTCGCGTCGTTGCCACGTGTCTTGCTGAGGCGCTTGCCGGCTTGGGCGACCGGTCCTACGGCGGGGAGAAGTCGCTGGCGGAGGGAGAGCGCGTCAACGACGTGTCCTCCCTGTGCTTCGAGGACGTGGCCTACCTCGTGTTCTGCCGGGCGGTGGAGCGCCGCGCCCTGCGGTCTCCGATCCCGGCGGCCGAGGTGGTGGACTGCCCCAGGTGCCACAAGCCGATCCACGAACTGCAGTTCGACCTGGCCGGCACCAAGTTCCCGGTCTGGGACTGGACGCCGGATCGTCCCGTGCGGGCGGTCGTGCACCTGTCGCGCCCCCTGCGGGTCGGCTCGCAGACCACGTCGAAGCTGGTCCTGGGTCCGCCGGCATGGGGTCGGGTCATGAACGACCTCGCGGAAGTCGACGTCGAGAACGAGTCGGAGATCGACACCCGGCTCGCCACCGCCGCGATCGTGGCTGGTGAGGACGGGGTGGAGGGCGGCTTCTGGGCGGGCCTGCTGCCTCAGCATCTCGGCGACCTGCCGGACTGGGACATGGACCTGGTGAAGGCCGCGTCCCGACACGTCGGCGGCGACATCACGCCCATCGCCCGCGTGATCTGCCCGAGCTGCGAAGGCGGCATCGGCACTCCGCTGGGGTGGAGGCAGGTCCCTTTTTGCTGAGGCTGCTCGGGGGTACCGCGTTCGCGGAGTGGTACCCGGTGGCGGACATGGTGGCAGCGCTTCGGCACTACAGCATCCGGGAGATGCTGGACTTGACCGAGGAGGAGTGGCTGACCGTGTGCGAGACGCTCGTGGACAACCAGGAGATGGTGCTGTCGATGCAGGGCGTCTTCTTGCCGAGGTGGTGACATGGGCCTGGACAAGGGACCGAACATCCTCGGGTACCGCCTCCAGATGGAGGGCGACTCCGTTTTCACGTCGGCGTTTGGCAAGGCTCGGCATGCCGTCGTCGACACGAGTGCGTCGCTCGGCCAGCTCGACCGCGGAGTCCAGAGCGTCAGCAGGTCCTGGGCCGAGGGTGCCCTGAAGCTGGCTGGCACCGTCGGCGGACTCATGGCGGCCAACGCAGTAGTGACCAAGGGATGGAACGCGGCTGTAGCCGACGCCCAGGCGCTCCGGCGGGTGACCACCCTTCTGGAACCCGGGCAGAAGGCGGCCCAGCTCTTCGGCGACGAGTTCGATCGCATCGCGCGGCGGGTCGGCATCGACGACGCGATCTTGCTGAACGCCGGGTATGACGCGCTACAGAAGAACATCAGCAAGACGGACCTCGCCGCGTTCATCGAGGAGTCGGCCAGGACCGCGGGCGCAACGACCCAGGACCTCGGCGCCATCATCACCGCGACGACCAACGCGATGTCGGTCTACGGCTACACGGTCACCGAGGCCCACCGGGTCCAGAACCTGTTGTTCCAGGGTGTCCGCCACGGCGCCTCCGACATCGGCGTGCTCGGCGAACTCATCGGTCAGCAGGGCTATCAGGCGAAGACTCTGGGACTGGAACTCGAGGATCTTGTCGCCGCCTTGGGCGCCCTGGGCGCTGGCGGCGTCCGAGGCTCCCGGGCCATGATGGGGCTCTCCACGATCCTGACCGCAATGCAGGACCCCGGGGAGGAGGCGCTTCAGCAGGCCCAGTTCCTGGGGATCGCCTGGGACACCGCCAGCATCAAGGCGATGGGTTTCGGCAAGTGGCTGCAGCACGTCCAGGAGCGCCTGAAGGCTGGCGAAGCGTGGGGCCAGGACCCCTCCCGGGCGCTGAAGGCGCTTGGGCTCGGCGCCATGACCGGCAACACTTTCTCGGCCCTGATGGCCAACGCTGATTCCTACAACCAGATCCTCGACGAGATTCGCCGCGGCGAGGATGTCACCGGGAAACTGTGGACGCAGTGGCAGGCGGATCCGATCATGCGGACGCAGCAACTCGGGACCGCGACGGGCCAGCTCTGGGACAGGTTCGGCGGCGGCATGATGATGGGACTCTCGGGTATCGGCGGCGCCGAGGAACTGGACCGCGTCGTCGAGCGGCTCGGCCCGCAGATCGAGAGCCTGGGTGAAAACCTGGGCAACGTGCTGAAGAGCCTCGCCGAGTTCGCAATCGAGTACCTCCCCCCAATGATGTCCGTGGTCAAGGCGGTCCTGGATCAGAACAAGAAGATTAAGGAGGAGACCGGCGTCGACCCGGCGGAAGTCCTCGTCAAGACGAAATTGGCGGATGAGGCTACCGGTGGACTGCTCTCGGGCGTCGTGTCGGCGATCGGCGGAGCTGTGGCCGGAGCGCTGGCCAGCCGATGGCTGAGCGGCGGCGGACGCGCCCTCAGTGCCGCGGGCGATGTCACTGCCAAGGTACTCCCGGCCGTCGGCGGGCCCTCGGGGGGAATCACGCAGTTCGGGGACCTGTCGCGGCTCTTCGGGTCCTGGGGGCACCTCGCCGATGGGGCTGCAGGGATCGAACTGCCGCAGGTCGTGTCGGCGAGCAAGTGGGCTGGGCTCGGAAAATGGCTCGGCGGCGCCAGCAAGGCGCTCAGCCTCGCGTCCCTGCCCGCGCTTGCCGGCGACATCGCGATGATGGACAAGACGTGGGCGAACATCAACCGCCCCGAGCCCGGCCCGTACTCGACGACGACGTCGTGGATACCGGTCCCAGGCATGCCGATGTCGCCTGATATAAACTCGCAGATGGCCTACACGATGATGAGGTACTTTACCACCCTTGAGGAGGCACTGATCGGTCAGTCTATTCCGCACGCCCAGGATGCGATCGACAAGGCGTTCAGCGCGTACGCCGACGCCTTCGGGAGCGGCCTGGGCGACACGTTGGCGAACCGGATCCAAGCCCTTCTCGGGCGCATCGAGGACGCCGCCCAGATGAAGAAGGACGACGAACTGCTGCTGAAGATCGACATCGACCACCGGGTGGAAAAGAAGGCGCCCTGGGACACCGACGAGCACACCGCCCAGGCGACGACGCGCATGCGGAAGGCGGGCGCCGGGCGGGCCGAGACCCACGCGAACTATCGCTTCTTCACCATGACCCCCGGCACCGGCGTCCACGCTGTGAAGCCTCTGCCTGAGAACGTGATGCTCTCGCACATCCGGCCCGTGGACTGAGGAGGCGTATGGTCCTCGGATACAGCAACGACCCCCTGGCCCTGGCGACTTGGAGCGTGCGGCACTGGCGCCTGAGCGTCTCGGACGTGCCCGAAGTCATGGCCAGCCCGCGAGGCGCCCGTCTCGCGGCGATCGTCGTAACCTCTCAGACCTCGCTCGATGACCTTCGGTTCGCCTTCCCCCTCGAGATTCAGACCACGTCCGGGTTCGGCGCCGCGTCGAAGGGCACGACCCCCTCGGCGCGCGGACCACGGACCGTGTCGTTCACCTCGACGTGGAAGGCGCTGCACAACATCATGGACGTGCGGCCGATCGCCGACGCGCTCGACGAGTTGGGCACGTTCATCCCCGAACTGGGCCGCCCTCCGATCGTGCTGTTCCAGTGGGCGGGCTATTCGCGCCAGTGCTACCTGAGCGTCGACATTGCCTGGGAGCGCGGGACCTACATCACCGGGCTACCGAAGGGCTTCACGGCGACCATCACGCTGACCGAGGCGGTCGACCGCCCCCTCGACACGGCGCGCCACGGCACCGAGCCGTCGACCACCTACCACGTCCTGCAGCCTGGCGAGACGTTCGAGCACCTGGCGTGGCTGTACCTGGGCGACCCCGGCCGGGGCCCCCAGATCCGGGCCACCAACCCTGAGATCGTGGAAGAAGCCCCGGGGCTCACGGTCCGGATCCTGCCCGGGCTGAATGCGGCAATGCGGGCGCCCGTGGCCCCGATCTCGGCGCCCTTCGCGCCAGGCTGGGAGCCGACCTTCGAGGCCCTCGCCGCGGCCCGAAACGGTGCCGCATGAACCACGCGACGCCCTGGTACCAGATCGTCGTCAACAACACCCCGCTGGGCCCGTCGACCCGGGAGTGGATCGATTCGGTGCGGCTGGAGATTCCCGCTGACGGCGCCCAGATCCTGTCGCTCCAGTGCCAGGGCTGGGACCCCGTGCGCGGGACCTACCGTCTCGTGGACGAGCGGCCCTTCATGCCGGGCAACAAGGTCGTGTTTCGGTGCGGATACGGCGCGCCCGACGGGGGCTTCGGCGACGCCTCGGGGGCGACCCGGGGGCTGTTCCGGATGCAGCACCGGAACCCCGACTACAACGCACAGGGCGTGCCCGTCGAGTTCGTGGGGTACGACGGTCTCCAGAAGCTGATGACGAACAAGCAGGCGCGGGTCCTGAAGGGCTACAAGCGCTGCAGCGACGCCGTCACCGACCTGGTGTCCTCGCCCCGCGGGTACGGGTTCGAAGTCGGGCCGGTGCCCGCGATGGCCTCTCTGCCCCCGAACATCGCCCTCGCCGGCGCACCGTCGGCGCCCTGGTCTATCGAGCAGACCCTCGAGAAGAAGGGCGACCGGATCAAGGCGCGGGGGACCACGGACTGGAAGTGGTTCAAGACGATGACCGAGGCCTACGGGTTTATGTACCCGAAGGTCCGGATCGACCCTTACACGTTCCAGGAGGTATTCATCTGGCGGCCCCCGGCTACGGGCCCGGACGCCTGGTCGCAGACCTTCTGGTACCGTGGGCCGGGGCTGCAGAACGACCTGCTGAACTTCCGGCCGCACTTCGACACCGCCGACACGCCGGCGGGGATCGAAATCCTCGGCTGGGACCGGAAGAAGGGCCGCCCGATCCGGGTGTGCCTCCGGGTCACCGAGGGCGGCGAGCCGGACGTCACGTGGGACAACGACGTCGTGATCTCCGAAAAGATCGCGTCGGCGATTCGCTCCGGAGCGAAGCTGCGCCTGTCCGTCCTGGGCCAGCAGGAAACCACGGTCACGCTGTCGCAGGCGTCGAAGGGCGGCCAGTCCTGGCAGCCCGAGAAAAACGTCCTCGAGGCGATGACTACGGACCTGATCCGGGGCGCTCCCGACCTCGAACTGGCGGACCTGATCTGGCTCGGCAAGATGTGGCTCAGCCAGCGAGAGGCCGCGTGGTGGGGCGCCGACTTCGAGATGGAGAACCAGCCCGGGCTGCACCTCCTGGACGTTGGCCAGGTTCATCAGTTCCGAGGCATGGCCCCGATGGACGAGGGCTACTACATCGTGACGGCGCTGACCCACACGTGGGGCCAGGGCAAGCACCACGTCGTCGGCAAGGCGCAGAAGTTGATCGAGACGACCAGCCCCGAAACGGTGGTCCAGCAGGCAATGGCATGAGCGGAGATCTCGAGTTCGGCCAGGTCGTGCGGTACCGCGCCGTCGTGGATTCCAACGAGGATCCCGCTGGCCTCTGCCGCGTCAAGGCCGTGGCCGCGGACCGGTATGGCCCGGAGCCCGTCGGCTGGATGGAGCCGATGTTCCCCCCGTATTTGCAGATGGGCGACGAGGAGGGCAAGGGCCCGGCCCAGGGCACCGAGCTGTGGGTTTACGAGTGGCCCGACGGCAGCATGTGCTACCGGTCGCTGGCCACCACCGGCAGGTTGACCGTCGATGGCGCCGTCCTCTGCTCTCCCTTGGAGCGCATCCTGGGAATGATCCTCGATAACCTCGATGATTTGAACGGGCACGGACACGACGCGGGCACGCTGGTGGCCCTGAACGGCGCCGTTACGGGGGCGACCGGGGCGGTCAACTACGCGTACAGCGATGCCCGCAAGGATGTCGACGACGGAAAGCTGCGGTCGCGGTTCGTCCGGATCGCCACCGAGGTCCCTGTCGGCGAGGAGGCGTAGATGCGCAGCGTGAAGTGGCCGTACGAGATGAACGCCCGGGGCGGCCTCGTTCTCACCGACGACTCCGACCAGGGCCGCCGGGACGAGCTTCGCCAGTTGGTGACGCTCGCGCACATCCCGGGGACTCCCGGGAACCCCTACGCCGCCCAGGCGGACGTGGTGGCGCCAGAGGGTGCCTTCGGGGTGCAGGGCGTCACGAATGCCCGGCAGGCCGCGCACTCCCAGCGGTTCTTCGCGCGGATGGAGCGGGCGGGCCGTGCCCGGCTGGCCCCAGGCTTCCCCCGGGTCGGGTCGGTCCCGGGGAAGAGGGTGATGCAGATCGAATACCAGGACCTGGAGTCGGGGCAGCCCGACCTGGCGACCGCGACGCGATAGGAGGCTCCGATGCCCAGTTCGATCCGCTACGCCGGGTTCTACCAGCCGGATCTTCTGCGCCTGTTGCAGCAGCGCAAGGCCGCCCTGATGCCGTACCACACGGAGACTGCGGACGGCGACCCCGTCAACGCCCAGCTCGTCGCCGAAGCGTTCCGTGGCGGCGTCCACAACAGCCTCGTGGACATGGGACTGTCGGAGCTGAACTGGGCGACGCTGCGCCGGCGCTCGTCCGCAGTCGCGGTCGCGGCCTCCCAGGGTCAGCGCCTGTCCGCGGCGGTGCCCGCGCGTATCCCGGTCCTCGCCCGCCTGTCCGGGCTGCCTACGCTTCCAGCCGTCGTGGTGCCCGCCGGGTCCGCCTGGAGCAGCGAAGGGGACGGCACGAATCCGCCGGTGGTCGCCGAGGCGGCCGCGGACATCACCGTCGATTCGGTAGACCTCGAGGTCTACTGGGACGCCGGCGCCAAGACCCTGCACGTGGGCCACCGCACCCTCCTCTTCTCCGGGTTCGCGTTCTCCGCAGCGGGGTACGCCGTCGGGCTGACGTTCGCGCCCCAGTTCTGGACCGACGCGATCCGCGACTCCGGGGCCGCGGGCTCCTGGCAGTCCGTGAGCGTCGGCTACCAGGACGGGACCGAGGCGCTGACGAAGGCCGGGACCGTGCAGTGGTCGGTCCCGGCGCTGTTCGCCGACGCCGGCTCCTGGTGGCGGCGCTGGGCGAAGACGACCGTGAACGGCATCGAGGCCTATTGGGTCCGCCTCGTGGGCAGTGGCGCCGGGAGTGGCGTTACGACCCCGGCCGGGACCCCGGCGCAGCCCTGGTACGTCTGGTTCCAGGCGTTGCAGGGCGAGACCGTGACCGACCTTCTCGGCACCACGGACGGCAGCGCCTGGCAGAAGCACCGCCTGAAGCAGAGCCCCCTCATCGAAGAGTCCATCCTGCAGGTCGCGTTCGGCGACGACCTGTCGTGGGCGGAGATCGACAACCCGTCCCTGGCGGGCCCGGCGGCCCGGGTGTGGTGGCTGGTCGAGGATGCCCAGGGGTACGCGATCCAGACCGGCGACGGCGTCAACGGCGTCGTGCCCCCCTCGGGCGTCGCGGTGGAGGCCGAGTACCGGATCGGCGCCGATGTCGACGGCAACGTGGGCGTCGGGACCCTCGTGGTCAACCGCTCTGGTACCCCGAGGATCGCCGCGGTCACGAACCCCGCCGCCGGGTCCGGGTGGGAGGCAGCCGAGGGCTCGACCGCCGCATCGCTGGCCCGGGCTTCGGTGATGCGGCCGGCGCTCCTGCGGACCAACGAGCGGGCGGTCACCCTCGAGGATCACGAGGTCCTGGCGGTCAGCAAGTTCACGACCGCGGACGGACGCAGCCCCTTCGCCCGGGCGCACGCGGTCCAGGAAGGGGCCGGCCCGCGGTCCGTGAAGCTGTGGCTGGTCGGCCCGGAGTCGGCGGTGCCCGCGCCTGGCGACCTGGACGAGGCGTCTCTGTACTTCAACGGGCAGCGGATCGGGACCCAGCGGGAGGGCGGCGTCGGGTTCTACAACACCACCACGGTTCCGGCCGCGTTCGTCCGCCGGGAGCTCGTCATCACCACCACCATCGAGGTCCTGCGCGACTACGCAGCCGGCGCCAAGGCCGCAGCCGAGGCGGCGCTCCTGGCCGCCATCCAGCCTCTGTCGGAGGCGTTCGGCGAGTGGCGGTGGTGGCCCGGCCAGACGTACTCGTCGGTGGGGATGAAAGGCATCCTGACGACCGCGGTCACGGGCTTCTTCGACTTCCAGTCCTTCGTGGTCAACGGCGTGGAGTCGCCGTCCCTGGTCCTGGCGGCAGGCGAGCTTCCGACCGCGGTGTCCGTCACCGTCACGGTCGTCAGGAGGTAGGATGACCGCCGAAGAATATGCGTCCTGGTGCCTCGGGTCGATCCCGAGCCCCATCCTGTCCGACGCGGCGACGCGGCAGATCCTGGCCGACTTCTACGCGGTCGTCGGCGAAGTCCAGGCGTCGAACGTGGACCCGGCGCGAGCGGCAATCCCGACGTTCCTCGATGCGCTGGAGTGCCCGACAGCACCGGTGCACATGGACGACGGCGCCGGTGCGGACCTCGGACCGACCGGCGAGGACGCCCTGGACTGCCTGCTGTCCAACTCTGGGTACCGCGGGCTGGCCTGGATGCACGGCGCTCCGGAGGCATTGCGCCGCAAGCTCGCGCGCCTCGGCGTTGCGCTGTGGAAGGCGAAGGGGCTGCCCGGCGGTCTCAACGGGATGGTCCTCGCCCTGACCGGCGCCGAGGCGGTGGTCTGGGACTGGACGTTCCGCCGCTACTCGGTGGCGGCGCCGTACGCGCTGCCCCAGGTGGCCTGGCCCGACGTTGCCGACGGCGGGGACTGCCGACTGCTGGTCACGATTCCTGACCCCCTAGGGGACACGGACCGGGACCTGGTGCGGGAGGCACTGCGGACCGTGAAGCCGGGCACTGACACCTGGACGGTGACGTGGGCGCTGATTGCCGACGCCTTCACGGACGGGCTTCGGCGCTGGGCCCCGGTGTACGCGCCCGGGGGGCCCCGCCTGACTGCCGCCGCCGGTCTTTCCGGAGCAATCAGCCTCACCGGTGGCCAGGGCATGGATTCGACTGGAGACGCCGGCGCCTGGCGCACCGGCCGCGTTCTCGTCGAGTTCATGTTCGACGGCAGCGGCTATGCAGACCTGCGGCTCTGTCAGCTCGACGACGCCAACTACTACCGGATCCGGGTGACCGCGTCATCCATCGCGGCGGCGCTCGTCCGGGACGGCGTCGTGTCCGCGGTGTGCTCGGGCTCCTGCTCGCTGGTGTTTGGAACCACGTACCTCCTGGACGTGCGCCTGCACGCCCTGGGGTCTCTGCAGGCCGAGGTCCAGGTCTGGCTCGACGGCGAGCTCCTGACCTCCGGGACGGTGAGCTGATGGCCGACATCTACGTTGCGAAGATCGGCGGGGACTTCGACAGTTTCGGGGCCGCGGTGACCGCCGCGACGGACGGCGTGGACCGCATCGTGCCGGCGGACTCCGAGACGTACCTGGAATCCGTCGTCCAGGCGAAGAGCCTGGAGTGGGCGCCCCTCGCCGACTGCGCGCCGACGATCAAGGGCGCGACCCCCCTCACACTGCAGACGGGCGCCGCGGGCACGCGGATCGTCGGCGTGGACGCGGCATCCCGGCTGGTCTTCGAGTCGACGACGAACGCCTGCGTCAAGCTCACGGCGGACCTGGCCGGGCTGGAGTTCCACCACGTCGCGGTCAAGCGGACCTCTGCCGGGTCCGTCCCGGGGTTCGAGGCGGTGACCGGAGCGACCCAGGCGGAGGCCGTGCTTTTCCGGGACATTTTCCTGGACTCGGTCACGTACGGCTGGTACCGCAACTGGGCCGCGATGGACGCCGCGGACATTACCGGGACGGCCCTGGACAAGGTCATCGTCGCGGCGGGCGCCTGGGGCGGCTACTTGCGTCGCTGGCACCTGACGGCGAAGGGGCTGCTGGGCTCGCTGTCCAGTCTCACCCCGGCCGCGGGTGGCGCCGTCATCGCGAACGGCACGTACCGGGCGCTTGCGGGGTCCACCGGGTTCGCGGTGCAGTTCAACGCCGCCGGACTGCTCCTGGACCACCTGACCCTCGTGGGCGTCGTCGGCCAGGTCGCGATCGCCCTCGACAACACGGCCGCCGGCGCGGGCACCCGAATCGGCAACACGATCCTTCAGGGGTGGGGCACCGGGATCCGGTCCGACGCGGCCTTCGAGGCCGACTACGTGTGCTTCCACGGCAACACCGCGGACGTGGCGTGGAGCGCGACCAAGGGCGCCCACAACGTCGAGGCGGACCCGCTCCTGGACGCGGACCTGCGGATCGCGGCCGACAGCCCGTGCCGCGACGTGGGCGCGGACCTCGGCTACACCGAAGACGCCTGGGGCGGCGTGCGGCCGGTCGGGGTCCCCGACATCGGCGGCAACGAGTTCAGCAATCCCCCGCGGGTCCAGGGCATCACGCCGCTGACGGCCACCGAGGCCCAGGTCGACTTCAATCAGCCCATGGCCTACGACCTGGCGCTGACGGACCCGGCCTCGTATGCAATGGCGCCCGTCGCCGCAGGAACCCCGATGGCCGTTTCCCTGGTCGTGGCCGGGCCCGGGCCGTTCCCGACGTACGTGCTCCTGGACCACGACGAGGGCACCGGGGGCGAAGAGTACGAGGTCACGGTCGACGGCGGCGTGTCGAGCCAGTACGGAGAGGCGCTGAACCCCGCCTACGACACGGCGACGATGGAGGCGATCGGCACGGCGCCCGAGCTGGCGGCGGCAGTGCCCGCTGGCCCGCGCCTCATTCGCGCCACGTTCGACGAGGCGATGGACCCCGCCAGCCTCGCGGACGCCGGCGACTGGGGGCTCGCGCTCGCCGGCGGCACCGCCCCGGGGATCAGCGGGATCACCGCCGAGGCCGGCAACACGTCGTTCCTCCTGGCCCTGGACGCCCCGATGGTCGCCGGGGGCCGGTACACGGTGACGGCGCCGGTGGATGCCACGGACGCCGCCGGGAACACGATCAGCGAGGGCGCGCGAACCGCAGGGTTCGTGGTGCCCTGGTTCGACGGGGGCATCGGGATCCGGGTCGTCGGGTCGTCGACGCTGCAGATGCGACTGCTGGAGGTCCGGGAGTCGGACCCCGAGACGATGGAGGTGTGACGTGCAGGGGTTGGTGAATCGGCTCGCGTACCTGGACGTGTTCGGGGATCACCTGACGCTGGGCAAGGGCTCCTGGCAGGACAAGCTGGTCGACTACTTCGACGGCGTCGCCGGGGCTATTTTCCGGGCCATGGCGCCTGGCGGCGGAGTCCTGAAGGCTGCGATGCAGATCGCGATCACGGGCGCCCCGGGCGCCAAGGTCTTCGCGACCGTGGCCGGCACGCATCGCGTCATCGCCAGCGGACAGCTCGCCGAGATCCTGGGGGCCGACACCTCCCAGGGCTGCGTCGCGGTCCCGTTCCTGGAAGGGGCGACGCAGTACGTCGGGGTCAGCGTCGGGTCGTATCCCTCCCTCGCGGACGTCACCCTGGCCGGCGTGCGGGGCTTCAAGCACTGGACCACGTGCGTCGGTCGCACCGTGACGCCGTCCGCGGTGACCGACAACGGCGACGGCACCGTGACGCTGGTACTGCCTCTGGACGCCTGGACCGCCGCGGCGGCTTTCCGGTCCGTCGTGGCGTACCTGCTGACCCCGACCACCTCGTCCAGCGAGGCGATCTACTCCGGCAACGCGGTCCTGGTGGGCGGCGCCGTCCACGTTGTCGTCTCGCACCAGTTCGGTCAGACCGTGGCGTCGACGACCGCGGCCGACTACGTCGTGTTCGTGAAGGGCCCCACGGTGTCCGGCAGCGGCACGGTCGGGACGGCGATTGCCACGATCGCCGCGGACGGGTCGATCAGCTACGCCGCCCAGGTCGTCCTGGACGACGCCGGTACCACCCGGCTGAACCTGCTGCAGATCGCCCGGGACCTGTACTTCGAAGACCCGGCTGCGACGCTGGACAACGACGGCGTCGCCAACCTGGCGGAGCCCCTCCGCAAGCTGGTCCTCCGGGAGCAGGTGATGCGGGAATCGGAGCGGAACCTGTGGGGCGGCATCGCCGCGACCCCGTTCTCGCCCGGGATCTGGACGGGCGACAATGCGGAGGAGTCCCGAGTCTTCGACCCGTCCGAGGTGGTCATCGACGAGTCGGGAGCAAACTGGACCGTGCACGCGCAGTGGCTCACCGGCATTTCGTTGTTCTACGGCTACGTCTACACCCAGGGGAAGTTCTGCCGTAGCGCGACCGGCCTCGGGGACCCCGCCCTCCTGGCCAAGTCCGCAGCGTCGGGCACCTACGTGCTGATCGCTGTTGCCGACGAGTACCTCTCCGGCGAGACGCCGCAGTACGCCGCCCGGCAGATCCTGGTCCCCGAGGCCACGTACAACGCCGACTACACGGATGCCCTGCGGCTTGCCAACCTGCTGTACACGTCCACGGTCCAGCCGACCGCCTCCGACTTCGCCTTCGTCCAGGGCGAGGCGTTCGCCCACGGGCACGTCCAGTCCGGGGCCATCCGGCCTGGCATCGCGGAAACGGGCAACGCGCTGTCCGCGATGGACATCCTTCGCATCGCTCCGTCGCCGACCTGGGGCGAGCGCTGGCGTATGCTGGACTCGGTAACCACGGACTTGGCGGTCAGCAACAACGGCTTCGAGTGGATCCTGCGGCTGTTCCAGGCCGGGTCCTCCCTCTCGGCGATCGACGCGACCGCCCGGTTCATCGGAGGCATCCGGAAGCACCTGACCACCCTCGGCGGGTACGGAGACCTGCTGCGCGTCTTCGGGCCCGGGGGGAACACGGACCTCGGCGCCACCGAGTTGGCCGGCGTTCTCTTTGGCGGCGACGCGGATCTTGGGGTCGTGGCGCGGCTCCGGGACGTCGATGTCGCGGGCACCCCCACGTCGGCCGAGGTCCTCGAAGTCGTGCGCACCGGGACCCCGGACCCGGCATCTCCCCTGGCCCGATTCGCGGCGCTCGGGGGTCACCAGGCCGACGAGACCGAGACTGGCAAGAAGGCGTGCCACTTCGTCCCCGACGTCCGGCTGCTGGGGGCCGCGGGGAAGCTGGTGACGCGACTGCTGCCGATCTGCTGCGGCCAGGCCACGGGGTTCAACGAAGGTACCGGCTCCTCGACGCAGCCGGGGTGGAAGACGCCGATCGGGTCCGCCCTGAGCAGCGCCCTCGCGGTCGTGACCTGGGAGGCGACGGTCGGTCGCAAGATGGTCAGCCTGCGGGCGCGGGTCGAGGCCGAGACCGATGGCCCCGGCATCACCGCAAGGGTCTACGATGACGCCACGGAGATCACGACGGCTCCGGTGGTCTGGGCGCCCACCGAGTCGGGGTGGAAGGATATCGCGGTCACGGAGACCGAGCACCAGGCCGACCACGTCTACACGATCGTGTTCTTCGCGGCGGACGGCACCTTCGCTGGCACGTCGTACGTGACGGGCTTGTCCGTCGCGGAACGCCTCTTCGAGCTGCAGTAGCTACTTCGGGACGCACAGTCCCTCAGGCCCGCAGGACTGACCCTCGAAGCAGGAGCAAGGACCGCCGCAGGGGCGCCAGCATGCCGGGGGAGGCGGGCAGGTAGCCCCGCACTTGCACACCGTGCCCGCGCACCAGAATCCCTCGGGGCAGACGCACAGGCGGCCGCAGCCGTCCCAGCCGCACGTCTTGTCGTCGCAACTGGGGATGCAGTCGGGGCTCTGGTCGGAGGCGTCCGTGAGGGTGTCGGGCTCGGTGGCGTCGGGCTCGGACGTCTCCGAGACAGCTACCGCGTCGAGTAGGTCGCCGGCGGGTGCCTGCCGGGCCGGGACACGAAGACAGCCCGGGAGCACCGGGAGCACCAGGAGCAGGACGAGCATGAGGCGGCGCATAGTCACCTCGCAGACGAGCCGAGTATCCGGCCGGCCCGGGTGGGGGTCAAGGGGCGGTGCTCACTTGGATTTGATTCGCGGACCCTTGAACTGCGTGATGACTTGATCGCCTTGAACGCTTGCGCGAATCTCCACAACCGTGTTGTCGCTCAGGTACGCGATACCGCTCATCTCGTCTTCAAATCCCACTTCCCGAAGAAAAACGCTGGTGCAAATAGCTGGGTCGCCCCCTGCGTCGAGAATGATCTTGGAGACTGTTCGACACGATGTGTTCTCGATAACCGAGAGCCTGCTCCCGGCATAGCCTGCGCAGAGTGCAAACCCAAAGGCACCCACCCAGATCGCTGGAATTACGAATCGGTGACCGAGCTTACGTGACCGCTGAACGAGGTAGACCGGCACGAGCAGGGCCCACCAATTGGACGGCGCCGCGTGACCTCCGACCCGGAGGCGCCAGGTGTCCGCAGTCACGAAAATCACGTTCGTCGCGAACCAGATCCAGCTTGCCCAGGCGCTGTTTGCGTCTCGTCGAAGCGCGTAGTCGACGAACCCGAAGAGAACGGGAGTGAGCGCTAGAGCCCAGGCAAGACGGTTGTCCACGGCCGCGGGCGGAATTGGAGGTGGGGCGTCGGGCCCGTGTTGGAAGAGGTAGCCGACAGAGGAACTTCTCGCTGATGCCCAGGAAGCCCCCTCGGTCCACACGAGGGTTTCCGGAACCACCCTGCCCTCACGGATAAGGTCAGCAAGCACGGCTTCATCTACTGGCCCAAACCGCGCCCCCTCCGAAACGTAGTACCACGCTGGCATCTGGGACCTCCGAGATCAGCACCCGCAGCTCGGGCTCAAGGAACCATCGCAGCACTTCGCCCGACCCTCCGAGCAGCCGCAGACGCCGCCGTGATGCGAACAGCATCCCCTCTTCTCGGGGGCGAACACTTCGGACGAAGCGCCTGGGCTTCTGGGCGCAGCGGTCGGACCAGAGACCAGAACTGCAAGGACGAACAGGACACCCGCGATGATGTGACGCATGCTCTTCTTCCCTCAGAGAGACGGCTCGGACGATAGCAGCGGCGGGAGGCGGGGGTCAACTGCGAACTTTGGCCGAAGAAAATCCTTGACGCGATCACTATCGCTGCGTATCGTTGTTTGTGGTTAGCGAAGGAGGTTAGCAGCCATGGAGCCCAGGCAACCCGAATGGATCGCAGGGGTAGAGGCCGCCGCCATGCTCGGCATCAAGCCTGGAACCCTACGACTCTGGGTGATGAACAAGAAGATTCCGTCTTACAAGATCGGCGGCAAGCGGCTGTTCGACAAGGCGGATATCGTGGCGTTCATCGAGAAGAGCAGGATCGAGGCCGAGAAGAAGTAGCGAAGGTAGTTGTCGGGCCGGGCGGCCCCTCCCTCGAAAGATTGACCGCCCGACCCCAAGCACAGCGCGGCCCGAGAGCCGCAGGAGGCAATGGATCATGACACGCGCAGACTTGGGCTTCAAGGGGATCCCTCTCCTCATCATCGTCATCGAG
>Ga0209318_1001347_pt1 | contig 15835 bp, 24 predicted proteins | sample RifGroE1_FD_183999 | JGI IMG/M metagenome (GOLD analysis project Ga0209318, IMG submission 183999) | Groundwater microbial communities from Rifle, Colorado, USA - Groundwater E1 (SPAdes) (version 2) | ecosystem: Environmental > Aquatic > Deep subsurface > Groundwater | place: Rifle, Colorado...
TAAATACAGATGTTCAAACAACTTATGCTGAATATGGATATGGTTTGATAGGCGCTAATAGTCCTATTCTACCAGAAGAAGAAGTATTTGGCGATGTAGGTTGGTTGGGTTATGATTTGCCGAGTGAGTGGAAGATGAAGATGGACAATGGCGAACAGTATTGGTGGCACAAGAATGTTGCTACACAAGGCGAACCGAGTGTTCCTACTTATTACAGAACTTACTTGTATATCAAACAGAATTTGAGAGAGCATATGATAAATACGATTAACAATATTATTAAATAACTGTAAGGAGAAAAAATGAACATTGAAAAAGTTTATGAAGAAATGTTTGATTACTTAAACACACAACTTTCTGATGTTGAGATTAACCCTTATGGCGCTGTCTTACTTGACACTATTCCATCAGTCGAGCCGAGTGTGTTTCCGTTAATTGTTATGACACAAATGGACTTTACATTTGCGACAGAAACTTTGGGAAAGACACACAAAAGGTTTACGCTACCGATTGAAGTTAATATCTTTACAATCAAGAGTGGTGCTAACAAGAAAGAAACTATTGCTAAACAATTAGCAAATGTTGTCAAAGAAGTTCTATTTGACCATTATGGTATGAGATTAGATGTGTTTGATAGACAACCTAATCTTATTGAAAATGTGTATAGAATTGTGATGAGATTTAGTTGTTTAGTAGATGAAGATACAGAAATTATCTACCGAGAGTAGATAGAGAAAGGTTTGGTAAAATAATATGGCAATTAGCGATATTGGCATTGAATTATGGAAATCCGCAGACGGAACACCAGCAAGTTATACTAAATTCCTTGACATTACATCAGTTCCTGCATCAGGTTCAACACCTGAAAAGTTTGAAAAGACAGTTATGTCAGACACACGCAAGACTTATGTGAGTGGAAGAATTGACAGCCCAGATCAAACATTTGAATATAATTATGATGATGCTACATTTACTACTGTTTCGGCAGTATGTGGCACTTCTGGTTATTTCCTTGTTGTTTTGAGTGATGGATCAGGAACTTATATTAAAGGAGTTCCAACAACCTATAAAAACGATGTTTCATTAGGTTCTATTGTAAAGGCAACATTTGTTATCGTTCCAGAAGATATTGACGATAAGACGATTGTTGAAGTTACAGCATTGAAAGATACAGGTTCTTAATACTTGAATATTCTTGAAAGGAGAAAATAGTTATGGCAAAAATGGCAGTAGAGATTGGTGGTAAAGATTATCTTCTTGAATTTGATCGTAAGGAATTGCGTTATTTAGATAGTTTAGGTTTCTCATTTGAGAGATTGACAACTAATCCACCTACGCAAGTTGCATTATTTTGGGCAGGTGCTATGCACAAGAATCAACCAAAATTGCACCCTTCGTTAGCGGTTGAATTGTTAGACAAGTATTTAGATGAAGGTGGCGAATTAGATGAAATCACAGATTTCTTAACGGAACAATACAAAACTTTTTCCAAAGCCACGCAAGTAGATACAGAAAGCAAGAAGAAACCGAGAATAATCGAATAGATTCAGAGATTGGTGGTCAGGGAGAACAAGAGCAGATAACTTCTGTATCGGAGTATCTTGACCACCAATTTGCTTATGCACTTAATTACGGTATGACCTATAACCAATATTGGCATAAAGAACCAGAGTTGTTTTGGGCTTACCGAAGTGCATATGAGCAAAAACAAGATGTTGAATTTGAGATTGAAAACTACAAAGCGTGGCTAAATGGATTGTATAACTGTAAAGCATTTGAAGTTGTTTACTATAATTTTAATCGTAAAGAAGGTGCTACTCCTATGAGTTATTTAGAGAAACCTTTTGATTTCAAGGAAATGGCAAAAAAGAGTAAAGAAGAAATTAGATTAGAAAAGCAAAAGAAATTAGAAACAGATGTGAAAGCGATGCTCAATAGGGGCAAAAATATATTAAAGAATAGCAAGAAATAGAAAGTGGGGTTTACCTATGGCAGAAGGAACTTATAATGTAGCACCAATAGGAATAGAGATAACATCTAAACTTGATGGCATGGTCAAAGGTCTTTTGAAGTTAGAAAATGAATTAAAAAAGACGGATAAAGAAACTCAAAAAGCAACATATGCACTTCAAAAAATGGCGGGAACTATGGGTGCTGGTTTTAAGTCTTTCTTTACTATGGCTGGTTTTGGTTCTTTCCAACAATCTATGCGAACTATTTCAAAATTGTTTACCGATAGTTCAAGGGCGGCTAATGATTTAGTTGAAAATTACAATTTATTTACAGTTGCAAGTGGAGTTAATACTGCTCAAAATGTTGCGTTTCAAGAGAAGTTGAATAAAGCATTTAGAACTAACATTAGTGAAACATATAGAGTTCAAGGTCGATTCGAAAATTTAGCAGGTTCACTTGGAATTGCTAATAAAGAAAGTCAAATATTATCAGAGAATTTAACTAAACTTACTTATGACTTATCTTCATTATTTAACATTTCACAGACACTCGCTTCAAGTAAAGTCATGTCAGGAATTGTTGGTCAAACTAAACCGTTGCGTGAATTAGGTATAGATGTAACTATGCAAACTTTACAAACCGATTTAGATCGTTTAGGTATAAATGCACAAGTTGCTCAATTAACACAAGCCGAAAAGGTATTGTTAAGATATATTGCTGTTATGCGACAATCTACTAATGCACAGGGCGATATGGCGAGAACTATTGAAACAAACGCTAATCAGTTGCGTATATTAAAATCACAAGTTCAAGAAGCAACAATGTGGTTTGGAACTATTTTCTATGGTGCTATTGGAAAAGTGTTGCCTTATCTAAATGCTATGGTATTTACATTAAGAGATATATTCAAGTGGCTATCGGGCATATTTGGATTTGACATTGAAGATTATAACTTTATGAAAACTCCACAAGAAGATACCGAACTGTTAGATGATTTATTAAATGAAACAGATAAGAGTGCTAAAACTTTAAAGAAATCTCTAATGGGATTTGATGAATTGAATATGTTATCTTCTTCAACAGGAAATGACACTCCATTAGGCGATGGAAGTTATTATGACCAATTACTTAAATATATCGTTGGATATGATAATGGCATGGCAGATATTGATATGAGAGCAAATAGTATTGCCGATAGTTTCAAAAAGTGGTTAGGATTTGGCATAGACATTGACGGAGAAATTACAGGTATAGATGGCGGTTTAGCGGCTATTGCTAAATTGACATTTGATAATATTAAATCGTTTGTTACTAATCTAATTAAATTTGTCAATGATGTTGCAAAATGGTTTAAAGATAATCCTACATGGGCTAAATCTATTGTTGATTTTTTAAGCGATCCATTTGTTCAAGCGGCAGGTATTTTGATTTTAGGTATATTTGATCCGTTGTGGGGGATTAAATTGGCAGGTATGTGGTTTATTGCTAATTACGATAAGATAAGTAAATGGTGGTCTGCATTGACACCAGAGCAAAAAGTGATTACTTCATTAGTGGCACTTGCTGCGGCTATTGGGTTAGTTGCAATAAGTCTTACAAGTGGGTTGGCTGCACCCGCTATATTAGGCGCATTTGCTGGTCTTATTGCTTTAACAGGAGTTGCTTTTGCACTTAATGATTTTAATAAAGAAGTTGATAAAAGACGAGAAGAAGCCGATCCTTATAAATACGAAAATGCTTATCCATCATACGAAAGATGGCAACGCACAACTCATACACCAGAATTTGCAGATGGTGGTTTCCCACAAACAGGTCAAATGTTTATTGCTCGTGAAAGTGGTGCTGAAATGGTTGGTAGCATAGGTGGAAGAACAGCAGTTGCAAATAATTCACAAATAGTTGAAGCAGTAAGTCAAGGTGTTGCTATTGCGGTATCAGGAGTTATCGGTAATGGTGGAAACACAACGATCAATATGTATTTAGATGATATATTGACAGGTCAAGCGATGATTAACACAATCAATCGCACAACTAAAACAACAGGTAATACTGTTTTGGTTGGGTAAGGAGAACTATGGCACAAGTAGGTTTTATTAGAACTATAAATAGCACAGATTGCCCTATGCCTAAAAGTTTGAAGATGGTTGAATATACATTAGATTTGGACAGTCACAGGTCGGCAAGTGGGTTGTTAAAACGCAATCCCTTGCCTACTAAAAAACACAAATTCTTTTTAACATTTCCACAAGGCATGACTAAAACTGAATTACAAGCATTACTTACTCAATTAAATTCAGAAAGTTTTGTTGTTGTCTATGAGAACTTTATTACAGGTGCTACAACTAACGCTACTTGTTATCATGGAGATATTGAAATTACTCCTATTTGGATTAAGAACGAAGCAAATACAGATGTTCTATTTGATGACTTCTCTATCAATTTGATTGAGTATTAAGGTGGTATTATGCTAACTGCGACAAGTGGATTTAAAACAGCAATTAAAGGTAATGCACCTTACTCTATCGGTAAAGTAGATTTAATCAATTCAAGTGGAACTATCAATTTCACTTCTGATGATATAATCAAATTTGACATTACAGGTAGTGCTATTAAAAATGATAAAGTGTTAGGCAATATCGCACAACACTCTTTTACTATGGAATTACATGGCGACCAAACTGCTGATATTGATTTATCTCTTGAGAACCGATTACAGCCCTTTGTAGGGGTTTTAGTAGGTGCATCGTATGAATACATACAACAACAAGATTTCATCGTTACAGAGTGTTCATATAGCGACACAAGCGATATTACGAAGATAGTAGCGACAGATTATTTAGTCAAGTTAAATAAAGAGTTTGTGGACACTATTTCATACCCTGTTACGCTACTTGTCTATGCTCAAACAGTTGCTACTTATTGTGGGCTTACATTAGAAAATAGTTCATTTTTCAATAGTGCATTTAGCGTAACTTCTCAACCTTTTCCAGATTTGACAAGTTGCAAAGAAATATTTAGTAGAATTGCTGAAATGGCATTATGCTTTGTTGTCATAAATAAAACTAATAATAAAATTGAATTGAGAACTGCGTTTGAATTACCTGTAACTGCTGATGAAACATTGACGAAAGACCACTATTACGATTTGAAATTAAACGATCATAATTTTGGTACATTAGGTGTAAATACATTAGTATTAAAAATTAGTCAAGTTGAAGGGGAAAATACAACAGTTGAAAATGCGACTAATGTTGCTATTGATGGTGCAGTAGAAATTGTCATTGAAGATAATCCGTTTATCAATACACAAGCATTAAGGGAAAGCGTTGATACAGAAATGTTTGCCGAAATAGATGAATATATCTATCAACCTTATTTGCTCAATTATCGTGGACACGCTTATTTAGAATTAGGCGATATTTTAGAAATTACTAAAATGGATAATTCTACTTTTAAAGTGCCTGTATTTGAAATGTCGTTATCTTACAATGGTGGAGTAAAAGGAACTTTATGTGCTAAAACACTTAATAAATCTCAAACTTCATATAAGTATATATCAACAAATAAACAAGCAATTAGAAACGCTGAAATAATGGTCGATAAGGCAAATGCTGAAATATTATTAAGAGTTACGCAAACAGATTTAGATACACAATTAGAAGATTATTCCACCATCACGCAAACAAGCGAATCTATTGCGTTGGCGGTAGGCACAAATACAAATAATTTTATACCTTATGCACAGGCGAATTTTGAGCAGGGAACAATAAACGATAGTGGAGTTAACCAAGCATCAACCGCAGCATTGAGAATGAAAAATTATGTATATATAGAACTTGGCAAAACTTACACATTATCTATTTCTTCTGGATTACACCCTACACTTTGTAGAATATATTTTTACACAAGTGCTAATGCTTTCATATCATATTCCGCCTTCTCATTAACTCCAACAAGCGTAACAGCACCTTTTAATGCTAAATATTTTAGAGTTAGAATATATAATGCGGCATTAAGCACATTTGCGTTGTCTGATTTAGACAATCATAGTGCTGGTGTTACAATAGATGGTTTATTTAGTTCTGGAAGTAGGTATGTATTTGACAAAAATTATGCTTCATTTTATTCAGATGGATTAAAGTTATACGACAATTCCGCTACTCCTGTATTGAAAGTATATTTTGATACCGTTAATTCAAGATATGTGTTCAATGGGGAAATTAGTGCAACAGTTGGTGTTGTTGGTGGATTTACTATCGGTGCTACTAAACTTACTGCTGGTGCTACTAACGCTACTGCGGTTGGTGTGGCGAGTGGCGAAACATACGCATTTTGGACAGGACATTTAACCGCAAGTTCTGCACCATTTAGAGTTACGAGAGCAGGTGCTTTAACTGCTACAAGTGGTGCTATTGGTGGTTGGACTATCAATGGAACAAGCGGAATTACAAAGGGTGGAATTACCCTTGACGCTGCTAACGAAAGAATATATATCAGTTCTTCTACATATTTAACAGCGGTTGGGAGTAGTTGTGCGATAAGTGGTTCGCTTATTCCAATAGCAGACCAAACTCAATATATTGGTAATCCGTCATATAGGTTTCTTTATGGAAGATTTATGGAATTATACGCTACAACAGGTGTTTACCCAACTTCAAATGGCGGTGGTTCATTAGGCAGCACACTTACAAGGTGGGGAGATGTATGGTGCACAGATGGTGCGTTCAATGGTTCAGATATTAGACTTAAAAAAGAAGTTAAAGAAATTGAAAAGGGAATAGATTTAATATTAAAATTGAAACCTGTTCAGTATAAATGGAAAGGCAAGAATAGAAATCATTATGGGTTAATTGCTAATCAAGTTAAAGAAGTATTTGATGAATTAGGGATTGATAGTGGCATTTATGCTGATCCAAAAATGGCAAAAGATTATGACGAAAAAAGCGATCCAGAAGGTTTATTAGCATTACGCTATACTGAATTGATTTCTCCTATGATACAGACTATTCAAGATTTGCATATGAGATTAAGCAAATTAGAGAAAAAATAATGTATAATAAACTTGTGTAAAGGAGAAACAAATGAACGATAACCGAGATAGATTACTTAACGATTTAGCGATAGAGAATACTAAATTGAGAATAGAGAATATGCAGTTAAATTATGAGATTGAGAATTTGAATAAGCAAATAGTTGAATTGAATAAACCTATTCAAGAGAAAGAAGGTAAATTAGATGAAGAAGATAACGATAAGTTGTAGGTCAGACGGAACGAGTAATGTTTATAATTCAAGTGATAACTTACTTCTTTCTAATGAAAATGAAAGTGTAGAGATCACTATTGAATTTAACGGACTTCAACCTACATATCTTAAACGAGCAGATATTTATGTAGATAATGACCAAACATTAGATTACACTACTGCTGAATTAGTTGATAAACATATATTTAATTTAACTTCCGAACATTTGAAACAAGGTAGAATTTCTATTCAACCTATTGCTTATGAAGCAGGAGATATTGAATATTCAGTTGCTAAAAAAGAAAAGTGGCAAGTTCAAAGGTTCAATGTTGAATTTTCTATCAATGCAAGTGAAAGCACAGTTAATGTTGCCGACACAATGGGTTATACATTACAAACGGAAATTGATGCGTTAGAACTTGATGTTAGTGCTATTGAATCAGATATTGTAGATATTCAAGCGGATTTAGATTTGATTTCTATTCCGAGATTTAATGACATTGTATTTGAACTTACTCCAACAAGGCAAGGCAGTAATACTAAACCAGATTATGATTTCACTAATGTAGGTTTATTGTTTCCACAAAACCTTACAACAGAAATTGCTTATATCACAGTTCAATTACCGCACTCATGGTTAGTTGGTTCAACAATTTATCCACATATTCATGTTGTTCAATCGGCAGACCAACAGGCGGTATTCAAGATGGACTACAAATGGTATAACATAGGTGATACCGTTCCTGCTACTTGGACAACTTACACAATGGGAACTTATGCCGAAACTTACACAAGTGGCTCAATTTCTCAAATATTACATGGAATAGGAATTGATGGAACAGGCAAAACAATTTCATCTATTCTTAAAATTAAATTGTACAGAGATGATAATGTTTACACAGGCGATATATTAGCAGACCAATTTGATATTCATATTCAAGTAGATGGATTTGGAAGTCAAGAGCAATATATAAAGACATAATATTGCTTTAAGTAAGTGAAGTAGTGTATAATTAAAGAGAAGTTAAAATGACTTAAAAAGGTCGGAAAGCGAGAATTAAATGAACATTGTAAAAGAAATTATTAGTGCTATACCAGAAAGGTTGAAATCTCCTATTGTGTGGTTTGGACTTATCGCAGTTGTATTGAGTGCTGCTCAAATTAGTCCTGAAAATCTAACGAGTTGGAGTATCTTGTGGGCGAATATTCTTGCCACATTATCTAATCCATTTTTGGTTGGTTCAATTTTAGTTGCGATATTTGCGTTTTTAAATAACCCTGATAATAAAGACGGATTCTAATATGATTTACGAGAACTTCAAACATGGAGTTCTTTTTGGTGTTATCTCTACTAAAATAACTCAAACATTTGGTCAAAAGACTTTCTCATTTCATACAGGTATTGACATTAAACCTGCTGATAATTCATTAGCGAAAATAATTGCTTATGAAAGAGCAAAGGTTAAGCAAGTGTCATATACAACAGTTAGTGGCTATTTCGTAATATTAGAGCATAACGATAATACACTTACTGAATATAGACATTTAGCAAAAGGTTCAATACCTGTAAAAGAAGGTCAAGTTATAGAAAGAAATAGTATTGTAGGAACGGAAGGTAATACAGGCACAGTTACAGGTTATCACTTGCACTTTGCTGTCAAGATAAATGGTGTTTATGTTGATCCATTACCTTACCTAAAAGATTATAAAAGCATAGCACCATTTAAGGAGAACTACATTATGTCAAGACCAGAAATGCCACTATTGAGAAATAAGGCAACAAAATTATATTATAGAGATGCACCTGCTGGAGAACGAATTGCGTATTTGCCACTTGGCGATTATCCTTACACAGGTAAATCACAAATGATAGATGGCTATGAGTGGGGAGAAATTATATATCTTGATGAATTAGTTTATGTTGCATTAAATGAATTATGGAACGAAATTGTCATGCCACCTAAATTACCTTTACCATTTAAGGTTAGTGGAGTTGCTGACGGTCAAAATTATGTAGTTGAATTGATACCTGTTAATAACAAATAGATTGGGGTAAATAACATGACAGAGAAAGTAAGTTCAAGCAAGAGATTAGAAGAAAAAGTTGATGTATTGCAAGTTATGTTCTTCTCTATGCAAGGCGATATTAAAGCAATATTGGAACGCATGGAAATGCAACCTAAATTAGATCAACAGAGTTTTGATGGATTAAAGCGAGATAATGTCAATTGTCAAGTTAGCAATAATCACAGATTTACAAATGTAGAAGATAGAGTTAAGAAAGTTGAAGATAATCAAACTTGGATTGCTCGAACTGTCATAGGACAAGTTATTCTAATTGTGTTTGGGATTATCGCAACGGTATGGACATTTACGAAAGGATTGTGATATAATAAAATAGCAAATAAAAACTACTGTGATGGTTTTGCAAGGGCGGGGATACTCATTTGTATCAACTGCCCTATTTTTTTTGCTTATTTTAATTTATACACACTTTTTGAAATAAGGTTTCCGTTGGTGCGTTCTTATTTCAATATGTAAGCACAGATGGAAATAGCAATCTGTTTAAGTTGCTTTCATCAATAGCAGCCATTTTAAGTTGCCACATAAAGCACTTTTACTGATGTTAGTGGAGAATAAATTGATTGTATCATTGGCGATGGTTACATTAAAACTTAAATGATACAATTATTTGCGTAAATATGCACTTGTTCACAATTGATTGCTCGTTCATAGTGTCTATGAACTACCCTATATTCAAGGGTTAAACACATAACACTTACCCTATTATTTAGGGCAATTGCGTTTTTCTGCGTAAATACGCATTTGTTTAAAATAGGGAATTTGAACTACCAAGTTTTACTTAGGAGTTCCCTAACAATTTTAAGTAAAGTAGTTGCCCAACATTTTAACTTAATTGCCTACTTTGTTGGGCAACACGGTGCAGTTGAATTATATTGCTATTTCGACTATACCATAAACTGTTTACAATAGTGTTTACAATTTCGATTATAAAATAACTATTTAAAAATATTCAATAATAATTTAATTTTGTATTGACATTTACATTTATTAGTAATATTATAAATACGAAAGGAGTTCTATACATTGAACTTTATGAAAAAGATTAAGAAAATGCCAAAGTTTACAGAAGAAGAATTGCGTAAGTATTATGAGCAGATTTACAGAAGCCATAAGATTAGCGAAGTGAAGAAGAATAAGGTTCAAGTGAAAAACTTCAAAAGAAAGGGGCATTACGAATTTGAATAATTTAATTACTATTGCTATTACTTCTGTTATTATTATTTCATTTATTACCGTTCTATTTCTTATGTGTGCTATGAGAGTAAGTGGCGAATTGAGTAGAAAAGAAGAACAAGATTGGGAAAGTAAGGAGTATAAAAACTAATGTATCTTGAAAAGACGAATAACGGAGAGAAAACAGTTGTGTTTGCAGGAGAAGAAGATGAAGTCTACGACAAGATGTATGAACTCGTAGGCAGATTTATTGTAGAAAAACAGTTTAATTTTGAATCAATTATATTAGGCAAGAATATGAAAACAATAGGAGTTGGTTTGGCAAAGACTTATGATGGAATATCATATTTTATTAAATTTGAAGTAAAAAGTTCAAAAGGAGAACAAAAATGACATTAAAAGAAGAAATATTATCACAGAAAGTTGTAGATACTATTTACCTAAAAGATAATCGTAAAGTTAGAGAAGTTATTGGCAATTTAGTTGATGAAGATATACATTACTTTCCTATTAGAAAAAATAAAGTTTATGTTAGAGTTGATGATTTATCAGAATTAAATGTATATGAGCAATATTTAGTTGATCGTTGCGTTATTGAAGAATGGAAACACGCTGTAAAAGTTATGAATAGAGCAAAAAAGAGATTGCGTTTCTTGTCAGATGAGAATATGAAAATTATGACAGGGGAGTTAATTAAATGAAATATGAAGATTATCGTAAATCATTAGATAACATTGGAGAATATTTTGAGCATTATGAGAATTGGGAATTGATGAAAGATGTTCAAGTTATAACTGAATTGATAGACAACTCCAAAAAACAATATAACGAAGGATTCAATGCTTGTTTAGATATGATGATTTCGTTTGTGGCACAGTTAAGGGAGAGCAAATGACTTCAAAATTCCACGATCCATTAGAATTAGTTGAAATTAGCGAAGTTGACAATGAAGGTAAAATATTCAAATATTATTTATGTCCTACTTGTCTACAAGAAATAAATGTTAATTCAACAGAATGTAAGTATTGTAGACAAACTATAAAGGAGAAAAAATGAAAACTATTATATTTTATGCTTTATTAGGAGTTCAACTTGCGTTATTTATTTTGAGTTATTATATTGGTTCTAGTGCTGAAAGTCTTGTGTTAAATGTTGGTTGTATGTTGGTTGTTTCAGTTTGTTTATTAGATAGTTCAATAAGGGAGAAAAAATGAGCCAAGATAGAATTGATAGTTTATTAAATCAAATGAAAGAGTTGAAACCTAATATTCAAGATCGCTGGTTATCCACAAGTTTGAATTTAGGTATTACTAATCCGTTATATACAACAGAACAAAGATTAGAATATTTACATGATTTAATTATTGTATATACAGAATTATCACGAGAAAGAAATAAAGGTAAATAAAATGGCTGAAAAAGACGAAATCACAGTAAAGTATGAAATAGAAGGTAATGAGATTAAACTTACGCAAGATATTGTTCAACGATTTATTACGGGTAATAATTCAATTACTTTACCAGAATTTAAGTTCTTTACTGAATTGTGCAAAGTGCGTAAATTAAACCCTTTTCTGAAAGAAGTATATTTAGTTAAATATGGCAATAACCCTGCTCAAATAGTAGTTGGCAAAGATGCTATTTTGAAAAGAGCAATATTGAATAAGAATTTTAATGGTAGAGAACAAGGAATCATTATTGCTAAAAAAGATGGAACGATTGAACATCGTAAAGGCACATTTAAAATGCCAGAAGAAATGTTAGTTGGGGGATGGGCGAAAGTTTACAGAAAAGACATTGACTATCCTACTGAAATTACTGTTTCATTTGAAGAAGTTGCTCAACATAAAGGCGATGGAACTTTGAACTCTAATTGGGCTAATAAAGGTGCTACTATGGTTGAAAAAGTTGCGTTAGTTAGAGCGTTAAGAGAAACTTTTGCCGAAGATTTTGGTGGTATGATTGATGAAGATGAAGCATGGGATATTAAAAATGTAGGTAGAGAAACGATTACACCTGATGTTATTCAAGATGAACCTATTGAAGTAATTGAAGTAGAGTGAAATAATGGTTGAATATTTACTTTTGGGAAGTGGTTCAAAGGGTAATGCCATAATCTATGAGAAATCAATTCTTGTAGATTGTGGTATTAGTTATAAGTTGCTACAAGGCAACATTGATAATGTAAGTGTAATTTTATTGAGCCACTATCATCTCGATCATTATAAATCAACCGTTTTAAAGCGTTTAGCGAGTGATTTGCCTAATGTGGCTATATTATGTGGTATATGGTTCAAACCCTTGTTAGATGACCTTAAAATGCCTTCTACGGTCAAAATTGTGTATTGCGAACCTTCAAAATGGTATAAGATTGGAAATATGATGTTTTGTGGAGTAAATTTATTTCATGATGTTCATAATTTCGGTTGGCGAATTATCGTAAATGGACAGAAAATATTTCACGCAACAGATACAGTAAAGTTAGATGGAATTACAGCATATAATCAAGATTTGATTGCTTTGGAAGCACACCACCGAACTGATGTAATTGATAAGCAAATTGAAGATAAATTAAATGCTGGTGTATATTGCTATGAAGTTGGTGCTAAAAATTCTCATTTGTCAGAAGAAGATGCAGATAAATGGATCGCTGAAAATAGAAGTGAGCATACGCAAATATTAAAACTTCACTACTCATCTTGTTATGAATTGGTTGATGGACATTTAAAATTAAAGGAGAACGATGAGCAAATATAACAGTAAAAAAGTAGAGTGTGATGGAATAGTCTTTGATAGTATTTTAGAAAAATCATACTACTTACTATTAAAAGAAAAGAAATTAAATAACGAAATTAAAGATTTTAAAATTCAACCTAAATATGAGTTGATACCTAAATTTGAAAAGTTTGGAATTAAGCATAGAAGTATCTCGTATACCCCCGATTTTTGGATTTGGCATAATGACGATACAGCAGAAGTAATTGATGTAAAAGGATTTGGCACAAGTGCAAGTGATTTGCGTAGAAAATTGTTTGACTTTAAATATTCTTCTACTAAATTGACTTGGCTATCTTATTGTAAAAAATATGGTGGGTGGCTTGAATATGATGAATTATTGAAAATTAGACGAAATAATAAAAAGGAGAAATAAAAATGAAAATGTTATATGAGTTTAAACAAGAAGATAATATGCAATTTTGTTTGGTAGATGAAAATGGAAAAGAATTTGATTGGATTGATCCTGTAAAAAAAATATATCAAGATGATTATAATTTATATGTAGAAAATTATTATTATCATTTACCTTGGGATTTTCCTATTAACTCAAACTATAAAGTTCAAAAGAGAAATGATTGATGTTAGAAATAAATAAAGTTTATTGTGGCGATTGCTTTGAATTGATTAAGTTGTTAGAAGATAAGTCAGTAGATGTGAGTTTTACAAGTCCACCATACAATAGTGTTAGGCATAAAAAATATGATAATTATACAGATGATATTGATGATTACTTTTTATTCTTAAAAAATATCATTGACGAAATGATTAGAGTTACAAAAAAATATGTAATTATAAATATTCAAGCAAACTATTATAATAAAAAAGATGTTTATAAATTGATTGGAAATTATTCAGATTCAATAGAAAGAATATTGATTTGGAATAAAACAAATCCAACTCCATCACAAAGCAATTATTTGACTAATTCTCACGAATACTTTATTTGTATAACAAAACAACCACTTATTATAAATAGTGTTTCAATGAAAGATGTGATTACCGATAGTATAAATAATGAAACATCAAAAGTTCATAAAGCAATTATGAAAAAAGAATTGTCTGATTTATTTATTAAAGAGTTTACAAAGAAAAATGATGTTGTGCTTGATGTATTTATGGGAACAGGAACAACAGCATTAAGTTGTAAGGAAAATGGAAGAAACTATATTGGCTTTGAAATAGATGAAAAATATTTTAAGATGTGTATTGATAGAATAAATGGAATTTCATTTGATGGACAGACAAGCATATTTACCGATTTTGATAATCTGTAAAGGAAAAATAAATGAACAAAGATACAGCGTTTCTTTTCTATCCAAGTGATTTGCGTAGAAAATTGTTTGACTTTAAATATTCTTCTACTAAATTGACATGGCTATCTTACGCAAAAAAGTGGGGGGGTTGGATTGAGTTTGATGAATTAAAGAAAATTAGAAGAAATAATAAAAAGGAGAAATGATGTTTAATGAAACTAACATATTTGAATTGCTAAATGAAAAGTATGGTCTACCTAAAAAAGTGAAGTTATTTGAAAGTTTTAGTGGAATAGGCTGCCAACGCATGGCATTAGATCGTTTGAATATTGATTATGAAATGGTTGGCATAAGTGAAATTGATAAATATGCTTTGTTATCATATAACGCTATTCATGGAGATACTAAAAATTACGGAAGTATTTGCGACATTAAAGGTGTTGATTTACCACAAATTGATGTATTTACATATTCATTTCCTTGCACAGATTTATCAAAAGCGGGTAAGCAAAAAGGTTTAACAGATACAAGGTCAGGTTTAGTATATGAAGTATTGCGTATTTTACAAGAATTAAAATTAGAGAATAGATTACCTAAATGTTTGATTATGGAAAATGTTGTTGATTTAGTTCAAGTTAAATTTATTAGACAATTTCAAGAAATACAATTAGAATTAGAGCAATTGGGTTATAAGAATTACGCGCAGACTTTAAATGCGAAAGATTATGGAGTTGCTCAAAATAGAAATCGCATATTTATGGTATCGGTTTTAGGAGAATATTATTATGAATTTCCTAAACCTGTTAAATTAGAGAAACGATTGAAAGATTATTTAGAAAATTATGTTGATGAAAAATATTATTTGTCAGACAAGCAAATTGATGCGTTTAGAAATTCAAGTTATGGTTGTATGCAAAGAGAAAATGAAATTGATGGAATATGTCAAACGATAGACACAATGCAAGGTGTAAATAGAGACCCTAAAATAAAAATAAGTTTAATTGGAAGTGATATTAGAAGTAGAGAATTTAGTGGGTTTAGTGATATTGCACCAACACTTTGTGCAAGAGATTATAAAGGTCCTAAAAATATATTAGAACAATTTATTGAAATACCTGAAGCGACTTTACAAGGTTATGCAAATGCTTATGAAGGAGATGGAGTATATATAAATAGACCACATCAAAAGCGTGGTGTAGTTCAAAATCAAATGATACAGACAATTAAAACAAGTGGAGAAGATGTTGGTGTTGTTGTTAATGATATTGTAATTGGTAGTGGTCAAACTCCTGTGGTTACGGAAAATCATCAATTACGCATAAGAAAATTGACAGAGCGTGAAGTTTGGAG
>Ga0209318_1001348_pt1 | contig 15830 bp, 29 predicted proteins | sample RifGroE1_FD_183999 | JGI IMG/M metagenome (GOLD analysis project Ga0209318, IMG submission 183999) | Groundwater microbial communities from Rifle, Colorado, USA - Groundwater E1 (SPAdes) (version 2) | ecosystem: Environmental > Aquatic > Deep subsurface > Groundwater | place: Rifle, Colorado...
ATATGATGTTAAAACTAATACAATGGTTAGTATGTGTGAGCAATTTGCATATGTTATTAATGATAACTTTTTTGGTATGAGTAAAAATGGTAATGGTGCAAGTGTAAGTTTAAAAAGTTATAAAAATGAAGCAAAATATATTACAAGTATTGATTATTGTCCTTGGTGTGGATATGCAATTAGTAATCATGGTATATTGAATAAATATTAAGTTTGCATGAAAGATCGGTTTTATCACAATATGCCAAATTTCACCTAAAATCACAATAATCAATAAAACTGTAAAATAAGTACCTTAAACCCTTGATATACAAGGGTTTTTTGACGTTTAAATCACAATTTCAAAATTATTCTAAAAAAGTTTGAATGAAACAGATATTTTATTGAAATATTTGGAAAGTAAAATAGTATGGGATATGTCAAGTAAAATTTCAAATTAGTATTGTAATGATGATATATTTGTGGTAAACTGTTATAGATATTAAATATAATTATTAAGGAGTGAATATAATGAATAGTAAAACATTTAACTACAATGAAGTTAAGAAAAAATGTGAAAAGTTATACTCAGACATTATTTGTTTTAATATTTATGATTTAAAAACTAAAAGCGAGCAATGGAAGGAATACCATAATGAAATGAATGAAGTAATAAACAGTGTTCAAGGTGAATATGATAGTTTAAATTTATACGATGAAACATTCTCGATTGGTGATAAGATTATAATCTATTACATGACTGGAAGAATAGCAATCATTAAATCTATAAGTGTTAGATTAGATTATTGTACCTGGAAGCCTGAGTATATCATTGAATCTGAGGATATACATACTGGCAAGGTTTATAGGACTTCTTATGATGTATGTGTGCATTTAGTTTAATAGAAGTAATAGTTTAAAAGCAATATATATTTTAAAATTTAATCAATTATTTTTTAATTTAGGTATTGCTTTCTTGTTTCAAGTGTGGTAATATAATAGTAACAGAAAGTAAATATAATAATTAAACGAAGAGGAGATGTTGTTAAATGACTAAGGCTATATCTTTTACACCAGGAAATAAAGAGGTAAAATCAATTGTGGAACAGGTGAGAAAGCAACAAATTACAGTAGGCGGACACTTGCAGAATATTCTTCTTGCTGAAAAAGAAGCAGAAGGAAGTAAGGTTAAGAATGTTCGTGAATACATGGAATCGCAACGTGCATACGTCTGGGAAACGTGGAGAGCATCTAACCTGATCCAAAGTTTATTGCTTAACATATTTATTCCTGAAGTAATCCTTTACAGAGCAGACGAAAAAAGCCAGTTCCGCAGGGTACTCGATGGAAATCAAAGATTGACCAGTATTTACTTGTTTATCACTGATGGTTTTAAACTTGATTTAACCAAAAGTATCTTCCCTACATTTGAAATTGAAGGAGAGCAATATACATACGAATCCATTCAAGGAAAATTGTTCTCACAACTACCAGAATTGTTTAGGGATGCAATTTTAAACTATGATTTAAGAATGACAACCTGCAATAACTGTGATGAAGAACAGGCTGAGAAATTCTTTGTTAGTATGAATGCAGGGGTTAAAGTTTTAAAACCTGCTGAAGTAAGAAATGCAGCTATGGGAACGGCAACCAGAAGATTTATTGGTGAAGTATTAAAGTCTGATTGGGTACTACATACTATGACAGCTAAAGCAGCAACAAGCAACATAGGAAGTGAAGTAGTATCACAGGCAATAACACTTATGCACAATGTTTCAGCAGTAGAATTATCTAAAGAAAATATTGACAAAGTTATTTATTCCTTCCGTGATGGTGGTGTACCTGAATCAATGAAGGAAGATATAACAAATGTCTGTAACTATCTTAACGAAGTAACAAGTATCTGGATTGAATTGAAAAAGAAACATGATGAACAGCAAACCAAGAAAAAAGGCAAAGGAGTTTCAAACTACTCAACTTACAAATTTTCATTCTTCAACAAAACTCATACCGTAATGTTGATGATAGCAGCCGACAAAGCTATCAAAGCCAATGTACCTGTTGAGGAATTCGCTACATGGTCACGTAAATTCTTTGAATTCCAGAGTGAAGATTACAAGAAAGGCATGGACGGTAAGGCTAACGAATTGCAAAATGTTGATATGCGTATACTTGCAATTCAGGATGAAGTTAGTAAGTTAAGGAAAGGTGAATCAAAAGTAATATTTAAGAAAGAAACAGAAGAGCAAGAAGCAAATCCCGTAACACATGAGGACGTTTTAAGTATTATTAACGAAGTTATGAATGAAACTCCTAACACTAACGATTCTGCTAATATTTCAGAAAATATCAATCCAGAAATTGAGATAGAAGAATTAGGTAATGAATTGGAAAATGATACTGTTTTGGGTGAAGATGATGCAGAAACCTTACCGGACAATTCTGATGCATCTGAGAATGAAGAAATTGCAGGAGATAGCACACAGGATGATGATGGTATCGAGATTAAAGAATTGACAATCGATGATATTCCTGAGACTGACGGATTAGAAGAACAGGCTAGTTAATTTAATAAAGGGAGGGTTTAAGAAACAACACTCTCCCTTTAACCAGAATCAAATACATAAGGAGTGACCACAATGCCATTAAATAACCACACAATCAACCTACAATCAACATTCTTAGGCTTCACAGACACCCTTACACCACTTCAAAAATCCAAAGTACAAACAACACTAGACACACAAATTAAGTATAACAATATCATCATGCCTAAAAAGCAATTCATCTATAATAAACTCCAAGAAGGTTATACTCCACATATCGAAGAAGATGTTTCATATTACAGTAGAAAATTGCAAGACTACACTAAGTCTAAATCAGAATATAGGCTATCTAATCAAGAAGGTAGTTATTATTCAATAACAAAGACTGAGTATAATTTTGCTGTTTATCTTGTCCAGAATGACTTCTTAGATACTGTAAAGACTAAACAATACATAGATGCAGAACAAACTAAACTTGCTCAATTAGTACAGATTGAATTTAACCGTAAACAACAAGAAAAACAACACAAAGAGTTACTACAACAACAGAAGCAAGAATTTGATTCATGGTTATCTGAACAAGCTGAAAACTACTCAGATAATACTAAACTTGATCTTGCAAAAGATATATTTTTAGATTGTCAAGGTGATTATAATGAATTGTATTTATGCAAACTTCTTGTTTTAATAGATAACATTGATAATCCATCTTGTAAAGAACAGCTTAAAAATTGGCTACACAATGATAATACAACAAGTAAGAAATTGTTTTATCATATAACAGGTATCAAACTACCATCAACTAATAAAGGCACAGTAGCTATATTAGATAGCTTATCCTTGTCAAGCTATCAAGGTATTATACTTTACAAGAAGAAACAACAAAAAGTAAACAAAGAAATATTAACTGATACCTTCTATAAACTTGTAAAGAAGTATCCAGATTATCACTTTGAAACTATAACAGGTGAGCCTATAACAAAGTATGGTTTAGAAATGTTTATAGCACAGAATAATGGTGAATATTCCATACTTGAATGTAAAGGTGGCAATTTGCTTGTTTCTAAAGTTAACACTAAAACAGAATTAATGAGCAAATTAAAATCACTTGTAGACCATTATGGCATTGAATATATAAATAAACTTATTCAAGATTCAATTGATAAATTTGGAATTAGTCCGAAATATAAAGATGTAAATTAAATTAACAATAAAGGAGAATCTTAATATGAAAATTCAAGTCAATGCAAAATCACTTAACAACATCTTAAAGACAATCAAACCTTTTGTCGGAGTACAACTCAAAAAACTTCCTATCATGCAAACCATCAAAATTACTGCCTCTGATTCAATACATATAACAACTACCAACCTTCAAAATTCTATAGTATCCTCTATTCCTGGTGAAGTATTTGAGCAAGGTGAAATATGTATCAATTTTAAAGAATTACAACAAATGATTAAAGGACAAACTGAAGATATAATCATAACTGATAAGACCATTGAGAACGGTATAACAATCAATTATGAGTCATTGAGTGCTTTAGATTACCCTAATATAAGAACTATAGAGGATGATCAAATACTATTCACTTTATCTAATGACTTTATAATAAATCTTAATACCTGCTTACCTCATGTATGGGATAGCAAATATGAAGGCTCAGAAAGACAGATTTATGAAGGTGTATGGATTGATAACAGTCATATATTAGCTACTAATACTAAATTACTAATAATTACTAAAGCAAAGTGAAATTCAATATCAGAAGAATATCCTTATACCTACTGATGCAGTTAAGTCTATTGTTAGTATGTTTAAGAAGTCAAATAACCTACAATATAAAATTAGCAATAACACAATAGAAATATCGGATGGTAGCAATACAGTAAATTGTTGGATTTATACTGATTTACAAATATCTAATTATAAAGCGATACTACAAGGTTTAAAAGGTTACAATCACATAACAGTTGACACTAAATATTTCAAGTCAACTATTGATAAATTGCCATTGTCTGAAAAACATACTGATGGTGAAAATGTCATAGAAGAATCTACTATAATTGATTTAGAAATATTAAATAACACTGTTAATATGAGTACATACTCAGTTAAACCATTTGAGATTAAATGTAAAGAAGTATATGGTGATCATCTTAAATTGTCTTACTACAATCATATAATGAAAATGTTGGTTAATTCATTTAATGAGAAAGAAGATAAGGAATTGACTATTAAGTTTAACGGAGTATTAACACCTTTTACTGTTCAGAATGATAAGATGATGGTAGTAGGATTACCAGTAAGGAAGTAGAAATAATTTTACAAAAACTAAATATAATTGTTGCATTGTTTCTAGTAGTATGATATAATATATATTAACTAGATAGATAAAATTTAAGGAATGGTGATATAAATGTGCAAAGCTAAAAAGTATACTGAGCAATTACTCAATATCTATGACGAAATTGAAAATGATTTAAAATATTACAATTATCATATTCGTGAATTGGTTTTACTTGAACAGGATTTATTACATACTATAGAAAATGGAAAATTTAATGTTGCCGAAGGTTATAAACTTGCCAAAATGATTAAAGATGCAAGAAACAAACGCAGAGATTGTAAGATGGAAGTAGAAACATTAGTTAATCTTAAAAAATCATTCTGTGATAAGAATATTTATGATTTAAAAGATACTCATAACAGAATTAAAAGGCAAGATGAAATATTACTGAGACTGAGAGAAGATAAAGTTTATAATCCTAGAGTGTTGAAAAGTACAGATTTAAAATTAGTTGTACCTTTGAACAGAAAAGTTATATAATAATTTAATGAAGTGATTATTTGGTCATAACTTTAAATTAAAAGGAGGAAATAATAATGACAACATTTCATAAGTTTAATCCAGAAAATTGTATAGGTAGAAAACTAAGATTAATAAAACGTGAATCATATGGAGGAACTGAAATAGGAAAATTAGAAGGTATAGTAATAAAGGCAGATGAAGATTGTCTATATCTTGATAATGGTCATTATTGCACAATGAAAGATTTAGAATTGGGCAATGAAAGTATAGAATGGTTAACGCAAGATGAAACACTATATTGTGCTGATTGTAATAATATGTTTATCCTTAAAGGTGGAGAAATTGATTTCTATAATAAAAAAGGATTACATAAACCTAAAAGATGTAAAAGTTGCAGAGATAAAAGAAAAGAATCTAGAAATAATATGTATATTATAACTTCAAAAGGTGGATTATTTGGAACACAACCAGATAGAATTGATTATCTTGGTTGGCAAAATCCAGCATGGGATGAGAATGGATATTTTTGGACTTCAAAAGATACTATAGTGAAGATATTAAAAGAAGGAAATAATACAAAAGAACATCCTTTTTTATTTGAAACACAAGTAAAAGCTAATTTGTTTGCAAAAAATATGGATATCACAGATTATAGTATTGAAAAATGGCAATAAACTATTTTAGTATTAACTCAAAGGAGGCAATAACACAATGCCAACAATCCAAGAAAAACTTGAAGAAGTACAATCAGAATACAATACTATGTATAATATAGTGAACGATATGACCAAAATTAAACTAAAATGTTGGTTACAGCATAGTCAAAGCAGAATTAATAATAACAATCCACCATTTGACTTTGAGACTATTTCCAGAGTATTATGCAAACATGATTACCTAGACAGAATAAATTATGGTATGATTGATTGTAGTGATTTAGGTGGTAAAGAAATGGCAATTGAGATTGTTGAAAGATGGTATAGTTAATGTAATAAATGAATAGGAGGAATAATAATGAGCAATAACAATACTAAAAATGAAATTATAGTTGATGAACTACCAAAATGCGATTTCTGTAATAATAAAGCATGTTACGACATGAAATTATCCAGAGGTGGTTATTGGGCATATGTTTGTGAGAATCATAAATATCATGGGATTAAGTTAGGTGTAGGTTATGGTCAGAAGTTAGTATTAAATAAAGGAGGAGAATCAAAATGAATAAATACATTGCAAATATTAAAGTTAATGGAAAAATAGTTGAATTAGAAGTAGAATCTAAATCAATAACTGATGCAGAAGAATACTTTAAAAATTATATTAAATATTGGGGTGTTGTGTGGAGAGGTTGGAGTAGTGCTATTATAATTAAAATTGAGGAGGTAAAATAACATGATAAGCACAGATTTAAGAGATAAACTATATACAGGTGAAACAACAACACATATTTCAGTAGATGATATTCAAAGCACAATCAAAGACAACATTGAAAACTATTCAAAATATATCAATGAATATGTCAATGTCATCAATAAAATTTTACCAGAAGAAGTAAAATTGAATATTGATAATATGATTTTTGATATTAAAAGAACATACGGTGAACGTGCTAACTTTGAAGATGATGGGAATACTTATTGTGAAGGATTTAAATATGATACACTGTGGGCATTTCCGATTGGTGACAATAAAATCGATCAATGGTATGTAAGACAAGGATATTCTGAGAAGTGTTTATATTTCACATATACAGATGAGGAAAGATTATTCGACCATAAAGTAAAAGGTAGTAGATTCTTTAGTATTTACCTTGCAGGTATTAAGTTACCTAGAGATGAAAATAATATTATTAGAATTGATTATAATAATGCAAATTATAGTTCAAATTCTGTATTGAATAAAGGTAATATAGTTAATGTTGTTATGAAAATTCAAGATATGGCAAGGAAAATTAGTTTGATGAAGGAATTAGAGAGTATAAAGTTATTTGAGTAAAAAGTCAAAAATACCATACCCTCTAAACACCTATAAAATAAGGGTTTGTAAAATCCAAAAACAGTATAAAATGTGATTTTTATGCAGATTTTAGGAAGGTATTTTTATGCAAATAAGATATGGTGGAGAACGAAGAGTATTTATATTTAAAAATATTGTAGTTAAGATGCCATATACATTTAAAGGATGGTTGTCAAATATTAATGAATTATATAATTGGCATAAATATAAAGAATTAAAATATTTTATGTGTCCTATTGTATTTCATGATTTATCGGAATTTTCGTAATAATGAAAAAAGCTAAATATTATAATTCTAAATTCGACATACATTTAAAAGAAATAATAAATAAACATAAAATAGTTTATAATAGTATAGAATATCCACATCCTGTTTTAAATGATATTCATCAATCTAATTTAGGAATTTATAATGATAAACTAGTTAAAATTGATTATGGAAATTGGTATTGGTTATATAATGTGTATATAGATATTAAATTATATTTAAAAAGGAGACAACTATGAAAAATAAAAATAAACAATCATGTTTTTGCTATTGTCCAGAATGTAATAATGAATTATGTAGTACAAATAGTTTTGTTTCAGACGTTAATGGAATTGTTACATATAAATGTAGCAAATGTGAAGTAGTATCTAAATTTAATTTTGATGTTGCACCTGTACCTATATTAATAGAAAAGGAGAAATAGTCACAAATGAAATCTAAACTAACAGCAAAAGAAAAATATCTTCAAGATAAAATTGTAAAACTTCAGAAAGATAGCAATATCTTAGAAGATAAATTCAAAGAATGTAATGTTGAAAATGGAAAACTAAAACTTGACAATACCAGACTTCAAAAAGAGAATAACCAACAAAAAGAATGGATTGAAAGACTATTACAATATACTGAGTTATCAGAAAAGGATATTAAAATTGCTTGTGAGAAGGATAAAAACTTATCTCAGATGTTTGGTTTATTTGATCAATTAGGTGTATTAACTAGAGGAGTATATTAATATGTTCAAATAAAACATTTATACATTATACTATACTATTCAATATATAGTTTATAGTTTGTATGAGTGTTTTTTAATTTTATCAAATAAGTAAAAATATTATTCAAAATCTTAAATTAACTCTTGCAATGTAAATATAGAAATGTTATAATAAGAATGTAAATATAATAACTAAGCAAAAAATACATATGAAAATTAAGGAGGTTTTATAAATGAAGTGGGAAAAATTTGATTTAGGTAAAAATATGAAAGAAGATTTATTAGAAACAGCTAAAAATGATAATTATAAATTTCAAGCACAAATTATTAAAAAAGTACATATTTATGGAGAAAGATTATTTGGTGATTTCGATATTATATTAACAGTTTTTCAACTTAATAGCAATAATGTTGAAACCTTTAAAATTATTGGGTTAAATGGCAATTTTAAAGGTGCTAAGAAACAATTAATTAAATTGAAAGAAAAAGCATTAATAAAATATTCAGTATAAATCTAAGGAGGAATTAAACAATGACACAAGAATAACAAGAAACAATCCTAAGCAAAGTTAAGAAACTATTAGCACTTGCAGAAAACAATACTTCAACAGATGAATCTCAAAGTGCATTTCTTAAAGCACAAATGTTGCTTATTAACAATGGTCTAACCATGAATGATGTTGATAGTATCGAAGAATCAAATAATAAGAATGTTCTAAATACCTCTATAGACGAATCTACTAGAATGGCATGGTGGAAGAAACAATTAGCAAATACTATTAGTAACAACTTTCGTTGTAAATCGTTCACCTCTTTTATGTCTGCTAATACTAGAATCTGCATCATTGGACTAGAGGAAGACGTAAATATTGCCACAGAGATTTATAATTGTGCAGTAAGAACAATAGAACACCAAAGCAAAATGTATGTTAAAATGAATAAGAAAACAGGTAAATCAGCAGGTTTAAAGAATGATTTTATCATTGGTTGGCTAAAGGGATTAGAGGATAAGTTTAAAAAGCAAGTAGAATCTGTGAAAGAATATGGATTGATACTTGTTAAGGATGCATTAGTTGTTGCGGAAGTTGAAAAAATGAAGTTAAGAACAGGGCAAAGAAGTAAGATAACTGCTAATAGGGATGAAAATGCAAGGAGTGCAGGTTATAGGAGTGGTAATAATTTTAACGGAAGTAGTAAAATGATTGGATGTAATTTGTAGTATTTATCATTCTCTTGAAGAAATGTATTTAGTGTTCTTTGAGAGGATGAGTATTATAATATAATTTTAAGGAGGAAATAATATGATTATTGTTAAAAAGGATTTAGATTATGGAATGGTTGAAGAAAAAGGAATTGAATTTGATTCTATGGAAGATGCAGGAATTTATATGAATGATGTTGGTGGTTGTTTTGTAATTGAAATAAAATAAATATCATATGAGATATCCTATAACTACTACATATAGTATTTAAGTGTTTTAACTTATACTATATGTAGTAGTTAAATTATGTAAAATCATTATAAAAGAGAAAGTTTGTTAAAACTAAGAGGTGATATTAATTGCGTTTTTCATATGAATGGGATGAAGCAATAATAGAAGATAGAAAAAGACGTAAGAAAATTGAAGGTAAACGTGAAAAATTATTAGCAATGATTAACGACCATGCAACAACGGACGGTGAGAAAGATAATTCAAGAAAACTATTATTAAAATTGTCATAGATTATTATTTAAATTGAGGTGAATTTATGAATGAATACTTATTGCACAGATACAGAAAAGCACTAGAAGGATTAACTGTAGGTGGATCTGAGTATTATAATAATCCTGAGAGATGTGCGGAGGATATAAGGCATAGGTTAAATAGTCAGAGTGAAATAATAAAGAAATTGATTAAGAAAAGAAATGAAATGAGAAAATTACAATAGGAGGAGAATAATATGAATCTTATTTTAGATGTTCTTTATAAAAGTGGTACACAAGAAAAATTTTATTTGTTTGTTGAAGAGTATACAAATGAAAATCAGTATGAAGAAATTACTAAAAAACTTTATGATAATTTAGTAAATATTGATAGTATAGTAATTAAAACTGGGCAAAAACAATATACTTATTTAAACATGAAAAATATTGAAAGAATTAATATAACTTAAAGGAGGAATGTAAATTATGACAATACAAGATTATGTTAACGAAGGTTTAGAATATGTGATTAATCAAATGAGAGAAGTTAGAATGACGGAACACTCTATTTATGGAAGTTCTATTATATTTCCTAATGGATATGTTGTAAGTATTATTAACAAAGAATATTCATATTCCGTTGCGGTTTGTGATTATGATGGATATTTTAACTGGAGTTTGCTAGATAGATTCAATGAGAATGAAAAAAGTGGTGCAGTTATTTGTTATACTGAAGATGAAGTGTGTAATATATTAGAATATGTTAAAAGGATTGAATAATTAAATATTTACAAAATTATAATATATAAGGAGAAAAACAATTATGAAAGAAAAACAAATTATAAAAATTGCAGAGAAATTTAGTAATTCTCATAATCTTAATGCAAAGAGAAGGTATCTTAGAGGTTGGGATGATATGAATTATGAAGAAAAACAAGATATTATTAATGCACTTACAGATGCATTAATAAATTATAAAATAATAGAAGAATGAGGTGTAAATTATGATTATAATATATTTGTTAGTAATACTTGATTTATTATTTTTAGGATTGGGTATATATGGATTACATATTGATAATTCAATAATTATTTTAGGTGCAGGAGTTGTAGGAACTGGCTTAGTATCAACCATTTTGAATTTTTTAATGAAAGATATATAATATAGGCAACGGTTACTAAATACCAAGAATGGCAAACAGTATAAATTTATAATGAGAAAATAGTTGTTGACAAATGTTAAATATAATTGTATAATACAAATAAAGTTGAAAAATACTCTATTTGTATTTTGTATTTGTAAAATATTAAGTGAAGGGATGTGGTATTATGACTTGAAGAATATGGTATAATAATCAATCAATTATAGATCTACAAAGAAATACTTATAGAGTTAGAAAGGAAGATTAATTATGAATGATAATAAAGTAAAATGTATTGTCGCATCAACAATGGCTAAATATTTATTGAAACAAGGTTTCAGAATTATTGATCTTAAACCATTAAGAGATGATCATAAAAGAACAGTATTTGTATTTGATGATACTGAAGGTAAGATTGGAAAGGTAATGCAAAATTATAATACATAAAACCATTGAAAAATAGGAGTGTTTTTCTAAAAGTCCCTAGTAGGGACTATTAATATAAGTGTAAATTGATTTTGAGTACCCAATAGGGACTATTAGTTTAAGTAAAAAATTAGTTTTTAGTCCCTACTAGGGTACTCCATATAAGTGTAATAAGAACAACTAATATATAACAATATGAGAATAATAAATAACAAAAATATAATAAGTATATTAAAATTCTGAAATATTTCAGAATTTAACACAAAAGAATCTAATAAGAAAGGATAATATAAATAATAATGAGCAATGAAGTAAATAATTTTAATCAAATATCTAATAATATAGTTCAAAATATTATCAATAAAGATACAAATGAAACTATAAATGAACCTAGTATAATTCAATTATATGGTAAAAAATCAGTAGTATATTTTAAGCAATTAATTGAGTTGCAAAATATTAGAGGAGATATTCATTTTACTATTGATATGATTTTATGGAAAATGGGACTTAAAGAAAGTTTAAATATTAAAAAAGAAAGAAAATATTTAAAACAATTTCTAATAAATATACATAAAATATCTTTAATTAGTTTTATTAATGAAATTGATTTAAAGACATTATCTTCTAATGATTTTATAGTTGCAAAGTTAAATATTTATGATTATAAAAATGATAAAAACGGCAAACCTCAAAAAATAAAATATTTTATTCTACTTGATTCAGAGTATAATAAAATTATGAATGAGTATTTTGGTGAATTAGACAAGTATAATCTATTGAATTTATTTTGTAATATAAAGAGTAGAATATTTATTAATTCTGCTGATACTTTAGTTTCAAAAAGAAAACCAGAAGTATCGTATCCTAGTTATAAAGTTATTATGGAAGATATATTTATAGAATCTGCAAAAACTTTACGATTATATATTGATGAATTAGTTAAATTGAATTTAATTAGGTTTAGTTATGCTGGAGATATGGTTATGAAAAATAATAACGACAAACCTATTAGAAGAAAAGCAAATTTTACCTATGTAGTATTTAAATCAGGATGTGAAACTGAGTTAGAAAATGCAATATCTTTATTTAAGAATCATAAAAGAGCAGAAGGATGGTCATTTTTGACTAAAGAAAAAGAAATATCAGCAGATGAGAAAAGATCGATAACTCAAAAGATAAATATGCTAGAGAAATTATTTAAGAATAAAACATTAACTCAGTCTCAAAAGAAAGAGTTAAAAGTATTAAAAAAGAAACAAGAAAAGTGGAAGGTAGAATATAATGAAGGGATAGATATTAGGGAAATTGAAGAGAACAAATTAAAATCTGAAAATCCTAATAAATCTTTATCTGAGATATATGATGATAAGGGATTTGATGCTAAAGCAGAAAGAGCATATGAAGAAGAAAATGATCAACAATATAAAGATGGTCAAATGAATCCTGATGATATAATGACAGATATAATTAATACTATAAATAATGATGAGATATTTAAAGATATTCCTGAGAGTTTAAAATTAACTAAACAACTCCAAGATGAATTAAAAGAAATAGATATTAATGATATTTGGGATGATGAACTAGAATCAGAAATAAAAGTTAAAATATGTGTCATCTGTAGAAAAGAATATACTGAAATAACTAATAGAAAAAATTGGTGTCAAAAATGTATAGATAATCAAGAAAATTTAGATAGGAATGCCAAGAAATATAGAGATAATCAAGAATATAATTATGCAGACGAATTTTAATAATTACAAATTATACATATACAATATTATAATTAAAAATGGAGGAAAATATTATGGAATTTATATGGAAAGAAAATATAGTAGACGAATGTAATATTGATTTATTAAATAAATTTAAGTATATACATAATAAATCAACAAATAAAACAGAAAAGGAAGATTACATAAAAGATATCTTAGATAATAAATTAGATAATAAAATAATAACTGATATGAATATAATTAAATATTACTTTTGGGAAACTTACAGATTATCAATGGATTATTTAAAAGGACATATAGGTATAGAGAAAGATAAATTCACATTAATGCCTAATGATTATGTTAAAATTGTTTATAAATGTGGAAATTGTAATATAGAAGAATTAGAATATTATCCAGTAACAAGACATGATATATTACAAAACTTTACTAAAAATAATAAAATATATAAAAATGTTATAGATAATTATAGAAAAAATATAATAACCACTTTTTATAATTTTGAGAATTTAATAAATTATACTAATTATGATAATATTAAAGATACAAATGAATTTAAACCTATATGTAAAAAATGTAAATATGATATAATAAAAAATATAATAGAAAAAGAACATTTAAAAAGGGAAAAAGAAAAAGAAGATATAGAAGATGAAAAGAAATTTATTGAATATCAAAAAACTATTAATCCACTTTTTAATTTAGATGAATATATAAAATTAAATACTATGTCTTATGACGAATATCTACAAACAGAACATTGGGAGAATGTTAGAGAAAGAGCATTAATTAGAGCAAATCACAAATGTCAAATATGTAGTAGCAAAGATAAATTACGTGTTCATCATAATACATATAATAGTAGAGGTAATGAAAGAGATGAAGATTTAATTGCAGTATGTGATAGATGTCATAGAAAAATTCATAATTATATATAATATAAAATCCTACATAATAATCCAAAAGAAAGGAGTGATTAAAAATGATTACGATATTTGCACTTATTATACTATTTTCAATGTGTGGCTTAATAAAATAAAAAATAAAATAATAATAACCAAACCAAACAAATATAAGGGAGTGTTCAAAATGGGTGCAATCATACTTGGCATTATCTTATTAGCAATATTTGGTGGTAAATAATATGTAATATGTAATATGTAAAAATAAATCAATAAATCATAAAATAAATTAAAAATATTAGTAAAGATTTTCTTGACTTCTGAACAGAAGTATAATATAATTGTTATTGTAAGGAGTGAGTGAATCATAGAAAATAAAATTGATAATAAATCAGCAAACAAAGTAGTAAGAAAACTTGATGATTTGTGTAGAATACATATTCCAAGAGAAATAAGAGAAAAGATAGGTATGAACAGTTTGTCCGAAGGTGATTCAATGCTAATGGAAGTCAATGAATATAGTCAGATAGTCTTGACTAAGATTATTGATAAAGAGTAAAATACAATAGAAGAAAAGGAGATTGATATAATGAAATCTGGCGATATTGTAAAACATAATCATGTATTAGGCAAATTAGTAAAAGACGATAAAGGAAATTTATTATTCTTACCTGTTAATTTTGGTAGATATTCTTATCATGAATTAGATGTAGTAACAGAAAATAGTATTGAAGAAACTACACATAATGAGAAAATTGATTACTTAAGATTAGAATTTAATTGGGGTGTAGTAACTAATGTTTATTGCGTAGGTGAATACGTTATCTTTGAATATATAAGTAGTCTTAATGGTGAAACCTTATACCATGCGTATATAGATTATAAGAGTATTCCTGCATCCTACCATACTTTAGATAGGTGTTTGGTTGGCACTATTGTTTATAAGTATGATGGTGATGATAGCAAAGCAGCTAACTATTTTTATAAGATGGTTGGTATGTAAACTATTAAATTAAAGGAGATTGATAATATGAAATTTAAAGGTGACATTATCATAACAGATCCATGTTATATCACAAAAAATGATACAAATGATTGGGAGCTATGCGAATACGGTGAGAATATGGAGAAGTTAGGTATTAAAACATATCTCACAAGAGACACAATTTATGGTGATTGGTCATGTACTACTTTTAATAATGATACTCATGAACCAATAGGACAATTTTGTGCAGATGCAGGATTAGTCAGTGTGTTCTTATTAGATGAAGTATTAAAATATAATCCTGATTTTGATTATCATCTTAATAGACTTTGGACAACAACATTGATTAAGGATTTTGATGGAGATGTAGTGATTGAAGTTGTTGGAGTAGAATATAAAAATGAAGAAGGATATATAGAAAATGATGAAGAAGTAAGAGTGATTGGTAAAGGTAGTATTAATTTTTATACCAGACAAACAGGATTCTAACCTAAATCCAACCTTGACATTTAAAACTTGCTATTCGGGCAAATAGCGAATAAGTTATAAATGTCAGTAATATAAATACCATTAGCATGATGGCTTGGTAGATTGTGATCCATTCCTCTGGGAGTAAAA